>Ga0302168_1000003_pt1 | contig 77202 bp, 75 predicted proteins | sample I_Fen_N1_2_FD_193494 | JGI IMG/M metagenome (GOLD analysis project Ga0302168, IMG submission 193494) | Peat permafrost microbial communities from Stordalen Mire near Abisko, Sweden - I_Fen_N1_2 | ecosystem: Environmental > Terrestrial > Soil > Wetlands > Permafrost | place: Sweden: Abisko...
ATGATGGTGGTCGAGGAAATCGCCAGGATCGCGCCGAGGAACAGCGAATCCATGGTGTTCCAGTCAAACCAGCGACCGATCTCGTAGCCGATCCAGATCATCAGCACGATTTCAAGGAACGCTGCGATGAATGCCGTGGCGCCAACCTTGAATAACTTGCGCAGACTGAATTCGAGGCCTAGGCAGAACATCAGGAAGATCACCCCGAGCTCCGCGAGAGTCTTGATGGTCTCTTCGTCGTGGATCAGGCCGAACGGCGGTGTGTGCGGGCCGATGATGAAACCGGCAACGATGTAGCCCAGCACCACCGGCTGCTTGAAGCGATGGAACAGCACGGTCACCACGCCCGCGATCAACATGATCACTGCCAAATCCTGAATGAAACTGATGGCATGCATGGCGTGTGCTCCTTAAGGGGGGACTTTGGGAGGTTAACACCGGGACTTGCGCCGCAAAGGCGGTGCAATATATGGAAACAGATCGAAACGGGCGTGACGGCAGCCACCTGCCCGGCGTCCCGATAACTGTTGGTTTTGAAAAGCTGACAAGGCACCCGCAGAGGTGCGCCCCTGAAATTCTGCCTTGAACCGTGAGAGCGCTATGGAACCCGGAAACGCACAACTGTCGATGACGGTATTGATGACCCCCGACATGGCCAACTTCTCTGGCAATGTCCACGGCGGTACCTTGCTCAAGTACCTCGACGAAGTCGCGTATGCATGCGCCAGCCGTTATGCCGGTCGCTACGTGGTGACCCTGTCAGTGGACCAGGTGATTTTCCGCGAGCCGATTCATGTCGGCGAACTGGTGACCTTCCTGGCTTCGGTCAACTACACCGGCAACACCTCCATGGAAGTGGGCATCAAGGTGGTGACCGAAAACATCCGCGAGCGCTCGGTGCGCCACACCAATAGCTGCTTTTTCACCATGGTCGCGGTGGATGACGACCGCAAACCGGCTGTTGTCCCGCCACTGCAACCGCAGAACAGCGAAGACAAACGCCGCTTCATGCAGGCCCAGCAGCGTCGGCAGATTCGTCAGGAGCTGGAAAAGCGCTATCAGGAAATCAAGGGTGATGCCTGAGAGGTGTGAACTGGTTTAGATAGCCATCGTCGGAACGCCGCCCGGAGCAAGCTTGCTCCGGGCGGCGTTCCGACGATTGGGATCAACGCAGAATCAAAGACTGATCGCCGTCGCCTCAAACCGCACCCGCGGATGAGCAATCCGGTCCTGCGCCCGCACCAGTTCCAGCTCATAGCTGGCACAGGCCTGAGTCTCCAGCAGCACTTCATGCACCGCTGAGGCCGTAAACTCAAAGGCAGCGACCAGACTGTCGCCCAACAACACCCGCGCAAGAAACAGCCCGGACGTCAGGTCCCCCACGCCCACCGGCTGACGCGGAAACGCCAGCAGCGGGCGACGCAGATGCCAGCTGCCTTCAGCGGTCACCAGCAACATCTCGAAGCCATCCGCCGGTTTACCGGGATAGTCCAGATGCTTGACCAGCACCGCCTTCGGCCCGCGCGCCAACAGCACTCGCGCCATGGCCAGGCAATCGAATAGTGACTGTGGTTTGCGTCCCGAAAAGCTTTCCAGTTCCAACTGGTTCGGGCACATGAAGTCAGCCACCGACGCCGCTTCTTCCAGCAGGAAATCGCTGACTTCGGCCGGTACGCTACAACCTTTCTCCGGATGGCCCATCACCGGGTCGCACAAATACAGTGCTTTTGGATTCACCGACTTGATGCGCGCCACGCCGGTCAGGATCGCCCGGCCCTGCGCAGCACTGCCGAGGTAACCGGACAGCACCGCATCGCAGTTGCCCAGCTCGCCGATTGCGGCAATGCCTTCGACCAACTCAGGGATCTGGTGCGGCGCCAGCACTTCCCCCGTCCACTGCCCGTACTGGGTGTGGTTGGAGAACTGCACGGTATTGAGCGGCCAGACATTCACCCCGACCCGCTGCATCGGGAAAACCGCGGCGCTGTTGCCAGCGTGGCCGAACACCACGTGGGACTGAATGGCGAGCAGATGGGGCGTACGTTTCATGCGGTGAGTTTTCCGTAAAACGATTGAAATTCAAGCCGCGCAGTATGCGACGAAACGCAGCCTGTACGACAGACCGGCGACGCAGTTAAGCTGACACTATCTTGTTGGAGCAACCTGTTGATGCTGACCCTCGGAAATATCTTCGTGCTAATGCTGCTCGCCACCGGTGGCGCGTGGTTGTGGCATAACCACGGCTTGCGCGAGCGTGCGCTGGAACGGGTCAAGCAGCATTGCGCCAAGCTCGGTATCGAGTTGCTGGACGGCAACGTGGCCCTGAAAAAGATCGCGTTAATCAAAGATGCCAACGGCCGGCGGCGCCTGGCTCGCGTGTACAACTTTGAGTTCACCGTGACCGGCGAAACCCGTCACAACGGCACCATCACCCAATTCGGCGCCCACAGCGCGCAGATCGAACTGGCGCCCTACCCGATGCCGTTCGACGACACGCCAACGGTGGTCGATGTGGCGAAACCCCGCGCCGAGGTGATCGAGTTGAGCCAGTGGCGGCAAGAACACACCAAGTGGCGCCCTTAAACTGACCGACAGCCGGCCAGCGCGCTTTGCAGTGAATCAACCTCCTGCGGCTCGCTGAAAATCAGTTCGATCCGCGAATCCTGGCGCCATTCGCTGGGCTTCCATTCCAGTTCCGAGTTATCCAGCGAATTGGCTGACACCCAACCGTCGACGCTGTGGATAACCAGCTTCGCCCGCCGCCAGGACAGGCTTTCAAGCCATTGGCCGATTCGAGCCTTATCGAACCTCTGGCTTGGGTGCCAACGCCAGCCGATGCTCCAGCCACCCTCCTGCTCCTGACTCAAGCAAATCGGCAGCGCGGGATCGGTCCAGATGGCCGGCAGTTGCGCCAGCCCCTTGGGCACGACGAAGTTATCCACACCCGTTTCAGCCCGAGCCTGCAGCCCGGGCAAGTTGCTCAATGGCAACTCAGCGTGCTGCGTCCAGTACAGAGGACGAGGCAGTAACTGCGCGGCGATTCGCTGGCGATCATCGACGTTGAGATCTTCTGCCTTGTTCAACACCAATAAGCCGGCACTGTTCAACGTCTCCTGTTGCGCCGCAGGCAGCGGTTTGCCAGCCGCGAGCGCTTGGGCATCCAGCACCAGTACGCAAGGTTGTACCGCCAGTACACCCACCCATGGCGCTTCACTCAACTGCTCAAGCAACCGGGACGGATGTCCGAGACCGGAAGGTTCGATGAACAACCGATCCGGCTTGGCCTTGCGCAACAAGCGCCCAAGTCCGATCTGAAACGGCGCACCATTGACGCAACACAAACAGCCGCCGGCCACTTCTCCCAGTGCGATACCATCGGCATCCGAGGTCAGCAGCGCAGCATCGAGGCCGATCTGCCCGAATTCGTTGATCAGCACCGCCCAACGCTCGCCGACCGGCCGCTGCGTCAACAGGTACTTGATCAGGCTGGTTTTACCGGCACCTAGTGGACCGGCAATGACGTGCGTGGGAATGTTCTGCAACATGGTCGGCATTTTCGTGGGAGATAAAAGATGCGGTTGATGGGATTGTCGTTACTGCTGGCGCTGTGTTCCGGCGAGGTATTTGCCCAAGCCTGTGTGGTACATACCACATCCACGAGATTGGACGTGAAAGTATGCCAGCAAAACCGCAGCATCCCGGAAAAGCTCTTCGCCGACGGCTGCTGCCAGCCCAATCTGGCCGGGCAGACAGTCGACGTGCAGTACGTCGACCAATGCCCAACCGGCGCATTCGGGGTGTGCAGCAACGCTCAAGTCGCCAATATGCCCTACCGGCAGGACATTCACTATTACGGCGTGGCCACCGATGCGGCCTATTTGAAGCCGTTTTGCGAAGCGCAGAGCCAGGGCAACTGGCTCAAGCCCTGAGGCCTTAGCCGAGCCAATCGAGGGTCAGGATCAAACGCCGCTCGCCCAGTGCCGGTTGCGGCGAGCGGTGAATCAGACCAAAACCTTCGTTGCCGCGCCACTTCTCGCCCTTGAACAGCGCAACGTCCCCGCTGGCGAGCTGCTCGATCAGCGAATCCTGTTCCGGCTCAGCCTCAGGTTGGCCCAATTGGCGACGGTCCATAACACCCTCTCGCAACCACTGACTGCCGATGCCGGTGTACGTCGTGATTAACCGCACCGGCACATGATCGACGTGGAAACGTGGGCACATGGCCTTGTCCAGTGCCCGCAAACGCAGGCCGATGCGTTTGGCGCCCAACAAACAGGCAAACGCGCTGACCAGCCACGACACGTCGGCAATGAAGCCCTCATACCCTTGCAGATCGCTGAAACCTGAGGCCAGTCCCTGTAGATTGGGTTCGGCGTCATCGCTCGGCAGCTCCAGGACCAGCGATTCGGCTAACGGTACGTTGAGGGACAGCAACAACTGGCCGAAATCGATGATATGCACCGGAAGTTGGCGCTGCCAAATAGCGAGGTTTACCTCGTCATCGAGAATTTTGGCGAGCGTTTGCGGCGTTTCGCCTTGGACAGGGTGAACGACCGAACGCCCCTTCAGACTCGGCGCCAGCATCAGGCTGCGGCCTCTTCGTGCCAGGGGCCAAACGGGTCTGGCAGTAATCGCCAACCTTCCATGCCCAAGGCCATTTCGGCCTCCGTCAGCAGACAATCGTCCAGCTCGGCGGTGAGTTGTGCGAAGTCGATGTTCTGACCGATGAACACCAATTCCTGACGGCAATCGCCGGTGACGGCGGTCCAGTTTTCCATGATCCCGGTGGTGCTTTCTTCGTCCTGCGGCCATTGGGTTTTCGGCACGAGACGCCACCAGCGCCCGGCAAACCCATGGCGCATCAGACCGCCCGCCTGGGACCAGCTACCGGCGTCCATGGGCTTGCTGGCCAACCAGAAAAACCCTTTGGAGCGCAGCAGTTTTCCATTCACCCAAGGGCGGTCGATGAAGCTGAAAAAGCGCTGTGGATGAAAGGGTCGGCGGGCCCGGTAAGCGGTCGAGGCGATGCCATATTCCTCGGTTTCCGGTACGTGCTCGCCACGCAATTCCTGCAACCAGCCCGGCGCCTGAGCGGCTTTCTCAAAGTCGAAGCGACCGGTATTGAGGATTTTTTCCAGGGGCACCTCACCCATGACCATGGGGATAATGTCCGCCTGCGCGTTGAGGCGCTGAAGAATTGCGACCAGTTCCTCGCGTTCGCGACTGCTGATCAAGTCGATCTTGCTGATCAGGATGACGTCGGCGAATTCGATCTGCTCGATCAACAGATCAGTGATTGAGCGCTCATCCTCCTCACCCAACGTTTCGCCTCTGGAAACGAGGCTTTCGGCAGCCTGATAGTCGAGCAGGAAGTTCATGCCATCCACCACGGTGACCATGGTGTCGAGCCGCGCAATGTCGGCCAGGCTTTGCCCTTCTTCATCACGGAAGGTAAAGGTTTCCGCCACGGGCAGTGGTTCGGAGATGCCGGTGGATTCGATCAACAGGTAGTCGAAACGTCCGTCCCTGGCGAGTTTGCCGACTTCTTCGAGCAGGTCTTCGCGCAAGGTGCAGCAAATGCAGCCGTTGCTCATTTCGATGAGTTTCTCTTCGGCGCGGTTCAGGCTGACATCACGCTGGACTACGCTGCCATCGATATTGATCTCGCTCATATCGTTGACGATGACGGCGACCCGCAGATTGTCGCGATTGCGCAGGACGTAGTTGAGCAGCGTACTTTTTCCGGCACCGAGAAAGCCCGACAAAACGGTCACGGGTAGACGATTGGGCATCAGGTTTTCCTCACAAGGATGCCCGGTCGCAGTGTCGGGCTTGATATGATGTTATAGTATAACAATGCAATCAAGCCACTCTCCTCTTGCCCCTGACGACAAAGCGTCCGATGCTGAAGGCCGTCCAGTCCCCGAGAAATCCCATGCGAACTGCCCTGAAACTGGCGCTGATTAGTCTTTCGCTGCTGATGGCTTCACAGACCTGGGCGCAGATTCCGAACCTGGCCCAATGTACCCGTAGCGCCAATCTGCTGGCCTGTGTGGATGTCGACGGCAATGCCTATAGCGTCAACACCGTTGGCAGCACGATCTGTCTGCGCGGCTTCGAAAGGGCGGGTAAGCGCTACTGGGCACAGACCAACAGCCGCTACAGGCAACTGACCTTTTTCACCGGCATCGCTTCCGACGGCGAAGCCTGGGTTGGCTACAACCGTCGGGTGGGCTGGACCACCATCAATCGCTTCTCCAGTTCGGGTGGCAGCAGCGCCAAATTCACCTGCAGCCGGATGACCGGCTGCTAGACCTGCGCTTTTTTCTGCGCTTGTTGCCAGGCGATGTAGCTGTTGGCGGGCGGATTTTTCTGGAAATAGCGCTGCAACCCTTCGAATAAACCGTCCGCCACGGCCTGTTGATGACGTGCAGTGACCAGTCGCTGACTGTCGCGCGCATTGGAAATGAAGCCGGTTTCCACCAGGATCGACGGCACGTCCGGCGACTTCAAAACCGCAAATCCGGCTTGCTCCACGCGCTTTTGATGCAGCGTGGTGATCCCCGCCAGGCTGCCGAGGACCGCGCTGCCCAACTGCAAACTGGCGGCCAGGGTGGCGTTCATCGACATGTCGAGAATGACCCCGGCGAGCATCGGGTCCTTGTCCTTGAGATTGAGCAAACGGGTGGCGCCCAGCAGATCTGCGCCGTTCTCTCGTTGTGCCATGAAGCGTGCCGTGGCCGAGGTCGCACCGCCTTCAGACAGGCAATACACCGAGGCGCCGGACGCGGTCAGACGCGGGGCGGCGTCCGCGTGCACCGAGATGAACATGTCCGCGTTGTGCTTTCGGGCGATCTCTACCCGTTTGCGCAGCGGAACAAAGAAGTCGTCGTTGCGCACCAGCTTCACGTCAAAGCCCTTCTCGCGTTTCAGTCGCTTGGCCAACAGCTGAGCGATGGACAACACCACATCTTTCTCTCGCTCCCCCTTGGCGCCGACCGCGCCAGGGTCTTTGCCGCCGTGACCAGGGTCGACCACCACGATGATGTCGCGTTTGGGGTGCGTCGTGTCCTGGATCGCCTCAGAGGGCACCGCAACGGGCAATGACGCAACGGTCTTCAGATCGAGCACCAGCCGATGGCCTTGGCCCTCCTGCGGTGGGAGCAAGAAGCTATTGAGCTGCACCGGGCCACTGAGGTCGAGGACGATTCGCGCATTCCCCAGACCATAATGCCCGGAGCGAATTGAGCGGATAGCCGTATCGGCAAGGGACAACTGACTGAAATCACCCGTGAGGTTGGCGCCACTCAAATCAATGATCAGCCGCTCCGGCGCACTGAGGGAAAAGGTTTTGTAATGCACCGGCCCGCTCAGATCAAACACCAGTCGCAGCTTGTCATCCGACCGCCACAGCCGTGCGTTGCGAATTTGCGTGGCCGAGACACTAAAGGGCAACGCGAAGGCTGCGCTGGCCAGAATCAGATTGAGCAAGTGACGTCTGTGCATGAAAGAACCGATTGAGAAAAAGGCGTAGTCGAATTTAATGTAATAACATAACATGCCGAATCGATTCCCACGATGGACCTGCTCATGAATGCGCTGACTCTGCCGGATATCGCCGCGCAAGCCTCTCGCCAAGCCCTGCCACTCGATTGGGTGGGCATGTGCGGCATCGCTCTTCCTGTTCTGTTCGATGGCCTACGTCTGAGCGCAAAAGCTGATGCTGGCGTGAGCCTCGATGATGGAGAGGCACGCGGGATTCATATGTCGCGGCTGTATCTGGCGCTGGAAATGCTTGAGCAGGAAAACCTGACACCGGCCCTGTTGCGGCGAATCCTGCAGAGTTTTCTCGACAGTCATGACGGACTGTCCCGCAGCGCTTACTTAAAAATTCACGCCGATTTACTGCTCAAAAGGCCTGCGCTAATCAGCCCGTTGGCTGGCTGGAAAAGCTATCCGGTGAGCATCGAAGCACGGTTGAAAAATGCAATGTTCCACGTGGAACTAAAAATCGATGTTGCTTATTCCTCGACGTGCCCTTGTTCAGCCGCGCTGTCCCGGCAGTTGATTCAGCAGCAATTCGTCGATGACTTTGCCAATCGGTCACTGCAACACGCCGATGTATTGGCGTGGCTCGGTTCTACTAAAGGCATCGTTGCGACGCCTCACAGTCAACGTAGCACTGCGCATTTGTACGTACGTCTGGATGACTATCTGGATGACCTGCCACTGATCGCCCTCATCAACGACGCCGAAGCCGCACTCGGCACCGCCGTTCAAACCGCGGTCAAGCGCGCCGATGAACAAGCTTTCGCCTTGGCCAATGGTCAGAACCTGATGTTCTGCGAAGACGCCGCGCGACGCCTCAATATCGCTCTGAAACGCTCACCCGGTATCCACGCCTTTCACGTCCGGGTCGTCCATGCCGAAAGCCTCCACGCCCACGATGCCGTTGCCGAAAGCCGCTGGAATTGGGAGGCCGCATGATCCGCTGCCAGGCATTGCGCTGGGGCGCCGCCGGCCAACCACTGACACCTCCCGTGGATTTCGAACTGCTCAAGGGAAGCCTGACCGCCGTGATCGGCGCCAACGGCTCGGGTAAAAGCAGCTTGCTGAAAGTCATCGCCGGCCTTCAAAAACCACTCACAGGCAAAGTCTTCCTCGATGTTTCACGCAAGGGTTCACTCTCCTTCCTCCCCCAGCAACAACACCTGGACCGCCAATTTCCCATCAGCCTCCAAGAATTGGTAGCCGCCGGATTTTGGGGCAGCAAGCAATCACCCGAACTGCGCAGCCAACGCCTCAACACCGCGATGGAAGACTGGTGCCTCAGCGGACTGGAACAGCGCCCATTGATGGCTTTGTCTGGCGGTGAACTCCAACGTGCCCTGCTCGCCCGATTGAGCCTGGCGCAAACACCACTGCTGTTGCTTGACGAACCACATGCAGCGCTTGATGAACTCGGTCAATCGCTGCTCTGGAAACACATCCACCAATGGCATGCCGAGGGAAGAACCATGGTTGTGGTGTGCCATGACCTGTCCGCCGTTCGCCAACACATTCCACATACGTTACTGATCAAAAGCAGCGGTTGCCTATTCGGATCGAGTACCGAGTTGATCCACCCACAACCGCAAACGCAGGTGGCCTGATGCTCGCCGCCGCGCAACTTTGGCAACCGTTCCACGAGTTTGTGTTCATGCGTCGGGCGCTGATGGGCGGACTCGTCCTGGCCTGCAGCACGGCACCGCTGGGTGTATTTCTAATCTTGCGGCGCATGAGCCTGATCGGCGATGCCGTCGCTCACGGCATCTTGCCCGGCGCTGCCCTCGGCTTTTGGTTCGCCGGATTGAGTTTGCCGGCACTAACCCTCGGTGGCCTGGGCGCAGGTCTGAGCATGGCCGGATTGGCCGCATGGATCACCCGCCGCACGGGGTTACGAGAAGACGCGAGCCTTGCTGCGATCTACCCAATCTCCCTCGCCAGCGGTGTCCTGATCCTTGGCATCGCCGGCAAACGCCTGGACCTTTTGCACTTGCTGTTTGGCTCCGCTCTGGCGGTCGATGGCCCGACACTGACCGGCATGTTGTGGGTCTCGGGCGTCAGCCTGATCGCCATGGTGCTGATCTATAAAGCGCTCCTGCTGGACACCCTCGACCCGCTCTTCCTGCAAACCGTCAGCCGCCTCGGGCCGCTGGCCCATGGTGTGTTCCTGACACTGGTGGTGCTGAATCTGGTGATCGGTTTCCAGGCCATTGGCGCGCTGATGGTGGTCGGTCTGATGATGTTGCCCGCCGCCGCATCGCGTTTCTGGAGCCGTCGTTTACCCGTGTTGATTGCCATAGCCGCCATGCTCGGCTGCCTCTCGGTGTGGCTCGGATTACTGCTGTCGTTCTATTACTCGCTGCCCAGCGGTCCGTCGATTGTGCTGGTTGCCGGCGGCTTTTATGTGTTGTCCGTGGTGTTCGGGCCGGTGCACGGCTTGTTGTGCCGCCCGCCTTTGCTCACATCCCAATGAGGTGTTGCCCGATGCGCGCTCTACTTGTGCTGTTCAGTTTGATGCTGTCAATGTCGCTGTCTGCGGCGGAAAAACTTCGGGTGGTCACCAGCTTCAGCATCCTCGCCGACATGACCCATCAGGTCGGGGGCGAGCATATCCAGATCACCAACATGGTCGGCCCGGACGCCGATGCCCACACCTACGAGCCGACACCGGACGACGCCAAGGCACTGCTCAGTGCCGAGCTGATCATCAAGAATGGATTGGGTTTTGAGCCATGGCTGGACCGTCTGGCAAGCAGCACCGAAACCAAAGCGCCGGTGATCAGTGCCAGTCATGGTGTCATCCCGCGCTCTCTGGATGAAGACGGCGAGACCATTCCTGACCCTCACGCCTGGCACAACCTGGCGAACACCGAGCTGTACATCGCCAACATCACCAAGGCGTTGATCGCCGCCGACCCGGCGAACACAGCCAACTACCAACGCAACAGTCAGGCCTACCTGAAACAGATCTACGCCCTGCTTGCCGAAGCCAAGGCCAAGCTCGGCTCGCTGCCACCGGGCAATCGCAAAATCGTCACCTCCCATGACGCCTTCGGCTATCTCGGCCAGGCCTACGGGATCGACTTCATGGCCCCTCAAGGGTTGTCCACCGAACGTGAACCGTCGGCTGCCGAAGTCGCTGCGCTGATCACGCAGATTCGCCAGGCGAAGGTCAAAGCGGTGTTCATGGAAAACATCAAGGACGCCCGCTTGCTGAAACAGATAGCCGACGAAAGCGGCGCGCAAATCGGTGGCACGCTGAACTCCGATGCACTCGCCGCCACCGGGCCGGCCAGCACCTTTGCCGGGCTGTTCGAATACAACCTCAACACCCTCTACCAAGCGTTGAGCAAGCCCTGATCCGCAAGAACCCGTCAGGGGATTTGCCGCAGATTGCGGAGTCCGCCTGTAAAGCGCTGCAAAAAAAGTTCTGACCATGAGCCGTGTGCGGATGGCCGTCTTGCTGGGATTAATGGCAAACGAAGTCCTGCCGATAACCACCCTCATGGCCAAAACCTGGCGCGCGAACAGAAGCACTCGAGAGCATCACAATGATTCAGATCCGCCTCCCCGATGGTTCATTGCGTGAATACAACCAGCCATTGTCCGTGTATGAACTCGCCGCGAGTATCAGCATCGGGCTGGCCAAAGCTGCGGTGGCCGGTCGGGTGGACGGAGTGTTGGTGGACTGCGATTACGTGATCAGGAGTGATGCGCGCGTGAGCATCGTCACGCCTCAAGAGCCCGACGGCCTGGAGATTCTTCGACGCTCCTGCGCGTTGATATTGGCAATGGCGATTAAGCAACTGCATCCCCATGTTCGGTTGCAGTCTGGATCGTCGCTGGGTGACGGATTCTTTTATGGATTTAGCGTCAAGCAGCCGTTCAGCCGGTCCGACCTGCCCCTCATCGAAGCCCGCATGCAGCTGCTGGCCGCGACCAACCACTCGATCCGTCGACAGACAATCAAGTCAGCAGAGCAGCTGTCGCTGTATCGCCTGGGAGACTTCGAACACTTGACGACAGGCCCACAGGTTCCAGCCACGAAGGTGTTACAGGCGTTCTCCCTCGACCACATCAACGGTACGTTTGAGCAGCGGATCTACGGCACGTGCTGGTCTTGCCAACAGGAACTGGACAGCTGGCGCGCACCGCCCCTGGTCATGATTGTCAGCATGGCGGAGCGCCAGGCGAGTTATGTCCAGTTTGTGTCCGAGGCATTGCGTCGAAGCGGTGTTCACGTCCATGTGGATCTGCGGCATGAAAAGGTCCGCCACAAGATTCGCGAACACGGTCAAAAAGTGCCGTACCTGATGGTCGTGGGCGAGAAGGAACAGGAAGGTGAGTTCGTCAGTTTGCGCAGCGGTGCCGGTGAGGATTTCGGCAGGATGGGGGTTGAGGCGGCGTGTCAGTGGCTGAATCAGACCCGCTCCCACACGAATGTATAAGGAGCGGGAGCGGGAGCGGGTCTATCGGTGAAGGTCTTTAAGCGCGAGGCTTGACCGTTCCGCAATCCTGTCCCAGCCAGACGGCGCGACTTTCCAGGCTGCCCTTTTGCTGGATGCCAGTGGCGTTGAAGGTGCCGTTGACCTTGGTGGTGAACTCACGGTCGCTGAGGAACGTAGCAACACCCGCCCCTTGCGCCTTCGGACAGCTGAAACGGAATTTCCACTGGTTGCCAGTACGGTCGGTGATTTCCTGTTTGCAGCCCGATTGCGGGTCGGTCAGAGGAATGTTGTCGGTCTTCACCTGTTCCGGCGTCAGGCACGCCCGAATCCCTTTGCCGCCCATAGTGATCCCCTGCTTCTCCAATTGCGCGCGCTGTTGCGGGGTCATCTGGCTCTGCAACTGTCCAAGGATCAGCTGCAAGTCTGGCAGATTCTGGTTATCGACCTGCATGTTGCTGGTGGTCAATTCCCACAACCCGGGTTGCAGCATCTGTGCCTGAGCCGCCACAGGAAGTGACACACCAATTGCCATGGCCAAACCCAGCAGACGAACGTTCATCGAGTAACTCCTGATCAGTTGTGGCCGTTAGACGCCGGGCATCGGCTTCAGTTCATGGGCCAATTAAATAGCGACATTTTGCACGGAACATGGTCTGTTAAGCACTGAATCTTCAGGAGCAAGGCTGCCCCCATGGATTACTTTGGACCGCACATTTTCGGCTACACCATTGCACTGCTTCACACACTGGGCCTGATCGCTGCCATCCACGCGGTGCTCACCGTCCGCACCGCCCAGGGATCGATCGCCTGGGCGCTTTCGCTGGTGTTCATGCCTTACCTCACGCTCATCCCGTATCTGGTCTTCGGCCGTAGTACCTTCGATGGCTACATCAAGGCGCGGCGCCAGGCCAACGAAGAGATGCGCAAGGCCATCTCCGAGCTCAACTGGCGCCCTTGGGTCGAGGAGGCGCTGACCGCTCGCGCCTCCAATGCCTACGCGTCGTTACGGGCGATGCCGAAGCTGGGCCGAATGCCATGCCTGGCGAACAACGAAGTGCAGTTGTTGATCAATGGCCAAGCCACCTTTGACTCGATTTTCGAGGCCATCAGCCAGGCGAAAGAAGCCGTGCTGATTCAGTTTTTTATCATCCACGATGATCGTCTCGGCCAGCGCCTGCAAAATCTGTTGCTGAAAAAAGCGGCCGAGGGCGTCGCTATTTACCTGCTATATGACCGCATCGGCAGCCATACCCTGCCCCATAGTTATGTGCAGTCGTTGCGCGATGCCGGCGTCGAAGTCAAAGCGTTCGCCACTCGCAGTGGCTGGCTTAACCGCTTCCAGGTGAATTTCCGCAACCACCGCAAGATCGTGGTGGTCGATGGTGTGCTGGGATTCGTTGGCGGGCATAACGTTGGCGACGAGTACATGGGCGAGAAGCCACCGCTGGCGCCTTGGCGCGATACCCATGTTCGGGTGCGCGGCCCGGTAGTCGCCTGCATGCAGGAATCTTTCGCCGAAGACTGGTTCTGGGCTGCACGCTCATTGCCGCCGCTGATCCTGCCGGACGTTTATCCAGACGACGGCGTGCTCTGCCAATTGCTGGCCAGCGGTCCGGCGGATGCCTACGAAACCTGTTCATTATTCTTCGTCGAAGCCATCCATGCCGCCACCGAACGGGTATGGATCACCAGCCCCTACTTCATCCCCGACGAAGCGGTGTTCGCCGCTCTCAGGCTGGCAGTGCTGCGAGGTGTCGATGTGCGGCTGCTGCTGCCCTCGCGCCCGGACCACCGCATCGTCTACGCCGCCTCCAGCCTTTATGCCTTCGAAGCCGTACGCGCCGGCGTGCGGGTGTTCCGCTACCAGCCCGGATTCCTGCATCAGAAAGTGGTGTTGATCGACAGTGAAATCAGCGCTATCGGCAGTGCCAACATGGACAACCGCTCATTCCGGCTTAACTTCGAAGTGATGTTGTTGACGGTCGACAGTGCATTTGCTGTCGAGGTGGAACAGATGCTCAAGGATGACTTCGATCAGGCCCATGAAATCGCCAAAGACGAAGGCCGGGAAACCCACCGCCTGCAACAAGTCGGCATGCGGGTCGCCCGGCTGATTTCACCGATTCTCTAAGGGTTGTAGATGTCGTCGCGGGTCCATGGCAATTCATGGCTACCATCGGGATGAGCTTTGACCGCGAGGATCTGGTGCAGGTTGATCCACCCTCGGGCAAACGCATACGCGCATCCCGCCAGGTACAGCCGCCAAATCCGCAAGGCTTGCTCTGGCACTTGCCTGGACGCCGCCTCCAGATTGTCTTCCAGACGCTCGCTCCAGTGGTCCAGGGTGCGCGCGTAATGCAGGCGCAGGCTTTCGACGTCGACAATCTCCAGACCTACTTCACTGATTTCGGCCGAGATCATCGACAGGTGCGGCAGCTCGCCGTTAGGGAACACGTATTTCTCAATGAAGTCGCCGGCACCACGTCCCACCGGACGGCCGTCGATGTGCTTGGCGGTGATCCCGTGGTTCATCACCAGGCCGCCCTCTTTCACCGCGCCGTACAAGGTTTTGCAGTACTCAGCCAGGTTGGCGTGGCCGACGTGTTCGAACATGCCGACACTGACCACTTTGTCGAAGCGCCCGTCTTGAGGCAGGTCGCGGTAGTCGAGCAACTGAAGCTCGACCAAATCCTCCAGGCCTTCCTCTTTCACGCGCTCACGGGCCAAGGCAAGTTGCTCCTTGCTGAGCGTAATGCCGAACACTTTCGCGCCGAACTCTCGTGCCGCGTAGCGCGCCAGTCCGCCCCAACCGCAACCGACGTCCAGCAGGTATTCACCCGGTTGCAACCGCAACTTGCGGCACAAATGACGGAATTTGGCCTGTTGCGCCTGCTCCAGGGTTTCACTACCGGTCTCGAAGTACGCGCAGGAATACGCCATGTCACTGTCGAGCCACAGCTGGTAAAACTCATTGGACAGGTCGTAGTGGTAGGAGATGGCTTGGGCGTCGGTTTCCTTGTCGTGGGCGGTACGAACCGGCTGATTGTCGTCGTTTTCGTCCAGCATCGCCTGGCTCCACTCATCACAGACGCGGATAACGTCGCTGATGGAGCCTTCCAGCTCAAGCTTGCCCTCGACAAACGCCGCTCCGAGCGCATCCAGGCTTGGATGGGTGAACTGGGTAACCATTTGTGGGTCCTTGACCACAATGGTGACGCTGGGCGTCGGCCCCAGATTGAATTCATGGCCGTCCCAGAGTCGCAGGCGTAACGGTAGCTGCAGATTCTGTAAGGCCGGTGGAAGATGCGCGAGCATGGAGTATTCCCCTGGTTTCAGACGTCTGATGTGAGGGTAGACCATCCTGGAAAATTAGCTGGCTATCGAATTAATAGCCGTTTTCTATGATTTGCCACGCTGCAACCAACCCTCGTGAATCCACTGCTTGAGCCAGGTCACAGCTTGAAGTGGTGCACCCTCTCCATAGATGACTGTCAATTCAGAGCACAGTTCAGCAAAATTCCAGTCCCGCTCGAACAGACCTTTTAGAGCGTTGGCTTCTTGAGGCTCCAGGCTTCGATACTGGCAAACGAGCTCATTTCGACAGATCACCACAACGCTGGGACTGTCGAGTGCCGTACCGCCAGGGAACTGTGTTTCATCCTTGGCCGCCCGCCAAAGCGCCACACTGTTGAAGGCACACTCAAGCCATTGCAGCGAAGGGCTGGGGCGCACTTGTAGCGTCGGCCAGTCTTGCGGTGCCAGTTCCGCCATGTCCTGCACCGTCAACGGCGTTCCCGGTGGCGCATCGAATGCCAGTGTAAAAGCCCACTCCAGGGCGGCGAGTTCGGCCAGTGGTGCACTTTGCTCAGGCACCAGGTGCTGGCGAATAAACGCTTCGAAGCCTTTGCCGAACCAGCGAAGGCTGTAGTGAACCGATGGATTCTGGCGGATGTACGCGGCGGCAAGCCGTTCGAACTCCTCGTCACCCAGCCAGTTAAGGACGGCGGGATAGTCGCCGCGCAGCACTTCCTGCAGACGGGCTTGATAAGCATTGTGATAAATCGCCAGCCCGGTGCGGACGTTCAGCGTCGGTCCGCCGATGAGGCTGGCGCCAAGCGCCACATCCGCCGCCGAAGACGCTCCCGACAGATAACGTTCAAAGGACTGTTGCCATTCGTTCAGGCGCATTTCTGTCTCCGGGCCAGCACGCTCTCGCCCAGCTCCCGGGCTTTTTGCAGTTCAGTGAGCAGTTCTTCAAACGGTGGAAAATGGTCATCGCGCTCCAGCAGGGTGGCGACCGGGCCGAGGTAATCGAGGGTTTGTTGGTAAAGCGCCCAGACCGGATCGCTGACGGGATGGTCATGGGTGTCGATGACGTAATCGCCGTAATCGCTATGGCCCGCCAGGTGGAGTTGGCGAATCTTGTGTGCCGGCAAACCTTGAATGAAGGTCCACGGATCGAAGCCATGATTGCGTGAGCTGACATAGACATTGTTGACGTCCAGCAACAGCTCGCAATCGCTCAGCCGGCTCAGGGCGTCGAGAAATTCCCACTCGCTGAAATCATCGCCGGCACTGCGCACATAGCTGGAGACGTTCTCCAGTACCAATGGACGCTGCAAAACGTCTTGCACCTGGCGCACTCGGCCAGCCACGTAATGAAGACTTTCTTCGGTGTACGGTAACGGCAACAAATCATGAAGCTGGTGGGCGTTGCCACGGCTCCAGCACAAGTGATCGGAAATCCACGCCGGTTTGACGCGATCCGCCAAACGTTTGAGTTGCTGCAAGTAGTCGGGATCGAGGGCATGCGGCCCGCCGATGGACAGCGACACGCCATGCATTACCAGCGGATAACGTTCGGCGATGGCGTCAAGGTAATAGAGTGCTTTGCCGCCCGGCACCATGAAATTTTCGGAGACGACTTCGAACCAGTCCACGGCCGGCGACTGATCAAGAATCTGTTGGTAGTAAGCACTGCGTAAACCCAGGCCATAGCCCAGACAAGGAAGGGATGCAGACATTTGCGGACTCCTCGCAAAAAGGCCGCAGTGGCCAAGGGTAAGCCACTGCGGCGCCAAGCAGCGGTCGGTTATTCGCCGACCTTGCCACCGGCTTTCATGCACTCGGTCTGAGTCATCGCCTTGAAGCCGTGACCTTTGCAAACGCCCTGACCTTTACAGGCGTGTTCTGCGGTTTTGCAATCGTTCATCCCTTTGCACGAGGTCACGCCGTAGCAGTGAACCTGAGGCGCGTCGGCCGCCTGAGCCTGGGTGGCAACACCGGCAAACATTGTTGCGGCGGCGAATGCGAGAGCGGCGCCAGCGGTAGCGGATTTGAAGTTCATTTTTGTATCCTCGGTGATCGTCAGGGTTGTCGGCTGGAACGTTGTTCAGTCCCGACACAGCACTAGAGAGCGCTGCCCCCAACGGCGTTACAGAGGCCTGCAAAAAAGTTTTCGATGGGTTCAGCTGTCGTCTTTGAGCTTGAGCAAAGGCTCCTGAAACCTCAGTAAACGCCCGGCGTTGCCCAGCACCAGCAATGTGCTCAAGTTATGCAGCAACGCTGCAATCATCGCCCCTGCCGCACCCAGCCAGCCAAAAGCGGCGAAGGCCACAATCGCCAGGGTCCAGCCCAAGCCGATGATCACATTGACCTGCAAGGTCTGGCGGCATTGGCGACTCAAACGCACACAGGTGCCGAGCCGACGCAGGTCACTGCCAATCAACACGATGTCAGCCGAGGCCAATGCGATGTCCGCCCCGCCCGCGCCCATCGCCACACCGACGACACCGGCCTTGAGCGCCAGGGAGTCGTTGATCCCGTCCCCCACCACCATCGGCCGAAAGCCGCTGTCGATTTCATTGAGTACACGATTGAGTTTGTCCTCCGGCAACGCCTGCGCCTCAACATCGCTGATGCCGACGTCGCGCGCCAGCGTGTGCGCGACGCTCTGCCGGTCTCCGGTGAGCAGCAACTGCCGACCCAGGCCCAGCTCACGCAACTCACTCAAGGCAAATCGCGCCTCAGGTTTGACACTGTCAGCCAGCAACAGCCAGGCAAGGAATTCCCCGTTAAGCGCCAGCCCGGCAATCGGGCCGTCGTGTTCAGGAACCGCCGACGTGGCGATGCCCAATTGCGCGAACAACTCCGGACGACCGAGGGCGGCCTCGCCCTGCTCGGTCATCGCTACCACGCCCAATCCCTGTCGCTCGTGGATGTCCGACAGCAATAGAAAATGCTCCTGCGTGACCAACCCGGCCAGTGCACGACTGACCGGATGACTGCTGGCAGAACCGAGACTGGCAGCCAGTTTCAGCACGTGACTGCGGTCTTCCAGAGGACTCTCGATCGATTGCAGGCGCAGAGTGCCAAACGTCAGCGTGCCGGTTTTATCGACCACCAGCGACGTCAGGTCCGCCAGCTCTTCAAGGAACGCCGAACTGCGAATCAGAATGCCGTGCCGCGCCGCCACCGCCACCCCGGCAATGGCTGTCGCAGGTGCCGACAGCACCAGCGCACAAGGACACGCTGCGACCAGCACCGCGAGCATCGCTTGAGCGTCGTTAGTAACGAACCAGGTCACCGCGGCCAGCAGCAACACCAGCACCATGTAGCTGCCAGCGTAACGCTCCAGCAAACGGGTAATCGGCGGTTTGGAACGCTCGGCGTTTTGCATCAGCGCGATGACTTTGCCCAACGTCGATTCGTTACCGGTGCGGGTCACTTCAATGCGCAGCAGGCCATCGAGGTTAATAGCCCCGCCGAATACCGTCATGCCCACGCCTGCCTCGACAGGCACCGACTCACCGGTAATCGACGCGGTATCGAGGCTCGCCTGACCGGACAACACCCGACCGTCCGCCGGTACGCGATCACCGGCGCGCACCTCAACCAGGTCGCCGGCCTTGAGTGTGCTGTTGTCGACTTCGAGGATCGAGCCATTCGCCTGCACCTTGCGCGCATGACTGCGGGTCAGTTTGCCGAGTGCATGAATCGCCTCCTGAGAACCGATCACGCTGCGCTCTTCCAGCACGTGGCCGAAGATCATGATGATCGGCAACAACGCGGCGGTCAGCAGATCACCCGTAGCCCAGGCGCCGAGCATGGCGAGCGCGATCAACTGATCAGTGATCCCGTGCAAGCTGGGGTAACGCAGGCTGTACCACGCCGAACGCATGACCGGCACGGCCACTAAAAGCGAAGCAAAGCCGAGCAGCAATTGACTGACGCCGGTCTGCTCCGGTGACAGCCAGCGCCAGATCAGACCCAGCCCGAGCAAGCCCAGTGCAAGCATGGCCAGCGTCAGCTGGCGAGCGGCGCTGCGTTGTTCGGCCGAGGACAACATGCTCGGTGCGGCGGCGGATGGCGCGGTCATTGTGCAGCTCCCTGAATGATCAGGCGGGAATCGTCTTTCGGATCAACCGTGGTCACGGAGCCGGCCTGGCCGAGAATCTTCGGCATCCGTTCGCGGTAAATGCGCAGTAGCATTTGCGGGTCGGTGCCCTGCTGTTGCGCCGTGGCCAGGCTCAATACGGTGGCCGTATCGGCAGACGCTTTCGCCAAACGTTCGCTGGCCTGGGCATGGGCCACTTGCAGCGTTCGATCCGCTTGTTCGTTGGCGGCCTGGGTGGCCTTCTCGGCTTCGGTACGCGCGTTCGCCACGGCTTTGTCGGCCTGCTGACTTGCGGTCAGTACTGCGTTGAAGGCGTTCACCGCAGGACCGGGCAAACTCGATTGCACATCGACTCGCGCGACCTCGATACCCAACCCCTGCCCTGTTGCTTTAAGCTCGGCCAACCGTTGATTGATGCCCTGCACCAAATCGCCGCGCAGACGCTCACGGCGTTCAGCCGCCTGATTGTCGGCGCCGATCAGTTCCGGACGCGCCACCAGAATGGTGTCCAGATCTCGCGCGGCGGTCAGGGCCACGGCACTGCGGGTGACCAGCCGATCCAGCGCCGGCAGCACATGTTCACCTTGCAGCACAAACGCGTAGGGCTCGGTGACTTTGTAGAACACCCGAACATCAAGTTGCACCACGCCGGCGTCACCCGTCAGCAAATAACCGGAACCGGCGAGTGCATCACTGAGCGGCGTGGCGAACGTGGCGACGCGATCAGCCTGCAAGGCGACATCGCTGCGCAACAGATTTTCCACCCGACGCTCGATGACCCTGTCTGCCGCTGGCAGTAAAACCACCTGCTCAAAAGGTCGGGGCCAAGCCAATAACAAACCGGCATTCTGGATGCGATCCAGCGCACCGAAATGCAGGACCACCGCGCGATTCTGTGGATCAATCTGCCGCACATTAGAGAACGCCCAAACCAATGCGGCCAGAACCGTCACGGCATACAGCGCCAAAAAAGCCAGGCGTCCGGCCTGAATCCAGGGGCTGCTTAATTCATGTGTTCCACGTGGAACTAAATTCATGGCTGCGACCCGGACTTGTTTTCGAGCTTCGGCGGTCCGTCAACCAACACCCGGAACGGCGCAGCATCGGTGCGCAATATCAGTTTGGTGCCCGGCGAAACGATAGTGCCCAAGGTATCGAGTGAGCGCAGCAAGTTGTAAAGCTGCGGAGATCCGGCGTACGCACGGCCGTAAATCTGCGCTGCTTCGACCCGCGATTGGGCTTCGATGTCAGCCGCTTTCACCGTCGCATCGGCCTGCACGATTCGCGCATCCCGCTCGGCAGCGGAACGGATTTGCGCTGCTTCGCGCTTGCCAATCGCGGTGCGCTCGGTCGCAATGGTTTCACGCTCGGCGCGCATGCGGTCAACCGTGGCGGTGAGCGTTACCGACGGCAGGGTCAAACGCTCGATGCCGACTTGCAGCACGCGCACGCCATAGGTTGTGAGCAATTGCTGATCGATCTGATGACGAAGTTGCGCCTCAAATTCGGCAATGTGAACTTGATTGGCGTCGGTGTTGACCAGGTTCGCCAAGTCAAAACTGGCGGCGGTGGTTTCCAACGCAGAGCCGACAAACGTGCGGATCTGTCGCGCCGCTTCATCCGGCTGATTCTGCACCGCGCGCATGAAGCGTTGCACATTGTCCGGATCGCCCTGCACCTGCCACGCCACGTAAGCCTGAACGATGATCCGCAGACCGTCGCGGGTGCCGACATCCTGCAAACCACTTGAGGTGGTGCGCAGCCGCAAGTCGACAGGAATGGCCGCTTCAAACGGTGCCGGCCAGCGCCAGCCAAGACCCGGCTCTAGCAACACCCGCGATGGATTGCCGAAACGCGTGATCACGGTGGCCTCCCCCGAGCGCACTTGGACAAGGCTCGCAGCCGCGACGGCGAAGGCCACAAGCAACGCCGCCCAGCCCATGCGCCGCCAGGGAAACGGGCCGGCCTCTTGTGGATAACCGTGTTGGTGATGGTGACCGTGGTGATGCCCATGTCCGCCGTGGCCGTGGTCGTGGCCGGCGTGGTCATCGTGATCGTGTGTGTGCGACTGGCTCAATGGGTAGCTCCTGGCTGGGCGCTCGTACGCGGCGACGCAGGATCAGCCGGCAGCGTGAAAGTACGAAGGTCGATGGTCGGCGCATTGCTGCTGCCACCCAGACGATGATCAAGAATCAGCAGCTTGGCGTTGGCCAGGCCTTGGCTCAGTTGGCTGAGGTATTGCTCCAGCACGAACGCCTGGCCGGCGCTGGCGTAGGCTTTCCGTTCAGCACTGAACTTCAGGTCGGCCGCCTGCGCCGTGGCGTTGATTTCATGGGCGCTGGCGGTTGCTTGGTCGCGCGCAATGCTCGCTTGCAGTTGCGCCTGGTTGGTCGCCTCTGCTGCCGCACCACGCTCTCGCGAGATCAACGCTTGCGCGCCGATCTGCGCAGCCTGCACACCGTGATAAGCGTTGGCAGCGCCGGCCGGTGGATGAATCGCCTCGACCACGGTAGCGAGAATTTCCACACCGCTGTTGAGTGTCTGCAAGTCGGCCTGCACCGCCCGGCCAATCTCTTCAGCGAGCCCTACTCTGTCCTCGCCAAGCAAACCGTCAAGGGTTCGCGAGGCGAAGTCATGCACCAGAATCCGGCTCGCGGTGCTGCGAATCAGCGTCGGCAGGTCCGCGCTGTTGTAGGTCGCCGCCAGCGCCGCTTGATCGGTCAGGCCGATGCGATAGACGAAACGCACGTCCATGTTGACGATCTGGAAGCTCTGTTGGTCGGCGCGGCTACTGGCGATGACCTGCGATTTATCGTTCACGTGGCTCGCGTCCCATAGCCGATTGGCAATCGCCGGCGCCGGGCCTTCGGCGGGTTCGGGTACGACCGGTGCCGACGCTTCGCCAACACTGGTGGCTAACTCGTGAACCACGCCATTTTCGACATTCAACACACGGCCCACCGGCCACGGTAAACCGGCGTGCAAGCCAGGACCAAACACCTCCACCGGTTTGCCGAATCGTTCGTAGATGCCCCGCCCTTGCAACGGTATTTCGTGAATGCCAGTGAGTAACCAGCCGACGAGAACAACCACCGCCAGCACCGGCAGAAACGCTCGACGCATGTAAGTGAAGGCCCAGATCTGCCGCAAGTCGATGCCAAAGCGGTTGTGCAATTCGTGCTGCAACGCGAGCAACGGTTGCGGCGGCCAGCGCAGCATGTCGGCGACAAAACTGCGTGCCAGCACCGTTGGTTCCAGTTGATCGCGCTGCGGGCTGAACAGTGACAACACCGCCCGCAGCAGCATCTCGACGGCGACCAGGCCCGGCAATAAACCGATCAGCACCGCCAATCGCACCGGCCAGACAGAGGTTTCACTGGCGAACAACAGGCACAACGCGCCGATCACCAGGCAAATGATTGCCACCCGCGTCAGTTGCGCCAATGCGCCGGCTTCCGGCCATTGGGCGACGTTTTCCTGGGCCAGTTGTCGCTCGACCACCAGCAGACCAAACGCCAGCAGCAACGCCAGCGCCGCGCCGACGCTGGCCGATAACCCCAACGCGGCGGGCGGTAACGCGAGGTTCCAGAACTGACTGATGCTGAACAGCGTCAACAGCGCCCAGCCGCCGAGCCAGAGTGTCGGCGCGCCGATCTGGCCAAGCATGTTCACCGAGCCCTGACTGAGTCGCTCCAGCAGCCGCTCATACCACCCTTGCGGCGCAACGGTTTCGTCAACGATGACAACGGGCGGTGTCGGGTTCATCGCTTGTTCGCGCCACCGGGTGACCCACCAGGCGGATTGCAGACCGGCGACCAGCACCAGTAAAGCGGCGCTCAGACTCACCAATAACGCGCCCCACAATGACTGCGGCGCAAACAACCCGACAAACAACGCCAGCACCAGCCCGGACGCGGCCAAAGCACTCAGGCCAATGGCGAACTGGCGCAATCGCCGCCCCTGAAAGAGCGCCTGCTGAAAGCGCGGCAGCCCTGCTACCTGCGCGCCATCGACTTCGAGATCGACTTGCATACCACCCCAGTGCTTATTCAATGCGGACATCGCGTTTCGTTACGATATAACGAAAGCAGTGAAATTTTTGTACGAAATCCTTCTATCTAAAGGCGCGGAACCTGTCGCTAGGCTGAAGCCTTGACCGAAACAGCGAGAAGCGCACATATTACGTTCGTAATTTTTACCAACTACTATTTTTAACCAGCCCGATCCCTTCACTTCAGGAGTACATCCATGAGCAGCTACGACGTCGTGATTCTGGGCGGTGGCCCCGGTGGTTATAACGCCGCCATCCGTGCTGGCCAGCTGGGTTTGAAAGCGGCTTGTGTCGAAGGGCGCGCAACCCTCGGCGGCACTTGCCTGAACGTCGGCTGCATGCCGTCCAAGGCGCTGTTGCACGCATCCGAACTCTACGACGCGGCCATGGGCGCGGAATTCGCCAACCTGGGCATCGAGGTCAAACCCACCCTCAACCTCGCCCAGATGATGAAACAAAAGGACGAAAGCGTTACCGGGCTGACCAAGGGCATCGAGTTTCTGTTTCGCAAAAACAAAGTCGACTGGATCAAGGGCTGGGGCCACATCGACGGGCCGGGTAAAGTCACGGTCACCGACAGTACCGGCGGCAAGACCGAGCTGAGCGCCAAGGACATCATCATCGCCACCGGCTCCGAGCCCACTCCCCTGCCGGGTGTCGACATCGATAACCAGCGCATTCTCGATTCCACCGGAGCGCTGTCGCTGGCCGAAGTGCCCAAGCACCTGGTGGTGATCGGCGCTGGGGTGATCGGCCTGGAGCTGGGTTCGGTGTGGCGGCGTTTGGGCGCTCAGGTGACGGTGGTCGAGTTTCTCGACCGGATCTGCCCCGGTGTGGATGGTGAAGCCGGTAAAACCCTGCAACGTTCGTTGAGTAAACAGGGCATCAACTTCAAATTGAGTTCCAAAGTCACCAGCGCCACAACCTCGGCGACCGGCGTTCAACTCAGCGTCGAACCCGCGGCTGGCGGCACCGCCGAACTGCTTGAAGCGGATTACGTGCTGGTATCCATCGGACGCCGGCCTTACACCCAGGGCCTTGGTCTGGAAAACGTCGGCCTCGCAACAGACAAGCGCGGCATGCTCGCCAACAAGGGCCACCGCACCGAAGCGCCAGGCATCTGGGTGATCGGCGACGTCACGTCCGGGCCGATGCTCGCCCACAAGGCTGAAGACGAAGCCATGGCCTGCGTGGAACAGATCGTCGGCAAGGCTGGCGAGGTGAATTACAACCTGATTCCCAACGTGGTCTACACCAAACCGGAGCTGGCCAGCGTCGGCAAGACCGAAGAGCAGCTCAAGGCCGAAGGTCGCGCGTACAAGGTCGGTAAATTCCCGTTCACCGCCAACAGCCGGGCCAAGATCAACCACGAAACCGAAGGCTTCGCCAAAGTGCTGGCGGATGAACGCACGGACGAAATTCTCGGCGTGCATCTCGTCGGCCCGAGTGTCAGTGAAATGATTGGCGAGTATTGCGTGGCGATGGAATTCAGCGCCTCGGCCGAGGACATTGCGCTGACATGCCATCCGCACCCGACACGGTCAGAGGCGTTGCGCCAGGCGGCGATGAATGTGGAGGGGATGGCGACGCAGATGTAGGCCTTAAAATTCTTGCTGTTTGGTCTGCCGCCATCGCGAGCAAGCTCGGCTCCTACAGGTGATTTGTGGCGTTCACAAAACCAGTGTGGGAGCGGGCTTGCTCGCGATGGCGGCGACTCGGTCTAGAGCGGAAGATGCCCCAACGGCAACGCCCCCGGCGTCTTCACCGTGTGAATCGCAAAATTACTGCGAATATCACTCACACCCGGCAATTTCAGCAGCCGCTCGGTCAGAAATCGGTCATACCCACGCAAATCCGGCACCACCACCTGCAGTAGAAAATCCGATTCCCCCGACACCAGAAACGCCGAAATCACTTCCGGCAACGCCGTCACCGCCACGCGGAATGCTTCGGCTTGCGCATCGTTGTGACGCTCGACCTTGACCCCGACAAACACCGTCAGCCCAAGCCCCACTTCGTCGCGATCCAGATTGGCCTGGTACCCGCGAATCACCCCGGCTTCTTCCAGCATCCGCACTCGACGCAAACAGGGCGAAGCAGACAAACCGATTTCATCGGCCAGTTGCACATTGCTCAGTCGACCGTCCCGTTGCAGGGCCGCGAGAATCTTGCGGTCGTAGGCGTCCAGTTTCATGGTTTGGCAGATCCTGATGGTTCGATCATGTGAAAGCAGCAGGTTATGCCAATTTTCGCTGCTTTAGAAGCTGACTACGCAACCACCTGCCCTGCTCTTGCGTCCTAGACTGGCCCTACCGAATCGACCACGAAAGGGGCGCAACATGGCAGGACTCTGGCTGTTTTTCATGGCATTGGCGGTGGTGTATTTGTTGCCCGGGCCGGACATGATCCTGCTGCTGCAAACCGGCGCCCGTCAGGGAAAAGGGGCGGCATTGGCAACGGCAGTTGGTTTGGGTATTGCCCGTGGCTGCCATGTGGCGTTGGCCGCGTTGGGGTTGGCGACGTTGTTCAAAGCGGCGCCCTGGACGTTCGATGTGGTACGTCTGGCCGGGGCCGCGTATTTGCTGTGGATTGGTATTCAATGCCTGCGGACTACGATGCTGCCGAACCTGAATGGCACTGACGCCACAACCGCAAAACTTCGCTGGGCATCGTCGATCAAACGCGGTCTGTTTACCAACCTGCTCAACCCCAAAGCATTGCTGTTTTGTTCGGTGCTGCTGCCACAGTTCATCGACCCACACACCGGATCAGTCCTCACCCAATTCGCAATCCTGGGCATGGCGCTGGTCAGTGTCGGCTTCCTCTTCGACAGCGCCTATGCGCTGGTCGGCGCGGCGCTGGGCCGTTGGCTGCAACGCAGTCCTTCGGCCCAGCGGCTCCAGCAGTGGCTGTTTGGCAGCCTGCTGATCGGCTTCGCCGTGCGGCTGACTTTTGTGCAACAGGCGTAAGCCTTACTGCGTCCGACGGCGACGACGGTTGATCAGCAGCAACGCCACCGCCGTCACGCCGACGACACCGCCGATCTGCAGCGGCCACTTGTAGGGCCGCAGCACGGCACGCGTCGCGTCAGTAGCCTGGGTGACATAACGCTTGCTGGCGTTTTCAAAGTCGGGATAAGGGCACTGGTGACCAAAATCCACCGCCCAATCCACATAAGGCCCCTCTTTCACATAGCGTTGATACAGAGCGCTTTGATCTTCAAGGCTACTGTTCCAGCCCGCCGCCGAGCACAGCACCGCCGCAAAGGCCTGACTGGTGTGCGGCAAGTTATCGGCGGCGCGATTGGCCAAGGCCGTGGCTACGAACCGATAGTGATAACGCTCGTCAGGTTTGGCGGCGCTGGCTTGCTGGCGCAGGACTTCACCTTCGGCGACTAACGGCCCGACCTTCAGCTCCGTGGTTTCGAGGCTGTAATTACCGCCAAACGTGGCGTAGTCCGGGGCCATTTCGTAGCCGAGAATGTCCATCCCCCACTCGCGCGCCGTCCAGGCAGCATTGAACAGGGCGGCGGCGCGTTTGGTCGGCCACCACGCTGCATCGGCCAGCTGACGCTGTTGCGCGTACAACCGGGCTTTTTTCTGCAGATCGGGATTGTCGAAGTAGGCCAGCGCTTCGTCGTAACGCTCTTCGCGCAACAAGCGACGGCCGAGTAGATTGCGCAGTTGAGCCGCCACCGGCAATGGCACGTAATTGTCACGATCCTGCTGGGTCAACGGCGGTGGCGCGGGCACCTGCGTGTCGACGTAATGCTTGAGTTCATCGACGGTCAGTACCCGTTCGGCCACCGTCGCGGCATCGAACCAATAGAGGCTTTGGCTGCGATACAGCTGATCGAACGCTTGCAGATAATCCCCGCGTTGCAGCGCCAGAATCGCACTTTCGCCTTCGACCCGGCACTTGGGCTGAAGCGTTTCGTAGTCGTAGTCCGGCGTGCGGCGCTCACCCCACGATTCATTCTGCGGGAAGGCCTGAGCGGCCTTGGCATACGCCGCTGCCGCCGCGCTTTTATCGCCATCGCGCAACGCCAGTTTCGCCCGCAACCACCACGCCAGACCGCCGTCACCAGCGTGTTCAAGGAAGGCCTTGGCGCTGGCGTAGTCGCCTTGTTGATAGTTCATCGCGGCCAGCCGATCCGCGTTATCCAGGCTGCCGCGGGTGCTGCTTTGCAGCAGTTTGATCAGTTTCAATTCGTTCGGTGGCTGATCACCAAATGACCAGCCCAGGCGGCTGATCAAGGACGCGGTGACCAGTTGTTGCACCGGTTGACCCTTGAGCAACGCGGTCAATTGATCGTCAGGCATCGCCAGCAGATCGGCCATCAACAGCTTCAGCGAGGTGTAACCCACCGCCGAGCCGTGGAGGTTTTGCGTGGCGTAGAGTTCGATGGCGCTGTCCCAGTCGCCGGCAGTACGGGCCACGCGCGCTTCTTCGCCGAGGCTGGCGACACCCAGTTCCAGCGGATCGCTGAAGCCGTCGATGCTCAGCTGACGGGTCTGCTCGAACGCTTTGCGCGACTGCGCCAGCAGATCGGGTGATGCGCCCGCCTCGCTGCTCATGGCAAACAGCGCCCGGCCCAGCGAATACGCGGCCCAGGTGCTGCGCAAGGCGCGTTGATCGGTCGGCAGCGCCAGCACTTTTTCGAAGTATTCGGCGGCCAAACGATGATCGCCCGCACTGAACGCTGCAGCGCCCGCCAGATACAGCGTGAGCCCGGCGGGCAGGCTCGCGCCTTGTTCTTCGACCTGATGCGCGTCCGTCAGGCTGCGCAGATGTTTCACCAGCGCCTGCTGCTGCGCCGTCAGCCCGGCCTGCTCAGCAGCGTCTCGCTGTTCTGCGTAATCAGTCGCTTCCATGCTGTAGGCCGACTGCGCGACATTCTTGAGCCCCGCGATCGCATGGCCGAGACGGTTGATCTCAAACTGGAAGTTGCCTTCCGGCAGCTCCGCCAGCGACTGGCCGCGGTTGTCCAGCAGACGCATCGGGAAGTCCGGCCCGCAGGCCAGCGCCGAACCCAGCGGCAAGCTGAGGCTGAGGCAGAGCAGATGGCGGGGCCAGTTACGGGTGAACATTCGAACCTCCTTGATCAATTTTTGTGCAGCGTGCCCAACCGATTGCGCGCTGCCCACCGGCGACTATTCGGCCGGCGCTAAGGCGGGTGAAGGTAAGCAGATCGGGGCTTTGTTGCAACGCATAACCGGCCAGCGCATCAGCGCCGTCACAGCCCTGCACGGCCAGGGTCACGCGTTCGGGCCATGGGCTGTCGAGGTTGCCCTGGTTGCTGACGCTGATGTCATAGAGGCCGTCTTGCGCACTAAGTTTCACGCTCAAGCGGCTGTCGAGCGTGTCACCGCGAGCTACCGCCCCCAGGGTTGTCAGGCTCCAGGCCCGACGGTCCCCCGCCAGCGGCAGGCGAAACCAGATCAGGCCGGCCAGATGAGCAGGCGGGGCGGCGCGTAAATCCATGGCGAGTGTGCGCAGTTGCAGTGGATCCGCCAGCAATTCCCGGCGCTCGCCACCGCGCCCCACCGGCACTTCGCTTTCCACCACCGGTGGGCCACTGGCGCCCGGCAACAAGGCCACGCCGTAGGCCGGGAGTGCCAGATAGAAAGGCTTCGTTGTGATGCGCCCCCAGCCCTTGGCCCACTTTCGCGCCTGATCCGGGTCGAACAACCCGCGCCGAGGATCGCTCACCGCGTGCACTTGCAACACGCTGCTGTCGACGGTCGATAGCAGCGATGGCAGTTCGGGACTGTCCAGCCAGGCGGGCAGCGCGGTGATGCTCAGCGGTAACGTCGCCGGTAAAACCGCGCGCAGGTGCGTTAGAAATGCTCGATAAGCCGGTAACCGGGCGTTGCCCGCATCGTGGTCAATTTCCACACCGGCCAGCGTCAGCCCCTTGCCTTGCCAGTCGCTGAGCAGCTGTTGGATTTGCGCCGTGACTTCATCCTGGTCCAGCGACTGGAGCTGACCATCCAGGCGAATAACCGCAATCAGCGGCCGACCATCGCGTTTGAGCAGCGCCGGATCGATCCGCGCACGCCGCCAGCCGTCCTGGGGGAATGCCTGCAAGGCCAACACCCGTAACGTCGAAAAGTCCGCGCGACTGTCGCGCAGGGCGGCGTCGTGGGCAGGCGTCCATTGCCGTTGCCAGACGTAGAGTTGCTGATCGAGCGGCGGCGCGTCTTGTTGCTCGCAGCCGTTGAGCAGTACTGCAACAAGCAGGACCGAGAGACGAACGAAAAACACCATGAAATCCCTGATCCCTACAAACACAGGGCTACAGGGTACACAAAACCTGTGGGAGCGAGCTTGCTCGCGATGGCGGTGCATCAGTCGACATCTGTGATGGCTGTTATTCCGCTATCGCGAGCAAGCTCGCTCCCACAGGGTAAGTGGTCAGGGCTTGCGGGCAATGATCACCTGACTTTTCGCCACGACGGCGTCCAGCGCCTGTTTGATCTGCGCACCGCGAGGGGAAGCCAGAACGGCTTGCCAGGTATCAGCCCAGTGGTTGAGCAACGGGTGATCGGCATTGCTGAAGTCGACCTTGGCTTCCCAGAACAACAGCATCCACATCGACCAGTAAAACCCGTACTGACTGTGGCTGAGCACTTCCAGGCCGGCGTCGCTGACCATCGCCTTGAACTGCTCTTCGCTGATGATGCGAATGTGGTTGGGCTTCTGGAAATACTCCGGCGCGGCGATGTCCTTTTGCAGGTCTTCGGAGCTCGGGTGCGGAACGCTGAGCAAATACAGCGCGCCCGGCTTGCCGACTCGCACCAGTTCGCTGAGAAACTGCGCCGGATCGTCCACATGCTCGATAACTTCGGTGGACACCACGCGGGTGGCCGTGGCGTCGGCAATCGGCAGCGGATTGCAGTCGGTGACGTGGCATTCGATGTCGCGTGCCGGCGTGTCACCCAGGCGCTGGCGGGTGGCTTCGACCTTGGCTGCGTCGATGTCGGCGATGATGATCTTCGCCCCGCGCATGCCGCAGAAATGCACGTTGCCGCCGTCACCACAACCCACGTCCAGCAGCGTGTCTTCGGCTCTCACTGGAAAACCGGTGAACAGCTCGCCGGTTTGCTGATTGAACCAGCCACTGAGCATCGCGTCGTGCAGGCCGAGCATGTACGGGTCGACTTTCTCGACCTTGTCCGCTGCAGGCGTCGCGGGAGCGGGCGTGCCCGCCGTGAGTTTCTTCAAAAGTCTCAGCATGAGGTAGCTCCAGAGGATGGGACGGCTGTTCGGGACGGGCTCAGGCGTTTGACCAGCGAGGCGCCGCGGTTGCGCATGGGCATTTCGATGTAGCGGTAGTTGAGTTCGCTCAGCAGCACGATCAGGCCGCCAGCCATCAGCAACGTCAGAATCGGATGGCCGGCCGGACTGGGCAGGCCGGCAGCCTGTAAACGAAAGGTGAATTCGCGCACCAGCAAGTAGGCCGGAATGTGGATCAGGTAAATCCCGTAGGAGCGGCTACCGACCCAGGTCATCAGATTCTTCAGCAGGCCACGAGGCAACAGATAATCACGGTTGTAGGACGCGACCCAAACCAGCACCGCGCACAACACGGCAATCACACCGATGCGGTATTGAGTGAACGTGAAGCGATCAGTCGCCATGAAACTGAGCGCCAGCGACAGCACAATCAGCGCCGAAACACCGGCCCATGGGCGACGCAAAAACGTCGGTTCCCAACGCAGGTACGAAGGTTGCGCACTCCACATCGCCAACAACACGCCAAGGGCCAGCGCATCGGTGCGAACCACCATCAGGATCGGCGTGCGCAACGTGAACAATTGCACCGCGACCAGCGCCAGCAAGGCCCAGACCAGGTGCTTGCGGCAGACCAGAATCAGCAGCGGAAACAGCAGGTAGAACTGCTCTTCCAATGACAGGCTCCAGTACACAAAACTGGTGCCGTATTCGTAGTGATAGAAGCTGTCGGCGAAGCGGAAGTTGGCGTATTGCGCCACACCGGCCAGCGTTGCCTGTACGTTGGCGTGCAGCGTACCGAACGCGCCGGAGCGGTTTAGAAAGAGACACGCCAGCAACATCAGCGCCAGCCACAACCAGGCCGAAGGCAACAATCGAAAGGCCCGGCGCAGCCAGAAATTACGCGTCTGCTGCCAGTACTCCTGACGGGTGCTACAACCCTGCAACGCCGGAATCAAACTGCGCGCGATGACAAATCCCGAGATCGCGAAAAACAGATCGACGCCCCACCACGGCTGACCGAACGCAGTAATGGTGTGCAGCAACGGCACCGAGGCGGCAAAGAGGCTGTCTTGCAGGTGATGAAACAGCACGCCGAGTACCGCAATGCCGCGCAACAACTCGATGTCCATGATCCGTTTGTCGTTACTCATGCCGCCCCCCTGGACGCAGCATCGGCTTCCGACGGTTTGCGCGCGATGATCACCTGACTCTTGGGCATGAACTGATCGAGCATCTGCTTGATCGCCAAGCCGTCGGGTTGCGCCAGCAGGTCCTGCCAGGTTTTTGCCCAGCTCTCCATCAGCGGCGGGTACGGCGCCTGGATGCGGTCACGCACCGCGCCGCCCAAATCCCGACCGGCAGCGCGCTCACTGGCCCAGAAAAAGATCATGCCCATCACCCAGAAAAACCCGGTGGCCTGGCGATGCTCGATCACCAGCCCAGCATCCTCCACCAGTGCGGCGAAGCGTTCCGCGGTGAAAATCTGTACGTGATTGGGCGATTGGAAGTAGCTCGTCGGGGCGATGCCCTTTTGCAAATGTTCGCCCACCGGCGCTGGAACGCTGAGCAGATACAACGCGCCGGGCCGGCCCATGCGCACCAACTCGGCCATGAACGGCTCGGGTTGATCGATATGCTCCAGCACTTCCATGCACACGACCTTGCTCGCACAACCGTCTGCCAGCGGCAATGGCAGGCTGTTGCTGACCAGACCGAGATTGGCTTTATCCGACTGCGCTTCCACCTGCCGCGCCAAGTCGCGGACCTTGTCGTGCTCGCTGTCGGTGAAGATTACCGACGCGCCCTGGCGCACCGCGAACAACGTCGCGACCCCTTCGCCACAGCCGACATCCAGCAAAGTGTCGTCGGCGGTAATGGCGAACCCCTTGAGCAACTCGCCGCTGTCACCCGAAAACCAGCCGTCATGAACTGCATCGTGCAAGCCCACGTCTCTTGGCGACACACGGGTGGGCTCAACCGGCAGCGGCGCGGGTTCTGGCTTCGCTTCAGGAAAGAAACGTCTGACCAATGCGCGGATCATGCCTCGGGGGTTTCCACGGCACGGGTTTCGAACGACCGCGCAAAAAAGGCCTTCAGACGCTGCTCGGCAGTGGCCTGGCTGCAGAATTTTTCCAGGCTGGCCACGGCGTGAGTGGACATCTGCGCGTAACGTTCGGGGTCGTTCCTGGCCACGTCGTAGCTTGTCCGGTAAGCGCGGCACAATGACGCCCAGTTGGTCACGTAACGCAACGTCCGGAACGCCCGGCGTGGGTCGTGGGGCCAAGCGGTCAGTTCATCCGTGGAGTCGATGAGAAACGCATTATCGGCATCCAGGTAATCGATCATTGCTGTGGTCCGTGGCGCCACGGCCGGTTTGCCGCAGGACATGAATTCCATCAGCGGCAAGCACTGGCCTTCGCCGTAGGACGTGTTGACCACGTAACTCGTCGCCTGCACCAGACGCTCGTAGTCGGCATCCGCCAGGTAGCCGTGAATCAGCACGATGCGGCAGCGATAAGACTGGTTTTTGTACAAGTGGTGAAGGATATCGGTCAGCGCGGCTTCGGCATCGTGGTGAGTCAATTTGAGCACCAGCGTCGCGTCGTCCACCTCGCGGAACGTCACGCAAAAAGCGCTGAGCATGTCTTCCCAGTTCTTGCGCCCGTCGCCGGGGTTGAACACCGAGGTGTAGATCACCCCGTCGAGGACCAGCTCGTGATCACTCGGCGGGGCTTCGAAGTCGATGCCCACGCCTTCGCGCGATGACGCAGGCCCGAAGGCCCGCAAATCGAGTTCGCGGCTGTCTGCCAGCAATCCGTTGATCTTCAAGCGCACCTGACTGGCCAGGGGCTGACGCTGCAATTGCGCACCGCGCTCGCAAAACCGGTCCCACACTGGGGCCGGCACCGCGACGATCGGGTAGTCGGCTCCCATCGCCTCGCGCACCGCCGTCACGGTGTAGCTGGAATGAGTAATCGCCGCACCCGCTGCCCGCAACACCGTGCACCAGTCATTGAGCGGGTCACCGGCAAAAGGTTCGTTGGGGATGGTGCTGAACTCCCACGCGAACACCGGCAGCGTCGGGCAAGCAAGATTGACCGGTGTGCGATGAGGTGGCGAGAACGACAGGAACACGCAGTCTTCGCCTCGGGACAGGCACTCCCGGTACAAGGCATCGACTTCGGTCTGCGGATCACGGACTTCCACCACTCGCCCCAGCCGCTCCAGCACGGGGCGGTATTCCTTGAGCACGAAGTAGTAGCTGTATTCCGCACGGCCCAGGTTCTGGGCGATGGTGTGCTGGTTGGTTTCCGAATGAATGATGATCAGCATGCGGCGTTATCCGTTTCAGTCGCTGCCGGCAAAGCCTGTGGCGCCAGCCCGAAAAAATCCGCCAGGCGCTTTTGCACCGGGGCGAATGCGCAGTAGTCGTGCATGCGCTCGACGGCGGCGAGGGACATGCGCTGATAGTCCTGCGGTTGCGCCTTGGCTATCCGGTAGCTGTTTTCATAGGCGGTTTTTAGTGAACCCCAGTCCGGTCGATAGCGCAGGGTACGGTAAATGATCCGGGTGTCCTGCGGCCAGATGGTCAGCTCTTCGCTGGACTTGACCACAAACGCCACGCGCTCATCGATGTAGTCCTCCATGGCCGTGTGGTCCGGGGCGATCACCGGTTTACCGCTGGCCATGAACTCCATCAGCGGCAGGCACAGCCCTTCGCAGCGCGAGGCATTGACGTAGTAACTGGCGGCTGCATAAAGCCGGGCGTATTGCGGATCGTCCAGGTAACCATGCATCACCACCACCCGACAGGCGAATGGCGAGAGCTGCGCGAGCAAGGTCATCAACTCGTCGTAGTAGGACGACAGGTCGCTTTGGGTAATTTTCAGCACCAGCGTGGCGTCGGACGTTTCGCGAAAGGCCCAGCAAAACGCAGTGATCAATTGATGCCAGTTCTTGCGCCCGTCACGCGGGTTGAACACGGTGACGTAAACCACACCGTCGACCGAGGTTTCAACCAACGAAGAGGTGTCTGGCCATTGGCGCGGCTCAGGCTCTGGCACCTCCACCGTCTGCGGGCCGGCGATGGCTGGCAGGTATTCGGCGAGACGCGCATGTGCCGCGTCCGAGAGCAAATCGCGAATGCCTTCCAAGTACCACTGCCTCAGAAAGTGCGTGCGATGCACCGGAACCGGCAACGTTTTGCCCATGTCCCGGCGCCACATGTGCAGGAAATGGCGGGCAATCACGAAGCGGCGTTTCAGTGTCAGTGGTGGTGGCTTCAACGCCTCCAGCTCAGCCTCGCGCGCGGCCAGCTCCTCGGCGGTCGGCACCACGGGAATCAGCGCATCGGCGCTGAGCCCGAGGGTACGCGTATCGAAAATGCAGCCCTTGATGTCCAGCATCGAACCGGCATTCACCGGGACGCTGGTGTGCTGACTGCGGATGGCCGCAAAGTTTTCCCACAACGGTGTCGGCAACACCAGCACCGGGAAGTCTTCACCCATGGATCGACGAATTGCCCGGGCGGTATGACTGGAAAGCGTGATCACCCGGCCCTGACGCGCGAGCATCTGTGTCCAGTCCTGACGCGGGTCGTTGTCCCACTGTTCATCGGGAATCGAGTCGAACTCCCAGGCCACCACACAGATCGTCGGGCACTCAAGGTCGTTCGGGGTTTTCTGTGGCGGCGTAAAAGACAGGAACAGACTGTCCTCGCCAGCGGCCAACAGTTTTTTGTAGAGGGGATCGACCTCGGCGGTGGCGGTCACCACATGCACGCGCCCAAGGCTTTCGAGCACTGGGCGATACGCCTTGAGAACGAAGTAGTAACTGTATTCGGGACGACCGAGACTCTGGCTGATGGAGCTGTCGTTGACGTCCGAGTAAAGAATGAAATTCATGGCATCCCACGATGAAACCGCCATCCCGGCGGCCCCACTCTATGACGGCAAAGCAAACGGAGAGCCGGTGTTTGCCGGTCATCGTCCATCGTCTTTTTGCTCGTCTACGTTCTTGTTTTAATGGTCAGCTTCGTAGGGTCCGGGAACAACCCGCACGAACGCTGGATAATCGTGACGAGGGGCATTCTAAACACATCCGCCGAGGATTCGTGAACCGCCCGGCGAGAATAATTCAGGCTACGCTAACGAGAACTGACCGGTCACGGTTGGACCTGTTGAAATTGCCGAGCAATTGGCACAGATTGACGACCAAACAACTACAACAAAACATTTCACCTGTCTTTCGACCAACAAATCCACCCGGTCTGTCAGACATCTCCATAAAGCCTGTGGGGAAACGGACGAAATGAATGACCAAGGGGCTGCTGTTTGAAAAAGCGTCTGTTCGTGACGGGTCTCAGTGGATTCGTCGGGCAACACATCCAATCTCGCCTGAACGCTGATGCCTCGGAATGGGCGCTTCTGCCTGCCACTTCCCGTTACGATCTCGCAGAGCCCGGTAGCCTCGAAGGCCTGTGGCCCGAGATGCCCGATGCGGTCATTCACCTGGCTGGCCAGACCTTCGTCCCCGAAGCCTTCCGCGATCCGGCGCGCACGCTCAGCATCAACCTGCTCGGCACCCTGAACCTGCTTCAAGCGCTAAAGGCCCGCGGCTTCAGCGGTACGTTTCTGTACGTCAGCTCTGGCGACGTCTACGGTCAGGTCACCGAAACCGATCTGCCTATCACCGAACACCAGCCACCCTGCCCGCGCAATCCTTATGCCGTGAGCAAACTGTCGGCGGAATTCCTCAGCCTGCAATGGGGCCTGAGCGAAGGCTGGCCGGTCATGGTCGCCCGCCCGTTCAACCATATTGGCACCGGCCAGAACGAAAGCTTTGTGATTGCCAGCGCTGCGCGGCAAATCAACCGAATCAAACAAGGCTTGCAAGCGCCGCAACTGGAAGTCGGTGACATCGACGTCACGCGCGATTTCCTCGACGTTGACGACGTGATTTCCGCCTACTTGGCGCTGCTGGAAAAGGGCGTGCCGGGACAGGTCTACAACATCTGCTCGGGGCACGAGCAGAGCATTCGCAGTTTGATCGAACAACTGGGGGACCTCGCCCAGGTCGACATGCAATTGATTCAAGACCCCGCGCGCCTTCGTCGCGCGGATCAGCGTCGCGTTTGTGGCAGCCATGCCAAGCTCGCCCAGACCACAGGATGGACGCCGCAAATCACAACACAACAATCCCTGCGGGCGATCCTGTCCGACTGGGAGAAGCGAGTACGACAAGAATGACTAAAAGTGCACTGATCACAGGGATCACCGGCCAGGACGGCGCGTATCTGGCCAAACTGCTGCTCGACAAGGGGTATAAAGTCCACGGTCTGGTGGCGCGGCGCAGCAGCGATTCGCGCTGGCGCCTGCGTGAGATGGGCGTCGAGGGCGACATCGTTTACCTGGATGGCGACATGGCCGATGCCTGCTCGGTGCAGCGCGCGGTCATCAAGTCGGCCCCGGACGAAGTCTATAACCTGGCCGCGCAAAGTTTCGTCGCCGCCTCCTGGGACCAACCGGTCACCACCGGCATCGTCGACGGTCTGGGCGTGACTCACCTGCTCGAAGCCATTCGCCAATTCAGTCCGCACACGCGTTTTTACCAGGCGTCCACCAGCGAAATGTTTGGCCTGATCCAGGCCGAGCAACAGGACGAGAACACCCCGTTCTATCCGCGTAGCCCGTACGGCGTGGCCAAGCTGTATGGCCACTGGATCACCGTGAACTACCGCGAAAGCTTCAACCTGCACGCCAGCAGCGGGATCCTGTTCAACCACGAATCGCCCCTGCGTGGCATCGAGTTCGTGACCCGTAAAGTTACCGACGCAGCTTCCCGTATCAAGCAGGGCAAACAGCAGGAACTTCTGCTGGGCAACATCGATGCGAAACGTGACTGGGGGTTTGCCGGCGACTACGTCGAAGCCATGTGGCTGATGCTGCAACAGGACAAACCCGATGACTTTGTGGTCGCCACCGGCATCACCACCACCGTGCGCGAGATGTGCCGGATCGCCTTTGAACACGTCGACCTGAACTACCGCGACTTTGTAAAAATCGACCCGGCGTTTTTCCGCCCGGCCGAAGTGGAAGTATTGCTGGGCAACCCGGCCAAAGCCCAGCGCGTGCTGGGCTGGAAGCCGAAGACCGATCTGGATACCTTGATCCGCATGATGATGGATGCGGACATGAAACGCGTCGCCAAGGAGTAGGCCATGCTGATTCCTGTGATTCTCTCCGGCGGTGCCGGTACTCGCTTGTGGCCGGTGTCCCGCGAGGGCCATCCCAAGCCGTTCATGACCTTGCCCGACGGTCAGTCGCTGCTGGGCAAGACCTATCGGCGGGCCGCCGGCCTGCTCGATGGCCGGGGCGATATCGTCACGGTGACCAACCGCGACTACTACTTCCAGAGCAAGGATCACTATCACGAGGCGCAGCTCAGCCGTCATCGCGGGCACTTCATGCTGGAACCGACGGGCCGCAACACCGCCCCGGCCATTGCGGCGGCAGCGCTGTCGCTGCAAGCGCTGCACGGCGATGACGCGATCATGTTGGTGATGCCCGCCGACCATTTGATCCTCAACGAAGACGCCTTGAAGACCGCCGTGGAACACGCCGTGGCGCTGGCCAAGGATGGTTTCCTAGTGACCTTCGGCGTGGTGCCGACCGCGCCGGATACCGGTTTCGGCTACATCGAAACCGGCGCTGCGCTGGACGGAAAAGGCGCGGCCAAGGTGCAGCGTTTCGTCGAAAAGCCTGATTTGCAAACCGCGACGCATTACCTGGAGAGCGGCAATTTCCTGTGGAACTCCGGGATGTTCTGCTTCTCGATCGGCACCGTGTTGGCCGAACTGCAGATCCACGCCCCCGAGTTACTTGAGCAGACGAGAATCTGCATGACGGCCAGCAGCCCGGTGGAAACCGTCGGCTGCCTGCAACAGGAATTGTCCCCGACGCTGTTCGCCGAGATCACCGACATTTCCATTGACTACGCCTTGATGGAACGCTCGGACAAAGTGGTCGTGGTGCCCGCCCAATTCGACTGGAGTGATATCGGCTCCTGGGGCGCAGTGGCTGCACTGGTGCCGGCCGATGCACAGAACAATCGCGCCAGCGGCGATGCCGTGTTCGTCGACAGCCACAACAACTTCGTCCAGAGCGAAGACCGGCTGGTAGCAGCCGTGGGTGTGGATAACCTGATCATCATCGACACCGCCGACGCCGTGTTGGTCGCCCATGCCGATCGCGCGCAGGACGTGCGTCGGGTGGCCAAGCAGCTCAAGGACAAGAAGCACGAAGCCTATCGCCTGCACCGTACGGTCAGCCGGCCTTGGGGCACCTACACCGTGCTCGAAGAAGGCCCGCGCTTCAAAATCAAACGCATCGTGGTCAAGCCCGGTGGTAAGTTGTCGCTGCAAATGCACCACCATCGCAATGAGCATTGGGTGGTGGTCGAAGGCATGGCCAAGGTCACCAACAACGGCACCGGTACTCATCTGGTCGCGAAGAACGAATCCACGTTCATTGCCGCTGGCCACCGGCATCGCCTGGAAAACCCCGGCGTAATCGACCTGGTGATCATCGAAGTGCAAAGCGGCGAATACCTGGGAGAGGACGATATCGTTCGCTTCGAAGACCAATACGGCAGGACGGTTTGAATGCTGCTTTCTTTGTACCGCTCGCTGTGGGGCTATCGAGGGTTCATCCTCGGTAGCGTCAAGCAAGAGTTCCAGGCGCGTTATCGCATTTCGTTGTTCGGTGCCCTGCTGATGTTGGAAAACACACCATGACGCGCCTTCTGGTCGAATGCACCCACGTCTTCCAGCACCCCAAGGTCAACTCGGGTATTCAGCGCGTGGTGCGTAACGTCATCAACCAACTGCCTGAATCGGTCGAGGGTGTCGAATGCATCCCGGTGGTGATGCTCGAGGGCAAACTCTATCGAGTGTTGATGCTCGGCGCGCTGAACATCCCGTTTTTCGATCACCTGATGATCTTCGGTGGACGGCTGGGACGCCTGGCGCACCGTTTCTGGCAACTGCATCAACGCCTGCACAACCGCAGCAACTCACGAGTGATCAAGCGATTGCTGCACGTGGCCTACCGGGTGACGGCAATCACCTGCTTCAGTTTTCCGCTGCGGATAATCGATGGCATCAACCAGTATCAACTGCCCAAACGCTGCACGCCGTTGCAGCATCAGGCGGGGGATCAACTGGTGTTGCTGGATTCGTCCTGGCACACCGACTTTTTCCCGTTTGCCGAACAGCTCAAACGCGACGGCGTGGGCATCGTTTCAGTGATCTACGACCTGATTCCCGTGACGCATCCGCAGTTCTACGACACCCGGCTGGTGCAGGTTTTCAACGAGTGGTTCGACTGGATCACCCGAACGGCCGATGGCTACGTGGCGATTTCTGCCACCGTGCGCGATCAGGTACGCGAGGAATTGCAGCGCCGCCTCGGTCCGGCCAAGGCCAATGAATTGTGGTTTGATTATTTCCACCTCGGCTCCGAACTCGACCTCAGCGAAGCCACCGCCGCCGTAGAGCCGCGCCTTGCCAAGCTGTTCGAGGCGCCGGAACCGGTGTTCTTGATGGTCAGTACCATCGAGCCGCGCAAGAATCACGATTACCTGCTGGACGCTTTCGAACTGGCCTGGGCGGCGGGCTCCAAGGCCCGGTTGTGCATTGCCGGTCGAATCGGCTGGAAGTGCGACGCGCTGCTCGCCCGGGTACGCAATCACCCGCAACTGAATCAGCGTCTGTTCATGTTCAACGACCTGAGCGACACCAGCCTCGAACACGCTTACAGCCATGCTCGCTCGCTGGTGTTTCCGTCCTATGTCGAAGGCTTCGGCCTGCCGCTGGTGGAAGCCATGCAGCGCGGACTGCCGGCGATGGGCAGCGATATTCCGGTCTTTCGCGAAATCGGCGGCGACTTCATGGCGTATTTCGATCTGGCCGAGCCACAAAGCCTCGCTGATCTGGTCGTGGGTTTCGAGCACAGCGGTCAGTTCCCGGCCACCCGTGACGTCGCGGACTGGCGCTGGATCGGCTGGCGTGAAGCCAGTGCGCAACTGGCCGAACGAACCCTGCGCAATCTTGTAGAAGCGCCGGTCATGCCAGAGAGGCAACATGCGAATTGCCCTTAATGCCCGGATCCTCCAGGCACCGCGCACCGGCATCGGCCACTACGTCGCCGAACTGGCGAACGCCCTTGCCGCAGAGCCGGATATTGAACTGGCGCTGTTTCATGGCTGGGGCTGGAGCTCAACTCTGCCGGAAGCGGCCATGCCCGGTTATTCGCGACTGACACCGTTGCTGCGACAAATTCCGGGGGCCTATCAGGCCCGGCGCTGGCTGGAGCAAAAACGTTTCGATCAAGGCCGTGCGCAAGCCATCGACCTCTACCACGAGCCGAGCTTGTGGCCACTGTCGTTCGATGGCCCGACAGTCATCACCTTGCATGACCTGACTCACCTGCATTATCCCGACACACAGCCGCCCGCACGCTTGCGGGAAATCGAACGGCGGCTGGCCGACGGCGTGCGCCAGGCGAACCTGATTCTCACTGACTCGCAGTACATTGCTGACGAAGCCCAGGCACATTTCGGGTTACCAGCCGAGCGATTTGTCGTTGCACCACTGGGCGTAGCGGCGCGATTCCACCCGCGGGCGCCCGAGGCCATCGACGCCGTGCTCAAGGCTCATGGTGTCGAAGCACGAGAATATTTTCTCTGCGTCGGCACCCTGGAGCCGCGCAAGAACCTGACCTTGGCCCTGCGCGCCCACGCTTTATTGCCGGAAGCTGTGCGCCAGCGTTTTCCGCTGCTGATCGTCGGCATGGCTGGCTGGCAACGCGAACAGTTCAGCGAAGAACTGCAGCAGGCCCTGGCCAGCGGTCACGTCTGTTTGCTGGGTTACCTTCCCGACGAGCAAGTCGCGCAGCTGTTGGCCGGCGCTCGGGCGTTGATTTTCCCATCGCTCTACGAAGGCTTCGGCCTCCCGGTGCTGGAAGCCATGGCCTGCGGCACACCCGTCATTCTGACCCGGCGTTCGGCCATGCCCGAGGTGGCAGGCGCTGCGGGCAACTATATTGAACCTGACGAACCCGAGGGCTTGCGTGATGCCATGAACCGTCTGATCGAAGATCAAGCGCATTGGCAGACATGCACGGACGCAGGATTACTTCAGGCAAGGCTTTTTACCTGGGAGCGTTGTGCGCAGGTCACGGCACGCGCCTACCGCCAGGTCATGGGAGGTTGAATGCGAGTTCTTCATTTTTTCAAGACGTACTTGCCGGATTCGGTCGGCGGGATCGAACAAGTGATCTTCCAGTTGTGCGAAAGCGGCGCCCAGCACGGTGTTGAAGGCCAGGTGCTGACGCTCAGTGCCGATCCGACACCACCGGTGGTAAAGCTCGGCCAACACGAAGTCCATCGGGCCAGACTCGATATCCAATTCGCTTCAACGGGTTTTTCCTGGAGTGTCTTCAAACAGTTTCGCGAGTTGGCGGCAGAAGCCGACGTGGTCAATTACCACTTCCCATGGCCGTTCATGGACCTGGTGCATTTCGCCAGCGGGATGAACAAACCGAGCGTGGTGACGTACCACTCGGACATCATTCGCCAGAAACACCTGCTCAAACTCTACCGGCCGCTGATGAACCGCTTTCTGGCCAGCGCCGACCGAATCGTCGCCGCCTCGCCGAACTATTTGCACACCAGCGATGTGTTGCAACAGTTTCAAGACAAGACCCGAGTGATTCCCTACGGCCTGAACAAGGCCGGTTATCCACAGGCCGACAATGAGCGGATGGCGCATTGGCGGCAGAAGCTTGGGGATAAGTTTTTTCTGTTTGTCGGTGTGATGCGTTATTACAAGGGTTTGCACATCCTGCTCGACGCCTTGAAGGACCTGGATTACCCCACGGTGATTGTCGGGGCCGGTCCTCTGGAAGCAGAGCTTCACGCTCAGGCGACGGCCTTGGGGCTGCGCAATATTCACTTCCTCGGGCGTCTGGGGGACGAAGATAAAGTGGCGCTGCTGGAGCTGAGCTACGCCATCGTGTTCCCGTCGCACCTACGCTCCGAAGCGTTCGGCATTTCACTGCTGGAAGGGGCGATGTACGGCAAACCGATGATCTCCAGCGAGATCGGCACCGGCACCAGCTACATCAATATTCACAATGAAACCGGGCTGGTGGTGCCTCCCAGTCATCCACAGGCGTTTCGTGAAGCGATGCGCACGCTGTGGGAAAACCCGACGCGGGCGGCAGAAATGGGCGTCAAGGCTGAGGCGCGTTATCGGCAGTTATTCACAGCCGACGACATGGGCCGCAAGTGGACTGAGTTGTACGAAGAGCTGCTTGAAGAAAAATCCCTGTCCTACGCCTGAATGCCTATCTGTAGGAGCCGGGCTTGCCCGCGATGGCGGCGTGTCAGTCAACATGAATGTTGAAATGTTAACCCGTCATCGCGGGCAAGCCCGGCTCCCACAGGGGTTCAGCCGCAGGACCAGCGGTTACAGATCCAGCACCAACGGCTGCGAACCCTGCGCCGGCACCGCACAACAAATCAGTACTTCTCCAGCACCCGGGATTTCTGCCGGCATCTGTGGATAAGTTACTTCGCCGCTGATCAGGCGCGTCTTGCAGGTCCCGCAGGAACCGCCACGGCAACTGAACTCTGGGCGCAAGCCACGGCTTTCAGCCAACTCCAGCAAACTGCCGCTATCGGGTTTCCAGCGCGCTTCTTTGGCTGAGCGCTCGAACACCACCGGTACCGACGTCGTGGCGGCCGGTGGTTGCTCGATGACCACCGCATCCGGATCGAGTACCCGGCGCAACGTCGACGGGCCAAAGGTCTCGGCGTGAATTCTTGAATCGCGGATGTCCATGTCACGCAGGCTGTCGTACATCGCCTGGGTAAATGCGCCGGGACCGCAGAGGACGAAATCCAGCTGATCGTAGTCTTCCACCTCCAGCATGTTCTTGAGCAGGTCGGCGTCGATGCGCCCGGTCAGGTCGAAATCTTCACCTTCGCGCGCCTCCGGCTCCGGCTGACTGAGCAAACGCACCACCCGCACCGCGTCGCCGAGCCCGTCGAGCAAGCGGTTCAGTTCAGGGCGAAACGGTTGATCGGCCAGGGTTCGCGAGCTCTGGATGAACCAGGTCGGGCGGATGCTCCGCGTGCGCAAGCCTTGATAAACCACCTCGCGCACCATCGACAGCAGCGGCGTGATGCCCACGCCAGCAGCGAGCAACACCAGCGGTCGCCGCTCATGCGGTGCCACCGTGAAATGCCCTTGAGGCGCACGGGCCTCCAGCACATCACCGACTCGAATCCGCTCATGCAGGTGCGATGACACCAAGCCGTCACGCTTCACACTGATGCGGAAAAAGTCGTCGGACGGGGCACTCGACAGACTGTACGTGCGGATATGTACGTCACCATCAATGTTGAACCGCAAAGGCAAATGTTGCCCGGCCTGAAACACCGGCAACCCGGCGCCATCGCCAGGCTCCAGGTAGATCGAACGGATGTTGTGGCTTTCCTGTTCGATGCGCGTCACCCGCAGCGACCGCCAATGATCGCCCAACGCCTTGGCTTGCAGGCGTGCATTGGCCTGCGCCCAGGTGCCGGTCAGCAGACTGGTGGGCGACACGCCGTCAAAGCGCCAGCGCAAGGCCAGCGCCGCAGGACGGCGCACCACGTGCTCGACCTCAAAGGTCCACAGCCGCTCGGCACCTTGAAAGGCTTCGATTAACGGGCCGTCGAGGATGATTTCAGTGCGCCCGCTGAGGTGCAGCAGGTCGCCTGAATTGAAATCGATGAACAACAAACCGGCGCGGGGATTGATCAGCAGATTGCCCAGCGTATTGAAATGCAGGTTGCCGGCAAAGTCCGGGATCGTCAGGCGATTACCTTCCACTTGTACGAAACCGGCCTGGCCTCCCCGGTGAGAAACATCCACCGAACGTTGGCCATCGACGTCCACATAGCTGGCGACAAAGAACGTGTCCGCCTCGACGATCATGGCCCTGGCCGTGTCATCCAGTTCCGTCAGGTGCTGTGCAACGCGATTCGCGGGGTCCGCCAACGGCACCGAGCGAAACTGGCGCAATTGAATGTACTGCGGGCAGTTGCCGAACGATTGCTCCACCGTCACGCCGAATCCGCTGACCGTAACGGCGCTGACTCGGCCATTGAGGCGATTGCGACGCCGCGTGTGCAACTCAATACCGAGCAGACCGATGGCAGCACCGTCTTGCAGTTGTGCGGGGTCATCGGCACCCGGCAAGTGGTCGAACTGCAACAGCGATGGGTCGGGGGAATGAGCGAAGCCCGGTTCCCCTTCAAGAATGCTCGCCCAGGGGTTGCCATCGGCATCAACGGCGCCGTACAGCATGAACGGCAATTGCTGATAGAACGTGCGGTGTTGATCCGGCATCTGACTGCGAATCACCTTACGTCCGAACGCCTCCATTCGCTCGGCAACACCCACATGAGCCTGCAACTGTTTCTCGCCAGCGTGCCAAGGTGAATGTTCCATAACGACTTCTCCCCTGCGCCTATTGCGCATCGTGAACGGCCCGACTGAATCGGGCCGTGAGCATCAGGCAGTTTTTTGCAGGCCGGCGACGGTCCGCGGCATGCCGACAAACCCTGGCAAGGCTTCGATGCGCGCCAGCCAGGCGCGAATATTGGCGTAATCGTCGAGCGAGACGTTGCCTTCCGGCGCATGGGCGATGTAGCTGTAGGCGGAGACATCGGCGATGGTCGGCTCGGTTCCCGCCAGATACGGCGTGGCGGACAGTTCCTGATCGATGATTTTGAGCAAGGCGTGGGAGCTGGCGATCACCTCTTCAGCGTTGTAGGACGCGCCGAACACGGTGATCAACCTGGCTCTGGCCACACCAAAGGCAATCGGCCCGGCAGCAATCGATAACCAGCGCTGAACCTTGGCGGCGCCGACCGGATCAGTCGGTAGCCAGCGACCGTTGCCATACTTCTGCGCCAGATACACCAGGATCGCATTGGAGTCGGCCAACACGACGCCTTGGTCATCGATGGCAGGCACCTGACCCATCGGGTTGATCGCCAGGTAATCCGGCTGCTTGTGCGCCCCCTTGGCCAGATCGACAAAGATCAGCTCGGTCGGCAATTGCAGCAGGGACAGCATCAGCTCCACACGGTGAGCATGGCCAGAGCGTGGGAAGTTGTAGAGTTTGATCGCTTGCATGGTCGACTCCATTGGGTGGTGGCGCCGATCAGGAAAGATCAGCACCGATGGCCGCTATCTTCCACTCTCAACCAAAACAACAGAATAACCAGCAAACGCAATCCATTGTTTCATCCAGCGCAATAACCAACTAACGGCTCAGGGCTGGATGCTCCCTTAACGTCTTCACCGCGAAGTCGACAAAACTACGGACTCGCACTGGTGCCTTGCGGCCCCCTTGGTAGACCACATGAATGGGCAGTGGAGGCTGTTCGAAGTCAGCCAGCACGACTTCCAGTTCTCCGGCGGCTACCTTGCTCGCCACTTGATAAGACAGGACCCGGGTGAATCCCAGGCCCATGGAGGCCGCCGTGATCGCAGCCTGATTGGCGGTGACCACAAGACGCGGCTCCGGGCGAACACTCAGCGGCTCGCCCGCTTCAAGAAATGGCCAGGCTCTGAGCTGCCCGATGGACGACGTCGCGATAATCGGGGCACCGCTGAGCTCATTCGGGTGCAGTGGCCTGCCACGGGCCGTCAAAAACGCCGGGGACGCACAGATCACTCGCCGCACCTCGCCCACGCGAATCGCGTGTTGATTGCTGTCAGGCAGCTCACCGATTCGCACCGCCACATCAATACCCTCTTCAACCATGCTCACGACTCGGTCGACCAATAAGGCATTGATGCTGACTTCAGGAAATTGGGTGAGATAACCGACCATGGCCGGCGTGACGAACAGCTCACCGAACAACACCGGCGCCGTAATCGTCAGTTGCCCACGGGGTTGTGCGTGACTGCCCGCCGCCGAATCCTCTGCTTCCTGCACCTCGACAAGAATCCTCCGACAATCCTCCAGATAACGCTGCCCCGCTTCGCTCAAATGCACGCTGCGGGTCGTCCGGGTGATCAACTGCGTGCCAATGCGCTGCTCCAGCGCCGCGACGGCCCGGGTGACGCTCGCCGCCGACATCCCCAGACTTCGCGCCGCCGCCGAGAAACCTTGCGCCTTGGCGACGGCGGCGAAGACCTGCATTTCCTGGAATCGGTCCATGGATGAGTCCTGTATTCAAAGGGGCGACGAATTTACATACGACAAGCTTCTAGCGAAAAACATCTGCCAAAAGCCTGACCGTGATAAGAGTATCCACAAGGCTCTGCTCATTGCTGTGGATAATTCAAATCGCGAGCTAAGCGCATGAGAAGGAGGCATCGAGCGATATCTGGCAATTTACCCTCCTGACAGTCACCCCGTCGTATACATCCCTGCTTGGCATATCAATGAGTGCAAATTTTTCAGGCATTACGTGGGGATTTCCCGGCATTGATCGGCGTCTGTTGAAAGTGCAATTCAGCTTTTTGCTGATGGTTCTGGGTGGACGGTGCAATCAGCTGGCGGTGGCGTGGTGGGCCTTGCAGGAAACAGGCTCTGCGCTCTATTTCGCCAACATGATTGCCTGTTCCATTGCCGCGGAGGTATTAGCCAAACCCCTGTTGGGATGGCTGGGCGATAAGTACAACAAAATCCTGATCATCAAGCTGGCCTCATGGATCAGCCTGCTGACGGCGCTATTGATGGTGGTGCTGTCCGCCATGGGGGCATTCAATCCCTGGACGGTGGGCGCGCTGATGATAATCAGTAGTGCGATCGTCGGCGTGCGCGACCCTCTCCAGGCGTCGATCATTCCACTGTTCGCAGATGACGATAAAGTCTCGCTGGACTTTCGGACCAAAAGCGTGATGTCGTCCTTTTCGATTCTGCTGGGACCGGTACTGGCCAGCGGGTTGATTTACGGGTTCGGTATCACATTCGCCTTTGCTACCGATTTTTTTGCAATTCTCATTGCCGGGGCATTGATCGCAACCATCCCGAACCACATCGGTGCCACTGGCCAAGGCGAAGAAGCCCCGAAAGCCAGCGGCTTCAGCATGATTTATTCCGGGTTCAAAGTTGTTTACAGAGTGAAAGTCGAATTTTACCTGGCCATCATTGCGATGCTTATCAACTTCGCCCTGTTTCCGTTCTTCACCATCATGATTCCACTGTACGTAAAGGACGTGGTTCAGTACCCGGTCACTTACATTGGTCTTCTGGATTCTTGCTTCGGACTGGGCATTCTGGCGGGCAGTTACAAGATCATCGGCTGGTTATCCGACCGTGTCCCCCGGGACATGTGTGTGTCCGCAGGTTTTGCATTACTGGGGTGCAACCTGGTGGTGGTCGGCACCGTTTCATCCTCGATCATCGTTTCAGTGGCCTTTTTCTGCGGCGGTATAGGCCTGATGTTGATCAACATCCCCACCTGCGCAGTGAGGTTGCTTGCGACGCCCAAGCTCCATCGCAACCGGATTTTTGCCACGGTTTCATTTTTGTCTGCGGCGGCCAGCCCCTTGGGCAGTTTTGCGATGAACACCCTGATCGCCTATCTGGGAATCGCAATGACAATCACGCTGCTGGGCGTGATGGTGCTGCTGTTGTCTCTGCTGGTCTTTCTGGTACCCGATTTCAAAACTTTCATGCGTTCTCCGGATACGCAGCTCAATGATGCCTACCTGGACAAATACCCTGAGGCGTTTGCGCACTGACGTCCCTCAAGGAGATGCGGTCAAAGTGATCCCAGAATCGCGGATTTTTTTGGAGATTTTCTACAGCGTTTGAGTGCATAAATAAAAAAAAGGGGCACGGTGTTGTGACGAAACAATAAAGATTGTCACAGAACTCCTCAAAATCCGAGGCCTGCAGGGCCTTACAGTGCTAAAGCATTGAAAATCAAGATTGTCACAGAACTCTGAATCTTTAAAAAAGCTGGGCTGCTGCAAACAATAAAGTTTGTCACATGACTTTTTTTTTGGGGGGGCAACAAATACAGTTGCGACTTGAAGGCGAATGCCGCGAAAGCACGCATCGTCACCACTATCACCATCCGCCGAGGTCAACGGTTCCAGCATAAAATGTTCTTCACTCTAGGGAAACTCTGAAGAAGACTTCCAAATCTGGTGAAATACCCGCCTGACACGAACACGAGGGTTGAGTCCCAATGAAACAGATGTCCTTCGCCGATGCGAGTACGCCGGCAAACGTAAGCAGACCCGCCGCGAGCGCTTCCTGATCGAGATGGATCAGGTCGTGCCCTGGAAGGGCTTGATTGCCTTGATTGAGCCGCATTACCCGAAGGGCGAAGGTGGTCATCCGGCGTATCCGTTGATGGCCGTATTACGGGTTCATCTGATGCAGAACTGGTTCGGTTACAGCGATCCGGCGCTGGAAGAAGCACTTTACAAGACTACGATCCTGCGCCAGTTTTCAGGACTGCATTTGGATCGGATTCCCGATGAAATCTCGATCCTCAACTTCCGCCGCATGCTGGAGAAACATGAGTTGGCGGGCGGGATTTTGCAGGTCATCAACGGTTATCTGGGTGACCGTGGATTGATGCTGCGCCAAGGCACCATAGTCGATGCGACTATCATTCATGCCCCGAGTTCGACCAAGAACAAGGACGGCAAGCGCGACCCGGAAATGCACCAGACGAAGAAGGTGAATATGTATTTCTTTGGGATGAAAGCGCACATTGGCGTCGACGCCGAGTCGGGTTTAGTGCATAGCCTGGTAGGCACGGCATCGAATGTGGCGGACGTGACTGAAGTCGATCAACTGCTTCATGGCGACGAAACTTACGTCTCTGGCGATGCCGGTTACACCGGCGTGGACAAGCGTCCTGAGCATCAAAACCGCAAGATGATTTGGTCGATTGCTGCATGGCCCAGCACGTATAAGAAGCACGGTAAGAAGAGTGCGATCGCTCAGGTGCGTCGCAAAATCGAATACGCCAAGGCTCAAGTACGAGCCAAGGTTGAACATCCGTTCCGGGGGATCAAGCGTCAGTTTGGCTATACGAAAGTGCGCTATCGCGGCCTGATAAAAAACACCGCGCAACAGCCCACGCTCTTAGCCTTGTCAAACCTGTGGATGATGCGAAAACGGCTGCTGGTTGCGGGAGAGGTGCGCCTGTGATGCGCGAAATGCGCAGAGAGAAGGCGCTGTCCAAGGGAAAACAATGAATTAAGAAGAGCCAAAGCCTGATTTTTGGCTGACCACCGATTTTTTGAACTCCAAATGACTGGAGTAGCAAAAAATCGGTAGGTACTTCAGACCTTCCTTAACTTCCCCTCGCGGGTAGGCGTACCGATAATCGTCGGGAACATTGTCCCCAGACCTTCACACCGAGCTGTTACCGGCCCCGCGTGTCCAGGTGGGTAACGGTTGATGGAAAAACCGGTTTAAATAGGAGAAAACTCCCCAGTAAAACAGAAGTGCAGACGACCTCAGGTCGCACTGTTCCGCTGCCCCCCAAATCCCAGATTGCGCAGGCTCACTGGGTAAGCCAGATGACGGGATAATACAGGCGCTTGAAGGCTTTTCGGGTCAGCGACACGGGTAACAACCCCAAGTAAATAAACCCAGCAATATCACACTACTGCTCATTGCAGCAGTACACTTTCGACGTGCAACCGCTGAGCAAGACGCAGGCCATTGCCGCCCCGATGAGCAAGTTTCGGGGCAACTTAATAGTTATATTTATTCGGTGGTGTGAGTCGTATTTTCTTTTGTTCGTATCAGAAACGCCAAGTAATGTTCCCGGTCAGCGCTTGAATCCAGGCATTGTCGAATTGACCTGAGATTCGATTGCCTGAAACTGCTTTGGTCTGGTCGACGGGCATGTCACCGAGCCAGACCATGGCCCAACTGACGTTGACGTCGGTGTCTTTGTTAAGAGCATAAGTAGCACCCGTCGCAATGCGCCAGGATTCGTTCATGGGTACGATCACGCTGCGATTACTGTCCGACACGGCGCTGCTGTCGTAAGCCATGCCGACGTTCCATAACCATTTCTCGGAGGCCTGGTATTGCGCGCCAAGGGAGAGATGCCAGGTATCCTTGAAGCCGGCATTGATCGTTGTCGATCGCGCCCCCGCTGCCGTGGTGTCGACCTGAACACCGATGGCACCGAATTCCGACCAATTCTGCCAATTTGCCGAAGCCAGCAACGCCCATTGCCGGTCCAGTTGTTGATAAAAGCTCAAGGTGATGGTTTGCGGCACCGTCATGTCGAGTTTGGTATTAGTGTTGTTGATGCGATCCAGGAGTCGTCCATCGCCTTTCACATCCAGTCGGTCTTCGAAATTCAGGCTGACCTTGCTGGTATAGGTCATCCCGACGCGTGTGCCGGTTTGTGGGGCATAGATTACCCCTACGTTGGCGCCATAGCCCCAGGTGCCGTCCTTGTATTTGTACTGGCCGTCCGGGCGATCGGTGAAACCAAGAGGGGAGCGGTCGATGGCGGTTTGCGCCTGCAACATGCCGTACATGGCCTTGACGCCGACGCCCACCGACCATTGCTGATTGAATCGATACGCCACGCTGGGCACCAGGGACAACCCCAACAGGCTCGAGTTTTGCGTGAAGTAGCGGCCGGACCAGTCGTTTTCGTAATTGACCGCCAGGCCGAAATCGCTGTACTGCCCGAAACCGACGCTCCAGCGATCGTCAATCTCATGGGTGATGAAGAAGCTGCCGCCAGGAATCGGGTCGAGAGCGTTGCCATTGCCGCTGCCGGGGGTATTAGTGCCGGAGTCGCGATCATAGGAGAGGTCTCCGTAAAGCACTTGCAAACCGCCGGTGATCTGCGTGCCTGGAAGGTAACTCATGCCTGCCGGGTTGCTGGCGATGGTTGAGGGGCCTTGAGCACGGGCGGCGGCGCCGGCGTTGGCCAAGCCGGTGCTATCCGTGCCGACTTCGTAGAGCATGATGCCGCCGGCCAAAGCTTGTTGACACCACAGAGCGAGTACGGGGAGGACGGTGGTTTTTATCAGCATGTGAATTCCTTATAGGCGTCCTGAATGGTTCTGTTGCAATAAGCAGTAGTGCGCTATTGCTGGGTTTATTTACTTGGGGTTGTAACAATGCCGCTGGTTCGAAAAGCCTTCCAGCGCCAGCATTATCATTTCGATATCGTCGTGCAGTGCGTTCGCTGGTATCTGGCTTACTCACTGAGCCTGCGCAATCTCGAAGAGATGATAGCGGAACGCGGCGTTGTATTTGACCACTGCAGCCTGTAACGCAGGGTTATCCAGTTAACGCCGTTGCTCGATAAGCCTTTGCGACGCCACAAACGGCCCGTAGGGCGGAGGTGGCGACTGGATGAGGCCTACATCAAAATCAAAGGACAGTGGGCATACCTGTACGGGGCAGTCGACTCCGCCGGCCAGGCCATCGACTTCCTGCTTACTTTCAAGCGCGATACCGCCGCCGTTCTGCGTTTCTTTCGCAAGTTCATTCGTGATCACAGCGAACCCGAGGTAGTAACCGTCGATAAAAGTGGCGCTAATACGGCGGCGGTTTCCACGCTCAATGCTGACAAATCAGCTGAAGAAAGCTTCATGGTAAGGCAGAGTAGATACCTGAACAATCTGATGAAAGGATCACCGAAACATCAAACAGCAAATACGGCCGATGGTTGGATTTGAATCTTTCGGGCGGGCTCAAAAGGTGCTGGGCGGTATCGAGATGGTGCAAATGATACGTAAAGTAAAACTTCATCATCCCGCCGGCGACGGATGGTCACCGGCAGAACAATTTTATCGATTGGCTGCCTAAAAAACGTCCGGCGCAGCTTTTGTAACCCTCGGGCTGTTAATGCAACAGAACCGACCACTGAACCAGCTGTATATCGCTAGGCTTCTAGGTTTTGAAGAAAAAGGCTTAGAATGGGTTGTACAGCAGCAGGATGGTGAACCAGCCTTTTTTCGGATCGGTCTGAATCCAGTTGCCAGCCTCCACCCCGTCGGATTTGCTCGGACTGAAATACACGTTGGTCGAGCCGTCGCTGCTCGGCACCGCAGCAGGCGTCGAATAACTCTGGCTCACCGCACGCGGGTAGTGCTGAGGCGTGTCGAGCGTTGAGCAGGTCTGGTTGTCATATACGGTGACGGACCAGAATGACGTGCCGGGATTTTCAGTGGCAGCGTGACCTTGTTGGTCTTGCTACCGCCGAACTACTCGCACTTGGCATCAACCACAACCACCAGATACTGCGAGCCAATATCGGTGAGGCGCATGCTCATCGCCAAAGTAATGAAGGTGTAGCCGAAGAACATCGTCGTGCGCATATTGAGCGTGCGCAACCCGGTAGGCGGATTGACGGTGATGATACCCTCCGGGCTGACCTGCCACGGCGGCGTTTCGAAGTTGTAACCGCTGAGGAACAACGGATTGAACCAGGAGGTGGAATCGGCTTAGTAGTAACCACCGTCGTAGGGACGGAAGCGAAAGTTCAGGGGGCGGACCGCCTCGTTACCAAAGTTGGCCGCATTGGTCAGTATTTTCTTTATGTGTGCATCTGGGGCGAAGGGTTTGCCCTTGACGATGCTGATGGCGGCCAGAGAACCAATGATGTTCGTGGAGAAAGCCGTCGCTGGCTCTTTCTGCACGACATCATTGAGCAGTTCGAAATAGCTGAATTCGCTCGGTGGCACCGTGTTTATGACCTTGCCCCTGCCTTCGGTGAACTGCACCGGCTCCTTGGGCCGCAGGAGCGACCAGTCCATCTGGTGCCCGGGCGTACGCGCTAGCCTCGCCTCGCCTCGACCTGCAAGGCAGTCCCGATGCTGGTGCCGTTACCGCTGGGTAGGTAGGGATAAACGTTGAGTGTGTTTTTGATACGCGCCACCACAGGTTTCGGATCGTCTCTTTCAAGGAGGGAGAGCCCAAGCAGGGCGGCGCGAGTGGTACCCATTTTCTGCACGAGGTAGCCGCCCTCCGGCAACTCGCCCTTATAGTCCGGCGGCTCGAACAGGTACTTGCCGCGATCGGGGCCGGGCATTCCGAAATCGGTGAACCACTGGAACCACTTGTCGTCGACTACACCGAGCGGCAGCGGAGGCGTCTGGTCCACGATCAGCCCCTTGCTGACGTCCAGATGGCCCCAGAAATAAGCGAATGATCTGATCGTTTTGGTCTATTCGTCGTTGTCAAAATCGGCGGAGGCTGAAGTCAGCCAGAAAAGCGTGACTACTTCAGACCATCCTTAGGAATTACTATTTTGCAAGCACTCCAAGAAGATTCGATGTCCCGGAATTTAGACGGGGTTGAGAGTGCACGAGTGAAATTACCCGCACGAGATCAGGCGATTTTTTGAGGTCGCGGTGCCTTACGAAAAATTCAGATCACTACCTTATTTCATGTCACGCCATCGGCTTCGGGCGTGGAGATACCCCGTCAAATCGCTGTAACCTAGTTGAGCAGCAATCTCCGTTATTGACTCTCCTTGCAATTGAAGATGCATTTCCAATTCTGCGCGAACCTGATCGAGCAATTGTCTGAAGGTTGTACCTTGCTCTTCCAGCCGTCTCCTCAAAGTCCTTGGCGTCTGGTGCAGCGACTTCGCAAGATTGTCCAGATTGGGAGTTTCACCTATCGCTAGAGATCGTCTCGCTCCTTCAGCAACCTTGGCTGACCAACCGCTGAAATTCCGATGCGCGGTAATCCGTCGATCCAGCTCCTGAGTTGATATTTCCAACATCCCGTGATGACGGGTTTGCATTGGCAGGCTTAAGCTTCGAGCATGAAAATAGAGGCAGTTGATCGAGCAATCAAACTCAACTCGATCGCCAAACCATTGGGTGTATTGCTTGTGATACGACGGACGCGAATGAGTGAACTTAGCCAAAATCGGCTGAACATTGTGCCCTGTACCTCGTCGTAACTGCGCTATGGACATTACCCCGTAGTGTTCGACGACATACCGCGCCAACTCTCCTGGCGCATCAACGCACAATTCGACTCCGATGCCATTTTCGTCATTTACCAACCTTACATTGTCTGTGTCCGAGGCAAGAGGTGCGTACCGGGCCCAAAGGTGCATGGCTGACAAAATGTCGGGACTGTACAGGCAAAGATAAGCCAAGACATGCCAGTCCTGGGGTGTGAATAGCGCAAACAATTTTAATCCGATCGCCGGATCGATACGTGCCGCTTCGCGCCACAGTTGATCCAGTTCAATCAGGTTGTAATCCGTACTTTGCCGGGCAACCTGCCTATCAAGAAAGCGCTCCAATACCTGGCCCAGCCTGCCGCGATGAAAGCGTTGGGAGGGGCGACTGGCCGGTTCTAGCTCAATTTTGTCCATTTCGCGCATTGGAAAGACTTGCTCGTAGGTTTTTAATAAAAAGAAAGTACCGGGAAGGGCCTAAATTGAGAGTGTCATGAATACAACAATGCTCGTCAATAACCCATCTGTAATAGTAACCGAGATTTTTCTATCCTTCACTTTACTAGAGCTTGCTTTTTCCTCGTTTCGTAAAGCTTCCGATAGTAAACGTGACGTACTCATTGAAGTCGTCGGCACCGGTATAGTAGTAATAATCACATTCCCATTTATTGTGTGGCTAAGTGGCACAATATTAAATCATGCCACCCCGAAAATGAAAGGCGCGTTTTCATCAATTCTATGGATCGCAGAGTTTGCGTTGTTTCTACTGTTTGATGATATAACCCAATATTGGTGGCATCGCCTAACTCATCGAATTCCCGCTATGTATGCATTGCATCGCGCGCATCATTCCGCGACCTATATGAGCATACGAATTTTCTATCGCAAGAATAGTTTCTACTACCTCTTGATGCCGGGCATCTGGCTATCTGGCGTGTTGGTTTATCTGGGGCTTGCATCCGTTTATTATTTGCATTTGATTATTAAAATGACTGTGATCTTCGCGGTACACAGAAATGTTGTGTGGGACGAAAAACCTTATCGCATTCGCGCTCTACGGCCGATCATCTGGGTTCTAGAGCGAACAATCTCCACTCTATCCAGTCACTCTGCGCATCACGGTTTGACTGCGGAGGATAGCGTGACTCACTACAAAGGCAATTTCGGCAACCTGTTATTTGTATGGGATGTGTTGTTCGGAGCAGCCAAAATTACTCGTAGGCGCCCGAAAGTATACGGTATCAAACACCTGTTACCGATTAGCTGGAAAGAAGAATTGTTCTGGCCAGTCGCTCGCTCTCATCGCACCGCACCGCACCGCACCGCACCCAAGTTAAGTAACGATAAACAGAAGGTCGCACAATGAGCCGTCATATCACCCTAATAAAGGAAGTAATTCATGATCGAAAAATAAGACTACTGCCTAGAGTTAAAACTATTAATTAACTTAGCCTGAGGCAGCCATTTAGGTGTGCGTAATTTCCTTCATTAACGCACGTCGAAACGATTCATTAAAGGGGTCTTCTTCAGACCGTACCTGGTCCACTCAACCATCCATCTTATGAGCGTATGGATAATCGAGGGACCAATTTTGCTAAATATAAAAGGAACGCGCTATGACCGATGCCAGTGTTAGATCAGAAGCCTACAATCTAACTTCAACTTCAACTTCAACTTCAACTTCAACTTCCGTAAACAGCAGAACCGGCAGCGTAGAGTTCTCTATCTCTCTCGGGCAGATCAGTTCAGGACTTCATCAACCGGCCACATACAATTTAATTCTCTCTTCCCACCCCGGCAACCCCTCCCAAGACTTATTTGGGTTCGGAGGAAACTGGTCTGTTAACTTTCCGCGCATTGATTTTAGAAATAAAACTATCTACTTAGCCGACGGAACGTCTGTACGTTACAGAGGGTTAAATTTTGAAATGGAACACCATCGCTGCAAAGATATGGAGGTCGTGGTAGAAAAAGTAAGTCACGGCAATCAACATTATGAGAATTATACAATTAGTTACAAATCTGGATTTGTGGAGTGCTACAATGAGTTCGGAGTAATCACAAAACTAATATCACCAAGCGGGCACTACCTTAACTTCGATTATGGAAAAAACACGTCATCAGAATATAAGCTTATACATTCGGTAGACGACGGCAGTGGCAATAAGCTGGTAATTGACTATGGCTCATCGAAAAATCATGTCATAACCGTCACGCAACAAATTGCGGGCGAAACAAGCGTAACCAAAGTCTATAAAGAGTCAAGTCCAAACGCCGACATCATTAGAGAAATTTCGCTACCGAATAATTTTGATAAACGCATTAGATTTGAATACACCGGAAAGAAAAATGACCTTCTCTATTTGTCAAAAATCACAACGCCTACTGGAAAGGTCGAAGCATTCAGATATAAATATATTAGTTACAGCCATACCCAGGATTTAGCGGTTGTAGATCAAGTGGAAATAATGGGCAATGATCCTGCACATAGTGGTTATTCAAAAATTTCATATGATTACCACTATTACAATTTCACAGGCTACCCCCACTTAAATGACCCGCAACCTAACCGTGACAATTGTATTTTTCGCACCGATGATTTCAACTACTACGTTACAGAAGAACATAGCGACATCAAGATCAGAAGAACATTCAATCGTTTCCACTTCATTGTCGTGGAAGAACTTATAGACCCACTAACTAATCTAAGCCAGTCAACGGTTTTTTTCAAATACCCTATCGTCGAAAACAAAGACGTCTACGGGCAGCCTGAAAACTACTCATTCTGGACAGAAAAACGTACCGTATACAGTAATGCTATCGATGCTCCGCGCGAAACTTACGAAACGCGTAGCTTTGACAGGTACGGAAACCTCCTCTTACACATAGATACCTCTGGTATCATGACGGAGAATGCTTACTATCGTGCTCAATTCGAAGACTTAAAAGACTCTATATACACACCACACAGGTATTTTGTCAGCTATTTAATAGGCACCGAGATCACGGCAGCGTCTACCAATAGTGGTGAGTTAAGTAAAACACGTGCATTTATTTATGAAGAGATACCAGGGCTTAGCTATTACTCGCCAATGCCGTCTATGAAAGGAAAGTTGATAACTCCATATATGTTTTCCATAGTGGAGACTAGGATAAATAGCATTATTTGTTCAGTGAACAAATATATTGGTTATGAAGGCGGCGAGATTACACCCGACAAACGAATCTTTATAGGCATGAAACAATGGGAAGCAATACCGTCAAGAGAAAACGAATATCACATCGAGTATACGTACTCCATAGTTGATCGCCGGGCAAAGATCCACGCACGCCACAGTACTGCAAACATGGAAAAAAGCACATCAAAAACATTCAGTCTTGCTACCGGCCTCACTCATGAAATAGAGCATTTCAATGGAACAGTTGATCAATACCAATACGATGCAGAAAATCGGTTATCCGTCGTATTGAGTTTACACAACTCAGGTTACCAGCTAGTAGAAACTTACGACTACGAATACTATAAAAAGATTGACGATTTTTACGGCTACCAAAATACGGTAATCTACAGAGACAAGCGCGGAATGATTTTAACCAGCTATATCAATTTTAATAACCAGCTAAGCTACGCGATAGAAACCTTTCCTCCTTCTGGTGTACCGTTCTGCGTCAAGAAACTAGAGTACTTTGACAGTGGCCTGATAGCCTCTGAGACAGAATACGACAACGTGCCCGCCCCTTCAGGCAAGACTATTAAGGTGGGAAACAAAACTAGCTATAGCTACACAGCGAGAGAGCTTACTAGGATCATACATCCTGATGAGACGATTAGCCACTTCAAACGAAACAAGGTTCTCAACACAGAAGAATACCAAGATAAAAGCGGTATCATCTATAGAAAACACTATGATAACGCCGGAAATTTGATGTCCACCTTTATAGTTACTATGGATGGAAGAAATCAAACATTGGTTCCTATTGAACAAATCAACCGCGATGGTTTTAACAGGAACATTTATACCATTGATCGTACGGGTGGGCATATCCATTTAAAATATGATCAGTCTGATAGGCTGATTTCGGAAGAAGTATATAATACTGATGGTGGCAGTCTAATTGACTACATTACCTACACCTATAGCACCGCTATACAAAATATGAATCTGCCGGTTTTCGTACGCAGCAGGACCTCAAACGACATAGTTATGGAGTCGGTTCGGAATTACGATGGCTTTGGGCGTCTTGACTGGAAAGACGGCATCGTGTTTGTTTACAGCGAGCCTTATCACGACAAGCCTTCGACTACTTACGATGCTAATGATCGTGGAGTAAACAGCTCTGCCGTTTTCGACCGCGATACTTTGCTTACCAAGCAAATTACAAAGCTGAATTACGATGACGACAAAAAAATCAAATATAACTACATCTATAACACATATAATGCTATTAACAATCGAACACATCTCCTCACTAGTGCAGAATCTTACCGTGGTGATCTCGCAACATCAAAATTTGAGTACACCTATGATACCAAAGGAGCGGTGACCAGTACCAAGTGTTGGTATGCTACCGGTGAAGTCTTTAAGACTGAAAAAACCTATACAGTAAGTGGAGCTCGTGTCACGACAGTACTCAACCATCTCGGAGATTTGGAAACGTACCACTATACGAGACTTGGTCAGCTGTGGGTAAAAAAACACGTTGACCTTGGTATTACAATTTTTGCGACTTACAACAATGATGGAACCTATGACAGTATCAGAATTCAGAGCCCTAAATTTTCCGGCTCAACCGAACGTTCATATGCCATCCTGTCTTTTGGTTACAATGAATATGGAGTCGAGAACTACCGAAGCCTAGAGGTGATAAAAGATGATAAACTAACTCTCATTTTCGAGACTAGTTCAGTATACGATAAAAAAGGGCTGGTCGCCTCAAGACAATTCAGAAAACCCCCAAATGCTAACGATAACCTGGACTGCACTTTCACCTACCTTGAGGCCTACGGTCATTTAAGCTCGTCTAGCATTAAAAAGGGTACTTCATCGCCTTTAGTCACTAACTATAGCTATGCCGGTGGGCAGCGGATTGGCAGCATTTCGACAACTAATAAAAATAAACTTTCATACGCATACGAAGGCGATAGAGTTGTCGCCACGTCTGAAGGTAGCGACTACAAAAAGTTTGCTGCTGATGTTCGAGGAAATATAATTGACAGCGCAGAGAGAGGGGATGAAGCGCGCGAATTTGAGTATAACATCGACAATCAGATGACAAAATGTTACTTCCAAGGAGGTGCCTATAGGTATGTGTATGATCCGTATGATCGACTAAGCCAGATCATTAAAGGTTCCGAATCTATTACTTATATTTATGATGATAACACCGTTGTCGGCGAAATTAGTGGCGATACTAAAACGCTATATTTGTCATTTGGCGATATCGTATTGGGCCGGTACATCATGCGAGGAGAGGAAATAGAACTTGAAATTTTTGGTACGGATAGTGCCGAAACAGTTCGTTGCGTCATGACGTGCTATTACTTCGGGTTCGGGATGCCTGCTCCAAAAGTAATTTACCATGACTACTCTGATTTTGGTGATCACAAATATTGGTGATTTCAATTTTTCATCTGATCACTGGTAACTAATCGGCGAAAACTAGAACCGACCGCGATAGATATGGCTTATGTTGCGGCGGTTCTCAATCTGCCCGTCAAGTTGGACCATACTTTCATTATCAATTTTAAATTGAGAATAAACATGACAAAAGTTAACAACACCTCGAATAGTCCTAATTTTTTGATTGATCTCAACACACGAGGGTTTAATGGTCAGATTTTTGATAGCGTTTCAAGGACGTATTTGCTGGGAAATGGTTATCGTTCGTACAGCCCGGCCTTGCGAACCTTCAATTCACGTGACAGCTTAAGCCTGTTTGGAGCGGGCGGAATTAACCGATACCAATATTGTAATATGGACCCGATTAACTATTCTGATTCGTCAGGGCATTTTCCGGTTGCGATTATGGCGATGGTTGCTGTAACCATTAGTATCGGATTGTCCATTAGTTCGTTTGGCACTAGTCTGGCCGCGCACAGTTACAGAGAATCCGACCCGGAGTATGCGCAAAAACTGAGAGATGTTACGTTCTATCTCGACATTGCTGCAATTGCCTTTGGTGTGATTGGGACAGGCATGAGCTTCAGAGCCGGACAGATAGCTAAATTAATGGTAAATCAAACAAGAACGGTTGCTTATTTCAATGCTCGATCAGGTACAACCATGTTTCGCCACGTTGCTAGTAACTTCGCCCAAAATAGCCGGATAGCAAGCACCAGTGCAAATTTAAACTATCAGAGTTCATTTCAGGCACTAATGATGAGCATTATGGCAAGGGCTTCGACTATCAATCCTATGGTGAAGGCGGGTATAATAGGCACAGCAGCGAGTTCGATTTCATTGGCTACTCATGAAGCAATGAAGCTTGCTACTCCTCAAATCCCGTCTGCAACTCCTCAAATCCCATCTGCAACTCCACAAATTCCATAGGGAAGGTCTGAAGTACCCACCGATTTTTTGATACTCCAGCCATTTAGTATTAAAAAATCGGTGGTCTACCAAAAGCCAGGCTTTGATTCTTCTTAATTCATTATTTCCCCTTGAGTATCACCTCTTCTCTGCGCATTTCGGGCATCACAGGCCCCCCTCTTCCGCAACAAACAGCCGTTTTCGCATCATCCACAGGGTCGACAAGGCAAATAACCCAGTCTGTTGTGCGGTGTTTTTCATCGGTCGCGGTAGGAATGGCAGTCACCTGCCACCCCCCGCACAGATCCGTACGAGCGGAATTACCGCATACGGCTCCTGCCTTGGGTTTTGACGCCGAAGCGGGTTATGGGATAAGGATGCATAGTTAGCTCTCGTGGATAGGGTATGAACAGCCGGGCCAGCGCAGTCATGCGCTCCCAATTCAGCCGGTGTCGCTGACTCCGCCGCTTAAGGGCATGCCTCCACGCTCCGATAATTTCCCGACGAAAAGCATCCAGTCGCCGTGTATTACCGGGTACGTGGTAGTAATTGCAATAGCCTCTAAACAACCGGCTCAACCACTGCCCGATCACTGGGACTGGCTCGTGCCTGCGCTTATGTAACTGCGCCCGTATCTCCTTGAGCGTTGCTCTCATACGCTTGCTGATGGTCACGCGCCCAACCTCGAACTTCCCGTTCTTGGCTTGACTACAGAAATGCGTGAACCCGAGGAAGTCGAATGTTTCTGGTTTTCCTTCCCCACGCTTCTTACGATCCTCCACCGCGAACCGGCCAAACCGCAGCAAACGTGTTTTCTCTGGGTGTAGAGTCAGGTTGAACTGAGCGAGTCGAACTTCCAACGCATGGCGAAAACTCCATGCATCTTCAGGCTTTTCAAACCCAAGCACACTGTCGTCTGCGTACCGCACGGCAATCATTTCGCCTTGTGCCGAACGCCTACGCCATTGTCTGACCCACAAATCCATCACGTAATGCAGGTAGATATTGGCCAGCAGCGGTGAAATGGGCGCACCTTGTGGTGTGCCCTGCTTCGCAGGAATTCGCTTTCCGTTTTCGAGAACACCTGTACGGAGCCATCGAGCTATCAACGCTAACACTCGTCTATCCGCGATTCGGTGCTGCAGGAAGCACATCATCCACTCGTGATCAATGGTGTCAAAGAACGCCCGAATATCCACGTCCAATATCCACCGCACCAGTGTTTTCTGTATTCCCACCGATAGAGCGTCCAATGCATCGTGTTACCCTAGACCAGGGCGAAACCCATACGAAAGTCCGAGAAAATCTTGCTCATAAATCGCATTGAGCACTTGCACGACCGCTGCTTGGACGATCTTGTCTTCCAAGGCGGTAGCACCCAGCGGTCGCTCGCTACCGTCTGCCTTTGGGATGTACACCCGCCGAACAGGTTTGGCTCGATAGCGACCACTGTGCACTTTGTCGTGTAGGGCTTTCAGCTTTGTGAGAAGACCTTGCTCGTACTCTCGCCACGATAGGCCATCTACACCACTGGCCGCATCTCGCTTGAGGTTGTAGAAACTCTCGCGCAATAGCTCGACCGTTACGTGGTGCAGCAAGCTCGTGAACTTGACCCGGCGATCCCGCCGGGCTGCTTGACGTACAGCGAGCAACCCTGACAACGCACTTGTCCGGCTCTGAGTCCGGGATGCGGAAGGCTGTTCACTGTTCCCCTTGGCTAGCCCCCTTCCCTCCATCACCTCCGCCGGGCCAGGCCCATTGTTCGGCAACTTCTCAGGTACTACGGGGCTATCCGACTTCTCATTCGCGTAGACGGCAGGCTTTTGGCTTGTGGCCTCTTCTGCCCCGTCTGGCTTGTCACGACCAGACACGGATGAGATCTCCCAGCTTCCGTACAGTTGACTTCCCAGCATGCTCAGGGTCTACGACCGCGCAGGGCGTGAAACATGACTTGCGATTATCGTCATGCACACTGTGGCCTTCCGCTTCGCTTAACAGCGTCGGCGACCCGGACTGATGATTTCGCGGCTCAATGGCTGGCCTGCTGGTTTCCCCTGCCAACACTTCACCGTACACCTCACGATGCACAGCGCATGACTCGGGGTCGAGGTGTTTCGCCATAACTTCTCTCGTAGGGATTTTCACCCTTTATCAACTGCCAGCTTGGCTGGCGTACTAAGCGATCCATCACCGACACATTCAAAGCCGTCCATTGAAGCCTGATGCTGTGCTCCCGATCTCTTTCAGGAGCCAGCCCCTCATGATGCGTCCTGACGCCAAAGTCGAAAAAGTCTATCTCTACCCGAAGCCTGTGGACTTCCGAAAATCCATCGACGGCCTGGCGCCCTGGTCGAGCTGGATATCAAAGTCGCCGTATTCGATCCTGTGCTTTTTGTTTTTCTGAATCGCGCCCGTAACCGGGTGAAAATCCTCTACTGGGAGCGCAACGGCTTCTGCCTTTGGCTCAAGCGCCTGGAGTCCGAGCGTTTTAAAACATCGCCCGATGCCACCGACGAGGCCATCGTGTTGAGTGTCCAGGAATTGAATTGGTTGCTCGACGGTTTTGACCTGTGGCGCAACCGCCCGCATCAGGTTTTGACTCCGCGATTCGTTGCTTGATTGGGTATAATCCGGGCCATGATTTCCATGCCCGACAAACTTCCTGATGACCTTACTGCGCTCAAGCAATTGCTTGCTCAGATGCAGTCTAAGGTCGTTTTTCTTGAAGAAGAGAATGCGCTCCTTCGTCAGCGCCTTTTCGGGCGCAAGTCCGAGCAAACCGCTGATCCGGCGACGCCACAACTGCTGCTGTTTAATGAAGCCGAAAGTGTCGACGCGCCAGCCGCCGATGAGGCTGACGAAGAAGTGGTTGCCCCGACCAAGCGCCGTGGCAAACGCAAGCCGTTGTCGGCTGACTTGCCGCGCATCGAAGTCATCCACGAACTCTCAGAGCACGAACTGACCTGCGCGTGTGGCTGCCGCAAACACACTATTGGCGAAGAAACCAGCGAACAGCTGGAGATCGTGCCGATGCAAATCCGGGTGATCAAACACATCCGCAAGGTCTACGGCTGCCGAGGCTGTGAAACTGCGCCGGTCACTGCCGACAAACCGGCGCAGTTAATTGAAAAGAGCATGGCCAGTCCCAGCGTGTTGGCGATACTGCTGGCCACCAAGTACGTCGATGGCCTGCCACTGCACCGTTTCGAAAAAGTACTCGCTCGTCACGGCGTCGATATCCCGCGTCAAACCTTGGCGCGCTGGGTAATCCAGTGCTGTGAACACTTCCAACCGCTGCTAAATCTGATGTGTGATCGGTTACTGGAAAGTCCGATTGTTCACTGCGATGAAACGCGAGTGCAGGTGCTGAAAGAGCCGAATCGCGATCCTACCAGCCAATCCTGGATGTGGGTGCAGGCCAGCGGCCTACCTGAGCGCCCAGTTATCCTTTTTGACTACACCACCAGCCGAGCGCAGGAGGTGCCGTTGCGGCTGCTCGCCGACTATCGCGGCTATCTGATGACCGATGATTACGCAGGCTATAACGCTTTGGGCGCGCAGCCGGGTATCGAGCGTTTGGCCTGTATGGCGCATGTACGGCGCAAGTTCGTGGATGCGCAAAAAGTGCAGCCCAAGGGTAAAACCGGTCGAGCCGACGTTGCGCTAACGATGATCAACAAGTTGTACGGCATCGAGCATGACAGATGAACAGCGCTTTGCCGGTAGCCAGGAACAGAGCTTGCCGGTACTCAGCCAGTTAAAAAGTTGGCTGGAGAAAACTCAACCGCAGGTCACTGCGCAAAGTGCCTTGGGTAAAGCGGTCAATTATCTGGCCAGTAACTGGAGCCGGCTGGAGCGTTATATAGAGGCTGGCTTTTTACCGATCGACAACAATGCCGCCGAAAGAGCAATCAAGCCGTTTGTTATCGGTCGCAAGGCATGGCTATTCAGCGATACGCCCAAGGGCGCTGCAGCCAGTACGCAGATCTGGAATTGGAGGGCATCATGAGTATCAATATTGATCATCTGAGTGTCGATGAGTTAGTGACGTTGAATCATCACATTATCGAACGGCTGAAGATGCTGGAGTCGTTGGAGGCTCACAAATCGATGATGCAGTTTCATCCCGGAGCACGGGTAAGCTTCGACTCACCCAGCGGCGAGCGCCTGTCCGGTACCGTCATGAAGTTCAACCGCAAGACCGTCACAGTGGTAACCGACACCGGCCAGCGCTGGAATATTTCGCCGCACTTGCTTTCACCGCTCAAAAACGTAAAGGCGGGGATGGTGGTAGATATCAAGCCACAACAAATGAAGTAACTGCGCCGCAATGGCCTGTGCGCCAGCATGATGCGATTTCACCGCCCAACCTCACGCGCCGTCTGTTTGGATAGGTGTGGGTTTATGGATCAGTTACGAATGGCCTTGTGCCAGAATCAGATCCTTCATTGCGATTGTTTCGTCGGCGAGGCGCGCCGGATCGATGTCGATCTGCTCGCTGACCAAGCGCTTGCCGACCATGAACTCCTGCGGGCGATTGACGCAATCAATCGAAATAACCTTGCCGCCCTTGAGGTAGAAGGCGGCGAAGCTGCGCCCGTTCCGCCAGTCGCCCCGCATCACGATGCGCTCATAACCTTGGCTGAGGCCGACGATCTGCAGCTTGATGTCGTATTGGTCGGACCAGAACCAGGGCAGCGATTGGTAGGGCTTTTCCTTGTCACACAGGCTTGCCGCGGCAGTCTTGGCCTGGTCGGTGGCGTTGGGCACCGACTCCAGCCGCAGGCGTTGCTGGTAAAGAGCATTTGGATGATTGGTGCAGTCACCAGCCGCGACGATATCGCGATCGGAGGTACGGCAGTATTCATCGACCAGGATGCCGTTATCGACGGCCAGCCCGGCTTCCTGTGCCAGTTCGACATTGGGCAGGATGCCGATGCCAACCACCACCAGGTCGGCCGGGATCAGCGTGCCGTCGGCACAGCGGACCTGCTGGACATGATCGCCACCTTCGAAACCTTCCACGGTAATACCGGTTCTAAGGCTTATGCCTTCCTCGCCGTGTACCCGGGTAAAGAATTCCGACATCTCAGGGGAGGTGACCCGAGCCAGAATCCGCGGCGCCATTTCCAGCACCGTGACCGTCATGCCCAGCTTGCGCAGCACCGCCGCACCTTCGAGACCGATGTAACCGCCGCCGACGACCACGGCATGCTTGCTGGCGAGCGCATCCTGTTTGATCCGGTCAATGTCCAGCAGTGTGCGCAGATAGTGCACGCCGGGCAGATCGGCACCAGGAAGGTTGACCTTGCGCACACGTGAGCCTGTGCATAAAGCGAGCTTGTTGTAAGACAGGCACTCGCCAGTGTCCAAGGTGACCGTCTTGGCGCTGCGGTCTATCGCTTGCACATGCACACCCAGCTTGAACTCAACTCCGATCTTGTCGTAGGCCGCTTGAGACCGAATCAGCAAGCCCTCATGATTTTTCTCGCCCAACAGATAGGCCTTGGACAGCGGTGGCCGGTGGTAGGGCAGACTGGGTTCGTCGGCGAGTACCAGTATCCGCCCTAGCCAGCCTTCCTGACGCAGGCTCGGAGCGAGTTGTGCCGCCGCATGGCTGGCGCCGACGATCAGACAAGTCAGAGTCATGGTCACACCTTCGCCACAGTGCAGGAACTCACTGGGCTCACCATGGATGCACCCGCACCGGCAGGTTCAGATAGCCGTTTACGTGGTTGTTGCTGGTACGTTCGAAGGGACCGACAACTTCGATATGGCGGAAGCGCTTCATGATTTCTTCCCACAGCACGCGCAGTTGCAATTCGGCCAGGCGGTTGCCCATACAACGATGAATGCCGAAGCCAAAGGAAGCGTGCTGCCGTGCCTGCGAGCGGTCGACCAGGAAGGTAAAGGGATCCTGCTTGAAGGCATCTTCATCGCGGTTGGCTGAGGCCCACCAAAGGACAACCTTGTCGCCTTTCTTGAATTGCTTGCCGCCAAATTCGACATCGCGAGTAACGCGCCGACGGTGATGCAGCAGCGGGGTCTGCCAGCGGATGACTTCCGAGACCATGTTGGAGATCAGCTTGGGGTTGTCTCGCAGTTTCTGGTACTCGCTGGGGAACTGGTTGAGTGCGACGACGCCACCACTGATGGAGTTGCGCGTCGTATCGTTACCGCCGACGATCAGCAGCAGGATATTGCCGAGGAAGGTTTCCGGATCCTCAATCATGTTCTTGGTGTCTTCGTTGTTTTGCAGCAACGAAATCAGGTCATAGGCTGGTGGCTTGCTCTTGCGCTCGTGCCAGATGCGGGAAAATTCCTGTAGGCACTCCATCAGTCCTTCCCAGCGCTTCTCCGGGGTGATGTCCTCGCTGCCAATACCTGGTACATCGAGTGCGATATCCGACCAGTAGGTCAGCTTGCTACGCTCTTCGAAGGGGAAGTCGAACAGGGTGGCGAGCATCTGGGTCGTCAGTTCAATGGAAACGCGCTCGACCATATCGAAGGTCTCGCCCACCGGCAGGCCATCGAGAATCGTGCACACGCGCTGACGGATCAGGCCTTCGAGTTGAGCAAGGTTTTGCGGTGCCACTACCGGCTGCACCGCCAGGCGTTGCTTGGTGTGCTCGGGCGGATCCATGAAGATGAAGTTATTCAGGTTTTCGCCTTCGGGCAGGTCACCGATCAGGCTGAACGGGGCCGACGAGTAGGTTTGGTTGTCGCTGTCGATGGCGATGATATCGGCCATCTTGGTGATGGACCAGAACGGGCCGACCGGGCTCTCCTTACAGTAGTGGATCGGGTCTTCCTGGCGCAGGCGCTTGAAATACTCGTGGTACGCCCAGGTGCGGTAATGCTCGGGCTGGCTCATGTCGATCTGGTCGAGCGGTACGCTGTAGGCTTCGGAATTGGCGACAGCAGTGACGGTGGTTGCCATGGCAGTTCTTTCCATTAAAAAGTAGGGAGGCGCAGGCTTACATCTGAAATTGCGGCAGAAAGGCGGTAAAGCCATCCAGCGCGTCGCTGGCATTGATTTGGCAGCACAGACGGGAGTTGTCCTGACGGTCAGGGCGCATCTGCAGCATGCCTTGCTCATTGGCGTCCGGAGGGGACAGTTTGTCCAGCCATTCTGGAGCGACGAGAATGTGGCAGGTGCCACAAGCACCTGCGCCACCGCAATCGCCGTCGAGGCCTGGGACGAACTCCTCAAGGGCTGCGTGCAAGATGTTTTGACCGTTTTCGAGCTGTAACTCGTGAGCAGTGCCGTTGTGCTCGAGGAGTTTTATCGTGGGCATGAATCTCTCCAAATCAGACGTTCGGGTGCAACTACTGGTTGGGGTTCAGTCTGCAAATATCCTGTAGTCGTCGCCAGCGTTGAACGTGCCTAGATTTCGCCATATAGTGCCAAGACACCTTTGCCGACTGTTGTCCAATGAGTCTTGAGCTTGAGAAACTGCGGGTTTCACCGCAGTGGCTGCGACCGACCCTGCACCCGGTCTACGTGAAGATGGTGATGGCTAGCCTGCCTGCAGACAAACGCTTAATACCTTTGCCACCACCGCGCGAGGGCCGGCTTTACGCCTATATCGATGTCTATAACCTGCTGTCAACATGGGGCATCGCCGGTACTCCCGCCCAAGGCATGAAGCTCGGGTTTGAGACTCCACCGAGCGCCCACGGTTTGATGGGGCAGGCTGGTATCGCCAGCGCCAATCTCGGCACCGCACTCTCCACCCTGCAGCGCTACTCTTCAGTGCGCGACGACCTGCTCGCATATCGCTGGGAGATGGATACGCAAGGCGGGGTGCTTAGCCTCAGTGCGCAGTTCGATCTGGATCGCTATAGCGATTTGATTCTCTGCGGGACCCTGTTCACCTTTGTCCGCCTGGTGATTTTTGTGGTGGGTGAAGAGGCGCTGAAAGATATGGTGCTGGAGGTGCCTTGGTACCTGCCGCATCCGGGCTCTACAGATTGGCCGAATGGCTTGCCGCCCATCTCGATCAAGCGCGGCAAAGGTGTGCGATTGCGTGTAGGCAATGCAGCAATGCTGGTCGAGTTGCTGACGGCAGATCCCCGGCACTACGAGTTGGCGTGCATGGGCTGCGAAGAGGAGTTGCGCGCGCTGAAGGGCAGCGCTATCGAAAAGGTCAAGAGCCTTATACATGACCGCAATTCCCGCGAATTGGGCGGTGCTTGGTTGCAGCTGGGGGAGATTGCCGATCGGCTGGGCATTTCGCGCAGGACGCTGATCAGGCAGCTGGAAGACGAACAGAGCAGTTACGGGAAAGTTCTCAATGAGGTGCGTTGCGACCTGGCCTCTTGGTACCTGGGCAACAGCAACCTGCCGTTGTCGATCATTGCGGAGCGACTCGGCTATACCGACAGTTCGCATTTGAGCCGTGCTTTCTCCAAATGGACCGGACATCGGCCTTTGACATTCCGTAAGCAAAGACAGCTGCTGGATGCTGGAGAATCTAAGTAAAAAAGCGCTTGAAGGCGCATAGAGAGAATTGATTCTGCCGTGTTAAGCCAGCAGTGGGTTTTCTGCTGGCTTAACGTGGTCATCGACTCGCACCCAGTCGATCAATGCATTCGGCTAGGTTACCCCCCTTAACGGCAGCGGTACAACCGTGCCCCGAAGCTACGCTATTGAACCGTCCGTTGTAGGGGTGTTGATTAGCCTTCGCTCACTTGACCTGCTCAATCTCGCTAGGGCGCCAGCTCTTCTTGAAGAAGGGCTCTAGAGGGCTGTAGAGACGTAGGATGGTGAACCAGCCTTTTTTCGGGTCGGTCTGAATCCAGTTACCGTCTTTCACGCCCTCGGGCTTGCTCGGACTGAAATAGACGGTTGTCGAGCCGTCGCTGGCGACCTGTGCGGCGGGCGTTGGAAAGCTCTGACTGCCGGCCCGAGGGTAGCGCTGCGGCGTAGCGAGCATCGAGCGACTCTGGTTATCGTAAACGGTGAACGACCAGAACTTTCCGGCGGGGATATTCGGCGGTAGGGTGACCTTGTAGGTCTTGCTGCCATCGAAATACTCGCCCTTGGAATCGACGCCTTGGACGAGGTACTGCGAGCCAATATCCGTCAGCCGCATAATCATCGCCGGCGTGATGAAGGTGTAGCCGAAGAACATGACGGTCCGCACATTCAGCGTGCGTGCCCCGGTAGGCAGATTGGGAGTGATGGTGCCGTCGGCGCTGACCTGCGGCGGTGGCGTCTCCATGTTGTAGCCGCCGAGAAACAGCGGGTTGAACCAGGTTGAATTCTCGTAGTAATAGCCGCCGTCAGATGGCCGCCACTTCCAGTTCAGCGTCCGTGCGGATGCAGTGCCAATCGCGGCGGCATCGGTGAGGATCTTCTTCATGCGAGCATCGGGCGCGAACGGCTTGCCTTTCACTATTCCGATGGCAGCCAGCGACCCCATGATCTCCGGGTTGAGTGCACCTACAGGCTCTTTTTGTACTACGTCGTTGAGCAATTCGAAATAGCTGAAATCGCTGGGTGGCACGGTGTTCATGACCTTGCCGGAGCCTTCGGTGAACTGTGTCGGCGGCTGTGGGCGCAGGAACGACCAGTCCAGTTTGTGCTCAGGCGTGCGCGCCAATGTTGCCTCGCCTTGCAGCGCAGAGCTGATGCTGGTGCCGTATCCGCCCGGGACATAGGGATAGACCTTGAGCGTGTTCTTGATCTGCGCCACTACGGGCTTGGGGTCGTTGTTCTCGAGGAAGGAGCGTCCGAGCATGGTAGCGCGGCTCGTGCGCATCTGCAGCACAAAGTAACCACCGCCCGGCAACTCGCCCTTATAGCCTGGCGGTACGAACAGGTACTTGCCGCCGGTTCCCCGGTCTGGCCCTGGCAGGCCGAAGTCGGTAATCCAGTTGAACCACATGTCGTCGACCACACCGAGTGCGAGCGGTGGAGTCTCGACGACGATCGGCCCCTGGCCGGCGTCCAGATTAACCCAGAAATAGACGGTGTCCGCATTGGCTGTAAGGAACAGGGACTTGGAATCCATCAGTTCAGAGAAGATCAGCGCGGTGTTATTCGGCACCCCGGCATCCTGTATGCCCTTGAAGATGGACGCTACCGAGGCGCCCTGGTAGGCATTCGTGAACGCCTCGACGCCATGCATCAGGTCGAGATAGTCGTAGGCCTTGTTAACTGTCTCTTTGCTCGGTGCGCCGTCCTTGTATTCCAGCGTGCCAATGCTCGACTCGACCTTGTCCGGGGTGATGAACGAAGGTGGTGGTAAGGCTGCTTGGGCGGCAAAAACGTAACCCAGTGTTAGGCCACACGTAATGGCAAACAGTTTTCTGCTCATGTTGTTCTCCAGCGTTGATAGTGTTCGGCGCACGTGGGGTGCTCCGAGTGAGCAATCAGTTCACTTGCTTGACTTCGGGGGCCAGCCACTTGCTGTCCAAGGCGGATTCCTCAGGCCAGTAGAGCCGCAGCATCAGCGAGAAGGCGCCGGCAGGTGCTGGCAGCCAGTTCGTTTCATATTCTTTGCCTGGAGACTGTGCGCCCACGTAGAGGGTCAGCGAGCCGTCGGCGGCGTATTTCAGATTCTTGTTCTTGGTGCCGAGCGAGAAGTGATTGAGCGGATTGGCAAAGAAAAATTTCTGTTCATTATATAAGGTCAAGGACCAGAAGCCCTTCACTGGAGGGACTTGCCCTTTGGCGAAGGTGACGCTGTAGAGTTTGTGGCCGTCCAGCGGTTTGCCTGCGCTATCGGACTCACGCATCTGGTACTGCGTTTCCGCTGCGGTATTCGCGTACATGGCCGCCTTGCTGATGGCCGTACGGTTCAGGTAGTCGCTTCCCCAGTTCGCGGCGTTCGCGGAAGAGGTCCAGCCATTGCCCTGCTCGCGGCCGTCATGCTGGAAGTGGAACAGTGGCTGCACGACTTCTGCGTCGGCTGCTGCGAAGGATGCAACCAAGGCCTTCTTGGTCTGCGGATTTTTGGCAGCGGCGTCCCAAACGGAGGCGATCCAGCCGTAGAGTGCTTCCTCGCCTGGTAGCGGCGGTACCTCCTCCATGGCCAAGCGCAGGTCGTCAAAGTAAACGTCGGGCTTCACCCATTTGCTCTCCTTCTTGGACGTATCGGCCGCGGCAGCCGGCAGCGGGAAATGCGGTGACTTGCTCCAGTCCTTGGTCTGCATCGTGCCGTTGAACTGGCTGAGGGGATACATTAGAACCTGATTGATGAGCGGTTGAATGGCCGCGGAATCCTCAGGTGTTGCATCCATGAAGATGCGGGGGACGAAGAAGACCGCGTTGGTCGAGGAGCGTATTACCCCGGTGATGCCCTTGGGGGGCTCGCCTTGCCAGTTTGGCCCGACGATCATGTAGAAGCCGGGCTTGGTACCGTACTGCTGGCCGATCCTTCCGATCTCGTCGGTGCGTTGGTCGTACATCGCGAATACATAAAAGCGATCGCCGAAGTCTGGCACCTGGATCACCGAAGGCTCCTTGTCGAGCGCGGTGAAGCCTGCCCCATAAACCACGTCCTGGTTGGGGCAGACGATGAAGGTCTGATCCGGCTTAACATAATCAGTCAGCATCTGGTTGAAGCCGATCGGTGCCATCGGCACCACGCCCCCCAGGAGCCCTGGCGCGGGTACGCGGGAAAAGGCCGCGCGACGGTTGTGCGCGTTGACCAGCGGATAGCCCCAGAGATAAGCCATGCGCCCGACAAGCTGGGCGTAGGAGTCAGTCATCAGATTGCCTGGAACGGGGCCGGGCACCTGCGCCGCGCTCGTGGGTATCGCGACCTGCAGATGGGGTTCGGCTGCGTTCTGAGCCGAGACCATGCCGTGTTGTGCCAGCGTCACGCAGGCCGCAAGCAGTCCTAGGGGTTTAATCAGTTTATGCATTGTATTATTTCCGTTTCGTTATAAGGGAAGCTTGTAGCTCCGCGACGCCTCGAGGAGGCAAGATCCTGTATCGGTGTTCCCCATAGTTTTCGCAGTAAATGAACGGGGGCATTCTATGGCGGGGCTCTTGTTTTTGAGCCTCTCACGGCCCCAGGCAATCAGCTGCGCATACGGATCATCAGGTTGAGAATCTTCTCCACGCGTGGGCCGTAGGGTGGCAGCATCATGTTGAGGGCGCGGATCGGTACCTCGTATAGCACCGGGCGCATTTTGGAGAAGGTCATGAAGCCCTCATAGCCGTGGTACTGCCCCATGCCACTATTACCGATCCCGCCGAAGGGAAGGCTGTGGATACTGACGTACAACGGGCTGTCGTTGACGGTCAAGCCGCCGGACATGGTGTTGAAGATGTACCAGTGCGCCAGATCCCGGTCGTGAGTATAGGCATAGAAGGCAAGCGGTCGCGGGCGATCATTGATGTAGCGGACTACCTCGTCCTTGCTTGAGTGGGTCTTGATCAGCAAGATCGGCCCGACGATTTCCCGCTGCATCAACTCCATATCGTCGGTCGGGTTGCGCACGATGCGCGGTGGCATGATCCGGCGGCTGGCCTCAGCGTTCTGGTTGGCAACCAGGTCGACTATGGTCGCGCCCTTGCTTATTGCATCTTGCAGGCGGCCGTAGCAGCACTGGTCGATCACTGCCATGTAGTCACCGTTGTTGATGTCCGGGCAATGGTTCTGACAGTAGCGTTTGGCTGCCTCAACGAAGGCATCAAACTGTTCTTCGGGCAGGAACAGGTAGTCGACATTGGGCAGATCTGCCCGGCGTCGAAGGTCTTGGCCCAGAGAATGCGCTGTGCTGCCGTTTCGATCGGGAAGTCGGCGGCAACCACCGCTGGAGATTTCCCGCCCAGCTCCAGCGTGACGGGGGTGAGGTTGCGAGCCGCGCTGGCCATGACCGCTTTGCCGGTGGTAGGCGAGCCTGCAAAGAATATGTGATCGAAGGCCAGTGACGTGAAGGCTGGGCCGCGGCCGCCGCCATCCTCTAAGAACGCCAGCTTGCCTGCTGGGAAGTTATGCGGCGTCAGGTTGCGTAGTAGCTGCGCGAAGTGACTGGAGTTTTCCGACATCTTGGCCATGGCGCAGTTGCCTGCAGCAAAAATGCAGCTCAGTGGGTGAAATACCATGGTAATTGGCAAGCTCCAGGGCACGATCACACCGACCACGCCGATCGGTTGGGGGATCAGCCGGGCGCTGGCCAGCGGCAGCAGCATCGGGTCGACCCGGAGCTTCTGCGGCTTCATACATTTCTTCAACTGCTTGATGGCATTGTGCAAGCCGTCGAGGGTCACCGCAAATTCCGCGAAGGTGGTCTCGAAGGTGGAGCGGCAGCCATAGTCCTGGTCGACCGCGGCCACCAGGGCGTAGCGGTTGTCCGCAACCAGACGGATCAACGCCTTGAGGTCGGCCACGCGCTGGGCATGCTCGGGGTAGCGATTGGCCTCGAAATGGGCCTGCTGGTCAGCCAGGTATATGGCGAATACGGGGCGGATATCGACAGAAGCGTTAATAACGACCTCGATTGTGAAGGAAGGGAAATATTCATCAAGTAGGGCCTTAGAGGCGCTGGCTAACAAACGTGTAGGCAGCTAATGCCTGGGTCAGCGCCGGCCCCGAAGCATCGAGGAAGTGCTGGCCGGGCACGCGGCCGTGGCCAGGTGCCCGGCGGTGATGTCGGCGAACAGCTGCGCATAGCTCCAGCGCACCGGCTTGGCATGCTTCTCCACGTGTATGAAGAAGCTAAGAACCGGCTCACAGGTACTTCTGCGCAATCAGCGCATAGGTACTTTCTACCTCGGCGTCCGGCTCGGGCGACTGCTCGAGCGCCATAATGTCCTGATAGGCACCAACCATGACTAATTCCCTCAAACTCATTAGTTGTCTGTTGCCATGCTTGCATGAAGAGTTTTTAATCACTTGGCACTTCGTTACTCTCACTTGGCATTTCGATACAAAATGAAGCACACAGGAATGCTCGTCAGAGCACGCGCACTTAAGGGTTTTGTACCGTTGGTGGAGCAGCACGGCGGTGAGCCAGAGGTGTTGCTGGCGCAACGAGGCATAAGTCCGGCTCAGATCGAAGAGCTCGACGATCACCTGCCGTTGGTGGCTTTTGCCGAGCTGCTGGAAATCGCTGCGCAGCAACTGCAATTGCCGGACTTCGGCGTTCGCTTGGCCGCCTGGCAAGACCTGTCGGTGCTTGGTCCAATAGCACTCGTCGCCCAGTACGCCAGCAATGTGGCCGAAGCCTTGGATGCGCTCGGTCGGTACATGCCCTACCATTCGCCAGGACTGACTGTGTCCCTTATGAGGGAGCCGCCATATGCCATCTTGCGTCTGACCCATGATCGATGCGTGCAAGGTAAGGCGCGACGACAACTGACCGAGCTGACCTATGGCGTCACCATTGCTTTCCTGCGCTTCCTTACTCGCAGTAAGGGCCGAAACTGGCAACTGCATTTCCAGCATGGCTCCCCCATCCGACCGACCCGCTATCGCCAGCTGTTTGGCTGCCATGTGCGTCTGAAGCAGGCAGAGGATAGCCTGACTTTTCCCGCCGACTTGCTGGAAACACTTCTTGATGCGCCCAACAGCGCACTGCGAGAAGCGTCAGAACGCTCGGTGCGTCATTTGATCCAGCGCTACCCCCTTGACTTGGGACGCCAGGTCGAACTCCTGGCCGGCGAACTGCTGACCAGCGGCAACTGCACCCTGCCGACCCTTGCAGAGCAGTTGGGGATGCCAAGGCATATGCTGCAGCGCCGGCTGGGAGCATTGGACCTGCACTTTGAAGACATCATCGACAACCTTCGGCGCGAACGGGCCTCCGCCTTGTTGCTACATTTGCAAATCCCCCTGACCGAAGTCGCTTTTTTACTCGGTTATGGTGACCCCAGTTCCCTGACCCGCGCTTGCTATCGCTGGTTCGGGAAGAGTCCTAAAAGCCTCAGAGAGGATTTTCTGGCGACATCACGGCAATTAAAATTTGGGAGCGCTACACGCGAGCGGGTTGGAACAATTCGCTAAGGATGCTCAGAGCGAGTCCGATGTTTGAGTCCACTGCAGCATTGAATCGCCCCGGATTCTCTAGACACCTTGCAAGCTCATTGTGTAACGTTTTTCAAACTCTACCGGTGACAGCTGATTGTTGAAACCATGGCGGCGTTTTGCGTTGTAGAACATCTCGATGTAATCAAATACATCACTACGAGCATCTTGCCGCGAGGTGTAGATTTTCCGCTTGATCCGTTCCCGTTTCAGAAGCTGGAAAAAGCTCTCGGCCACAGCGTTGTCATGACAGTTGCCTCGGCGACTCATACTGGCAACCAAATTGTTCGCTTTCAAAAAACTGCGCCAATCGGAGCTGCTGTACTGGCTGCCTTGGTCGGAGTGAACCATCACCTCCTGTTTCGGTTTTCGCCTCCAAACCGCCATCAATAACGCATCAATAACGCATCAATGGCCAAATCACTGGTCATCTGCGACTTCATTGACCAGCCAACGACCTGACGAGAAAACAGATCCAGCACCACTGCCAAATACAGCCAGCCTTCATACGTACGAATGTAAGTGATGTCGGTGACCCAAACTTTGTTGGGTTCTACGACATCAAACTGGCGCTTCAGTAAATTGGGTGAGGCGACGGCTGGCTTACCGCCGTATTTGCCAGGGCGGCGTCGATACCCTGTCTGAGAGCGCAGACCTTCAAGACGCATCAGCCTCGCCACACGATGCCGACCACAATCCTCACCGACTTCGCGCAGATCGTCATGGACTTTGCGATAGCCATAAACGCCGCCGCTCTCCAGCCAGGAATGCTTGATCAAACCCAGCAGTCGCTGGTCGTCTTTGGCGCGTACAGATTGCGGCTCAGACAGCCAGGCGTAATAACCGCTGGGATGGACTTTCAGCGTCAGACAAAGCCGTCGAATGGAATAGTCGCCCGCTCGCTGCTTGATAAAGGCGTACTTCAACCGCACTCCTTGGCAAAGTACGCGGCGGCCTTTTTTAAGATGTCTCGCTCTTCGGTGACCCGCTTGAGTTCGGCTCGCAG
>Ga0302168_1000004_pt1 | contig 76064 bp, 77 predicted proteins | sample I_Fen_N1_2_FD_193494 | JGI IMG/M metagenome (GOLD analysis project Ga0302168, IMG submission 193494) | Peat permafrost microbial communities from Stordalen Mire near Abisko, Sweden - I_Fen_N1_2 | ecosystem: Environmental > Terrestrial > Soil > Wetlands > Permafrost | place: Sweden: Abisko...
CGACCAGGTAGCGGGTGATGCCCAATCCGTCCAGGCAACGGGCCAGCTCATCCACGCCGAACCCTTTGGCAATGCCATTTAAATCAAGCTGCAGTGGTGCGCGTTTGCGCACCTGATTGCGTTGCGCATCAACCACCAGCGCGGCGCTGGCGGACAGTCGTGCGTGGGACGACGTCGTGGCGAGCGCCTGCTCTGTGATCGCTTGTTCTCCAGGGCCAAACCCCCAGGCGTCAACCAGATCACCGACCGCGATGTCGAAGGCGCCGCCCGATTGCTGACTGACGCGCAGTGCCGCAGACAGCACCGTCGCCAGTTCCGCAGGCACCGAGACCCATTGCTGTTCCGGAGCGGCGTTGAGGCGATTGAGGTCCGAGTCGGGCTTCCAGGTGGACATTTGCTGATCCACCCTGGCCACGGCGCGTGCGAGATTGTGGCCGACGGCGTCGGTATCAATCCCGGCAGCGGCATAGAACAGGGCGGTGTAGCGGGTGCCCATGGTCTCGCCGTTCAGGCTGTAGCGTTGCCACTCAGTAGACGTCTTCACGGTAGCGTCCTTGTGCCTTGAGGGTCAGCACGCTCAAGTTGAGCGGCGCCAACACTTCATCGAGGGCCTGCATCACGCCTTTGGCCATTTCGCGGCTGCCACACACCAGCACCTGGGCGCCTTTTTTAATCAGCCGGCGCAAGGCCAAGGCATCGCTGATCAGCCGGTCTTGCACGTAGCTGCGGTCCTGCACCTGAGAGAATGCGGCACGCAATGCCGTGAGGCGTCGGTCCGACAAGTATTGATTGAGCTGCGGTTCATAAAGGAAATCCGAGGCCGGGTTGCGCCCGCCCCAATACAAGTGCATCGGGTGTCGAGCCGTGTTGTTGCGGATAAAACCAGCCAGCGGGCCGATGCCGGTACCGGCACCGATCAGGATCACCGGGTGCGTGCCCGACGCCGGGCGAAATTGCGGGTTGGGCTGGATAAACACTTCGATTGGCGCGCCGATGTCCAGGCCATGGAGAAATTCCGAGCACACGCCACCGTCGTGTTTGCGTACACAGATTTCCAACACACCGTCCTGCGAGCCGCTGGCCAGCGAGTAGAAACGCGGGATCGGACTGCCCGGGGGCAAAATCCCGACCAGGTCGCCGGCCAGAAAGTCCGGCAGCTTGCCAGGTGCCTTGAAGCGCAAGACGTGGGTCGGCGCGTTCACCTGTTCACCGTAGACAATGCGCTCTGTCAGCTCCAATCGATGGGTCTGTGGTCGCTGCGGGGTATGGACCAGTGTCAGGTCATGTTGGAGCACTTCACCCAACGCGTGGCCCCAGCGCGCAAACGCCTGCGAGGACTGACGGTTGACGGTTTCCAGCCCCAGCAGCGGCGAGCCACCGGCCTGCAACATTGCGTCCTGTACCTGATGGGCGTACTGACAGAACTGCGCAAACTGCCGATCACCAAAGCCCAGCACGGCAAAGGGCAGGCCGGGCTTGAGGCCGGTTTTGGCCAGCCGCGCCAGAAACTGCGAAGCCGAGGCCGGCGCATCGCCGTCACCGTGGGTCGCGGTGAGGACGAACACCCGCTGCGCGTTGCTGTAGTGGTTGGCGTATTGATTGAGTGTCGCGCTGTGCACCCGGTGGCCGGCCTGGTGCAAAGCGTCATGCAGGGTTTTTGCAAAACCCCAGGTGCTGTTGTTTTCACTGCCCACCAGAATTACGCTGTCGGCTGCATGGGCCGGGCTGTTGTGGCGCAGGGTCGGGCTCGCCTTGCGGCGGCGCCACCACAACACAATGCCGGTCACGCTCATCAACGGTACGCAGAGGGCGCAGAGCCCTAGCGGCAGGCCCAGCCACCAGAGGCCTTCGCCAGTGTGCAGCTGATAGATCAACTCGTAGAGGTTGTGCATCGAGTCGTGGGCTTGATAGGACAGTAAAGCGCCGCTGGCCTGATCCACGTAGCCGTCGCCCTGGGCCGTGCGCAAAGAAAAAACGTCCTGCGCATTATTGGGGCTGGGGTAGACCAGTTCGCGCAGGTCATTGAGGTCGGTCGCCTGCAAGGCTTGCAGGTTCGCCACCGGCAAGGCCGGACCGTTACTGACGTGGGCGGGGAAGGCGGGTTCACTCTGACTGCCGTCAGCGATAAAACCAAAGGTGGTGGCGGACATGTAGAGCCCGCTCAATGCCGACAGCAGCAGCCCCAGCAATGCCAGTCGCCCGACTTCCGCATGCCAGCGCTGGCTGAAAGTGCCCCGCAATGGCCGCAGCAGGTTGCGCCAGCCACCCAGGCGCCGGGCCAGCAATAGCGCGCCGGACACCGACAACACCAGCATGAACAACGCGCCGACACCCGACACGCCATGACCCGGCGTGCCAAGGAACATCGAGCGGTGCAGCTCTTTCACCCAGCGTGAGAACGCAGATGGCTCGTAGGGCGCGAGGCCTTGGCCGGTCATTGGGTCGACCTTTTCCGCCCCGGCCTGGCCATTCTGGTTGTAGTAGACGATCACCGTGCCGGACGCTGTGCGCTGGATCTGCTCCACGCCCGGAAAGTGATTGGCCACACGCCCTGCCAGTTGTCCGACGTTGAGTTGTCCGGCAGGAGTGGACGTGCTGTGCAAGCGTTCCAGCGCCGGGTTGATAGACAGGATCGCGCCGCTGATGGCCAACAGCATGACCAACAGGGCAGCGATCAGGCCGGGCAGGGAATGGGACTGGCGAAGCATGTTCAGCCTCCAGAAAGGGCAGGTGCTACAGATCGTAAGTAAAGGCGTCGACGTAGGCGCTGCCGGGGGCCGGCTTGCCTGCGCCCTTGGACGTCAGGGGCACGCTGACATCGGCGCGGGCGTCGCGTTTGTCCTCGACGGCACTGTCGATGCGGATCTGGTACCCGGCATCAATCAGGGTGTCTGCCAGTTCGACGCTGACTTTGAGCGTGCGCCCACTGCCGACACTGGCGCCGCTGACCCCGTCAAACTCGCTCGGATTCATCCCGCTGCCACGGGCCCAGTCACCCAGGTGCTTGTAGTACTTGGCCTTTTTGCCGGCCACCCACAGGGTTTTCTGGTATTGGCCATTGGCGTCGGTGACGTAGATCGCCAGGTAGGCATCATTGCCGCTGTAGTCCTTGAGCTGAGTGGTCAGGGTCACTTCACGGGCCTGGGCCAGACCCGGCAAGGCAATGGCGCTGGCGAGGCAGGTGGCTGCGATGATCTTTTTCATGAGGGTGTCCTTTTGATCGTTAGGTCGAGAGACTGGACCTGCTGGCTGACAGCAACCTGAAGCGCAGGAAAAATTCATCGACAAGTGAGGCGTCATTCGGTGAGCGGGCTGCCGAGGTAATCCCTGGCATCGCCGTCGTCGCGGAAATGAATCTCAAGGGTGTGCAGGCGCAGCGAGGCCGGTGAGTAACTGGCTTCGATGGCATTGCCTTTGCGGTCCAGGCCCTTGAGCTTGTAACAACCGTCGTCGACCTTGATGCGCTGCACGCTCCAGCCGTATTGCCGCGCGACCTGCTGACGCAAAGTCTCGCGCGGTTGCCAGTCGCTCACCGGGTCGCTGCAGTCGTCATCGGCCAGGGCGTAACCGCTGAGCAGCAGGCTCAACAGCGCGGCATTGGCAATAAAACCTGTTTTCATGATCTGTCTCCTGCCGAGGTCGGCGTCTGTGGCATACCCTAAGGTGCATTCCTGACAACCAGCTGAATCTTCAGATTCACGTCAGGTAAGGCGATTAAGGTGCTGCACGACAACCATCACAGGAGGTGCCAGATGCGGGTTTTATTGGTCGAGGACGCACCAGACTTGGGGGAGGCGGTGCGCGAGCAGATCGCCGATGACGGCCACGCCGTCGATTGGGTGCAGCGCCTGGACCATGCGCGCAACAGCGTGCGCACCACGCCTTACGACCTGATCCTGCTCGACCTGATGCTGCCGGACGGGCGCGGGCTGGATTTTTTGCGTCAGCAGCGCTCGGCAGGGGACGTGACCCCGGTGATCATTCTGACCGCCCAGGATCAGATCTCCGACCGTATCGCCGGCCTCAATGCCGGGGCTGATGATTACCTGGTCAAACCGTTCGACCTGTTTGAACTCTCGGCCCGTGTGGCCGCGGTGGCCCGACGCTACAGCGGCAACCCCAACCCGCAGATCAGACTCGGTGATTTGCAGGTCGACATGAGCGCACGCACCGTGCAGCGTGCCGGCACCACCGTGGACCTGACGGCTCGTGAGTGGGCGCTGTTCGAAGCGTTTGTGCAGCGCCCCAGCGCGCTGTTGTCCAAGTCGCAGCTGGAAGAACGGCTGTATGCCTTCGGTGCCGAAATCGAGAGCAATACCATCGAGGTCTATATCAGTCGGCTGCGTAAAAAGCTGGGGCGCGATCTGATCGAAACCGTGCGCGGCATGGGCTACCGGTTGATGGCCGTATGAAGCCTTCTGTGAGCCTGCAAAAACGTCTCGGCCTGGGTTTGACCTTGGGCATGACCTTGCTCTGGCTGGGCGCAACCGTCGGCGCCTGGCTGGTGGTGCAGCATGAGTTGGACGAGGCATTCGACAGCGCGCTGGAAGAGACCGCGCAACGCATCTTGCCGTTGGCCGTGCTGGAAATCAGCAACCGCGAGGAACCCCGACAGGCTCAGCATGTTGCGACGTTGAAAATGCACAAGGAATACCTGACGTACCTGGTGCGCGATGCCAGCGGCAAGATCCTGATGCAGTCCCACGACGCCAATCCGAATATCTTCAATCAACAACCGACCGAGGGGTTTTCTACCTCTGAAAAGTACCGTTTGTATGGCGCCAGTGCATTGCGCGAAACGCTGTTCATTGAGATCGCCGAACCGCTGGACCATCGCCGTGAAGCTGCGCGGGAAGCCCTGTTTGCCTTGTTGTTGCCGCTGTTTGCGCTGATTCCCGTCAGCCTGTTGGGCACCTGGTTGTTCGTGCGGATCAGCCTGCGCAGCGTGTTGGCGTATCGTCGTGCGGTTGAGGCGCGTGGTGTCGGTGACCTGTCACCGATCAAAGTGGCCCGCCTGCCGGCAGAAATCGATCCGTTGGCCGAGGCGGTCAACCACCTGCTGGAGCGCTTGCGCAAGGCCCTCGAAGCCGAGCGTAGCTTTACCGCCAACAGCGCCCATGAACTGCGTACGCCACTGGCCGCGACCCTGGCGCAGATCCAGCGGTTGCACCACGAGGCACCCGAAGGGCCGTTGCGAGTGCGTGCGGCGAAGATCGAAAACGCATTGCGCGAGCTGACGCGGCTGTCGGAAAAACTCATGCAACTGGCGAAGGCCGAGGGCGGAGGGCTGCTGTCCGAAACGCCTCAGGACCTGATTCCGTTATTGGCCCATGGCGTCGATGAATGGAACCAGCGCAGCGGCCAGCGCATTGAGTTGCAACTACCAAGTCAGGCCAGCGTGTACTCGAACATTGACCCGGATGCCTTTGGCATCTTGTTGCGCAACCTGATTGAGAACGCACTGAAATACGGCGCAACGGATGAACCGATCGAAGTCAACCTCACGGAACAGGCGCAATTGCGGATAGTCAATGGCGGCCCGGTGGTACCGGAGTCGGTGTTGCGACATCTGACCGAGCGCTTTGTACGAGGTCACAGTGCGATCAGCGGTTCAGGATTGGGCCTGGCGATTGCCAAAACGATTGTTCAGGGGGTTAACGCGAGGATGAAATTGAGCTCCCCTGCAACAGGTCGGCAAGAGGGTTTCGAAGTGTGTGTCTGGCTCCCGCTCGCGTCGGCTATCAACGGATGAGGGGGGGCTGGAGGGAGCCTGAGTTCTAGAGGTGAAAAAAGTATGACTGTTTAGTCGTACACGGGGGTAATTGCGAGCAGGTCTCTATTACACTTTTCGTAAGTAACGCAACGACTAATGGATCCAATGAAAGAGCCTGGGGCTTATATAATTTAAAGCGCGCCAGTTAGCGCGCGGCTTACGGAGAAGTTATCGATTCGTTGTCGGTTTCAATTGTTTCCGCTGAAGTAACCGTTTGTCGGTAGTCTGCTTAAAAAATGAACATTCGAGGCGTAACACCCTCAGATACTTCAGCACGTCACCATGACCTGCTTAGAAATCGTAGAAAAGAAGTGGAAAACGAACCTCATATGCAGTGACTGCAAATGGGGATTTTTTTATCTGAAATTCAGGAGGCAGTAAATAAAGCGATCATTGGTTTGCCAAGTGAATCAATGGGCTACGCAGTGTCAGGTCTGCGATTTGGCATCTCTTATAAAAGTAAGATCGCACAGGGGCTTAAAGAGTTAAATGCCCTGTTAGTTGTCGGTCTGGACTATCGAACAAGGTGGAGAAAGTACCGTGGCGATAAATACAATTATGAGCCTGCTCGAAAATAAAGAGTGTATGGAATTTTTGCGGCTGGGCGTTATTTACGTTCATTTAGTGTCTTGTTGTGTGGCCATTGGTTTGGTGTTGACCAGTGATATTGCAATGGTTAAAGATTTGTTAAAACGAAAAACATTCACTGAGCACGATCATGCTCATATGGAAAGTCTGCAGAAGTCTGTGATCGTTGCATTGATAGCCTTGTGGGTGACGGGCGCCGCGGTGATCGGAATTGATTACCTGGACAAAGGCATGAACTACTTCATGAACCCAAAACTTCAAGCCAAAGTGATCATTGTCATGCTGCTGACCTACAACGGCATCTTGCTGCATCGCTTGGTATTGCCTGCGTTGCAGAAGGCAGGCTCCTTGCTCGATCTCGGGTTCAGCGCACGGATGCTCGCGCTGTTCTGCGGCTCGCTGTCGGCCGTGTCCTGGATGTATGCAGCCATGCTGGGCGTCGGTCGGCCGTTGGCCTGGAAATACTCCCTGTCCGAACTGTTGATGGCGTATCCGGTGCTGATCACGTTGGGTTTCCTGACCATGCTGGTGTTGACTCAGCGAGTGAAACTACAGGACTACGCCGTTATTTCTCCACGGACGGTGGCGAGTTAATTCCAGGCCCGTTGAGCGTGTAAGTCTTCCTGGCCCAGAAATCGCCTAGTGAGCCTTGAGCCAGTCCTGAAACCGCGTCGCACCAATGATCGGGTTGGCGCCCGGTGTCAGTGACTGGTCATTGATCGGCGCACCAAAGTAAGGAACCGTGTCGTCCGCTACGGGTTGGCGCGGGTCCTGGGTGTGTTTCAGGTAATCGCTGGCGAACTCGACGAGAGGACGGTTATCAGGTCCGGCCACTTCGACGGTCTGATTGGCCGGTGCCTTGAGCGCGATATCGGTCAGCGCCGCCGCAACATCGTCCGAGGCCACCGGTTGCAACGCGGCAGATGTCAGGTGAATGGTGTCGCCTTCCTCACGCCCGGAGTGGGCAATGGCGTGGATAAACTCGAAGAACTGCGTAGCTCGCAGGATGGTGTAAGGGATACCCGACTTCTTGATCAGTGCTTCCTGGGCCATTTTTGCCCGGAAGTAACCGCTGTCGAGCATCCGCTCGGTGCCGACGACAGACAGGGCGACATGGTGTTTAACGCCGTCGAGTTTCTCCGCCGCGAACAGGTTATGCCCGGCAGTTTCAAAGAAATGCAATGCCGCGTGGTCTTCGAAAGAAGGTGAGTTCGCCACGTCGACCACCACGTCGGCGCCTTTGAGTGCCTCTTTGAGGCCTTCGCCGCTGATGACATTGACCCCGGTGCTCGGTGACGCCGCCAAGGCTTCATGGCCCAGTTCCTGCAGGTTTTTGCAGACCTTGCTGCCGATCAGCCCGGTACCTCCGATGACGACGACTTTCATGGCCAGTCTCCCGAAGCGGTGAGTGCAGCGCTTATTAAACACCCGCCAAGGTGGCCATACAGGGCGCTCACACGGGAACGCCGACAGGTGGTCGGAAGTCCGCGCCGCCACTGGAAGAAACGCGAGTTATTTGCTTTAGTCCTCCTATCGCTGGCCCACGTGTGCGGGCGGTTCGGCTCATAACGGGAGCCCTCTACCGGAGAATCCCATGACTGTTCGATTCCCGTGGCTCGCAGTTCTGGCCGTCGTGCTGACTGTTGGCTGCTTGCCCTGTGCGCAAGCGGTCCAGTACACGCAAGTCAATCAAGCCGCGAGCAAGATCTCTTTCACGTATAACCAGTTCAGCTCGCGGGTGTACGGCACCTTTGGCGAGTTCGAAGCCAAGCTGAATTTCGACACGACCAACCCCACAGCGGCCCATGCATCGCTCACCATCCAACTCGACAGCATCGATGCCGGCAGCAGTGACGCCAACACGGAACTGCAAAAAACCGCCTGGTTCAATTCGGCGGTTTATCCTGTGGCGACCTTTGAATCGACCCATGTGAAGGCGCTGGGTGACAACAAGTACTCAATCATCGGCAAACTGACGCTTAGGGGCGTTACCCGCGAGGTGGCCGTTCCGGTCCTTCTGAAGGCAGAGAACACCATCGGTATCTTTGATGGCGAGTTAACGCTCAAGCGCAGCGACTTCAAGATCGGTGAAGGGGAGTTTGCCGACACCGTGGTGTCTGACGACATCAACATCCGGTTCAAGATGGTTGCGCCGCAGCAGTAATCCCAGGGATTGCCTATCGGGTGTCCAATTCGGATGAGTGCCAGGCAAGTGCTGAACTTGAGCGATGAGGCTGACCGTCAGCCTCATGCCGGGTATTGCGTTCAAGCGACGGTCAGAGAGCCTTTGCCGCCGTTTCGATCAGGTCGGCAACGGCTTTCGGGTGAGAGACCATCACCACGTGAGAGGCGCCTTTGACCACCACCGTCTGTTTGGCGTTAGCCCGCTCAGCCATGAATTTCATTGCTTGTGGAGGGATATTTTTGTCTTTGTCGCCATACACCCACCACGATGGGATGGTCTTCCAGGCCGGGTCAGAGGCTTCTTCCTTGAGCGCTGCTTCAGTCACCGGTCGTTGTGTCGCGGCCATCAGGCGCGCGTCTGCATTGGGCACGTCAGCGGCGAATTGGTCGTGGAATTTGTCTTGCTGGATGTAAAAGTCCTTTCCTCCGTCTGCCAGTTCGACCGGTTTTGCCAAGGTAGGGCCTAGCGAACTGCCCGGGAATTTGCCAGTCAGCGCAAAGGCGCTTTCTCCCTTTTCCGGGGCGAAGGCCGCGACGTACACCAAGGCTTTGACGTTGGTTTGACCATAAGCGGCTTCACTGATGACCGGGCCGCCATAGGAGTGCCCAACCAGTACAACCGGGCTACCGACACCTTTGAGCACGTCGGTCACCGATTGCGCATCGCCTTTAAGGCTGCGCAGCGGGTTCGCCGCCGCTATCACGGTATAACCATCCTTTTCCAGAATCTTGATCACACCGTTCCAACTGGTTGAATCGGCAAAAGCGCCGTGAACCAGCACGATGGTGGGTTTGACGGTTTCAGCCATGGCGGAAATCGGGGTGGTCAGTGCTGCGGCGAGGGCCAGCCCGGCGACCAGAGTATTCATTTTCATACAGGGTTCCTTCCAACTGAGTGCACAGAAGATGTTTACGGAAAACACCGAGCATGAATGTGAAGATCGGACAGTGATGGACCCGTAAAGCTCTTCGACACGCCAAGCGCCAGTCAGATTGGGCACGCCACCCGCAAAACGATTGTATTCATGTGCTATTACTTCGATATGGATTATTGCGAACGCCCATCAGTGATTCGTTTGTTCGCCTGGGTAGCCGGGTGGCACAATCGCTTTTTTGTCGCAGCATCATGATCAGGCGGATCACATGGATGGCCCAGGATTTCGGCACGACCAGGAGACTTTCATCGCGGCTCAAGTGCGCGGTGACCGATTGCGACAGCTATTCGACCAATCCGTGTCCGCTGTTTTTGGCAGCTTTCTTGCCGCGATCATGCTGTGCGGGCTGGGCTGGGAGCGCATGGATCACAGTGTCATGTTCGGCTGGGTTGGCCTGCTGACGGCGTCGTCGTTACTGCGCATTTTGATGTTTGTGGTCTATTTTCGCAGCCCGGACAGTGAGCGCACGCCGCAACGCTGGGAGCGGACTTACTGGGTGACGCTGGTGTTGTCTGCCGGTATCTGGGGCGCTGGCGCTTTAGCCGTCATGCCGGCAGATGATCTGCTGGCCCAGGCGCTGGTCATGCTGTTTGCGGTTGGCATGTCGGTCAGTGCGGTTTCGTGTTACTCGTCCTATCGGTACATGACACTGGTGTCGATTGGCCTGGTGTTGTTGCCGTGCACTACGTGGCTGTTGTTTCAGACGACAACATTGCAAGTTGGTATGGCCCTGGCCGTCGTGGTGTTCGCCTCATTTGTCGCCCGCGCGACCCGCAAACTGTCGGAAGCCCTGGAAACAGCGTTTCGTCTGACCCGTGAAATGGAACTGGCGCACCGCATCGCCACGCATGCCGCACAAACCGATGAACTCACGGGGCTGAAAAACCGCCGGGCTTTCTTTGAACACGCGCAGCAGTTGTTCAACAACTGCCAACGCCATCGGTTGCCGCTGTGCGCGGTGATGCTGGATATGGATCACTTCAAGCACATCAATGACACCTACGGCCATCAGGTCGGTGATCAGGTGTTGCGTCAGATGGGAGTGGTCATCAGCACCTGTTTTCGCGAAACAGACGTCTACGGCCGGCTGGGGGGCGAGGAGTTCGCCATTCTGCTGCCGGACACGTCCATTGAGGTTGCCCTCGATATTGCCGAGCAACTGATCCAATCCATCGGTGGGTTGATGACAGGACCGGTTTATCGCGTTTCGGCCAGCCTTGGCGTCGCCTCAATGGAGTTGCACGACCCTGATCTGCAAAGTCTGATGAACAATGCGGACAAAGCGCTTTACCGGGCCAAGGCGCGTGGGCGCAACCAGGTGGCAGTGTCTGAGTAAGGACAACGTAGCGGGCGAGGATTCTACTTCCTGGCTTCTTTGTCTGTCCTGCTGACGCATCATGGCGTTCACCGATTTTCAGGGATTTAAAGACATTTCCAATAATTCGTCCATGCGTCGTGCGATGTCCGCGATAGTCTGTGCCTTGTCATGGCCATTAATGATGACACGCGCACCCTCAAAGTCCGGTGGCTGCCCAGCCTTGAAAAACTGGCTCAATTTTTTGCCTGTGAACCATCCCTGCCTCATCCCCTCTACGGCGATTTCATAAGCGAGACTTGGCTCTTTCGCCTTCGATGGGTTGCTCAATAAATCCTGATGAAAAAATGCCCCCGTCTTCTCGTAATTACTTCTTCCGGTCAGTTGAACATAGCCCCGGCCATGAAATTTCGCGCCATCGCCCGGATCCACGTTCCCAAGTCGTTTGCCAGTAGGGGTGTCGGGGCCATACCGGCGATTGAAATATTCTGTCGAGCCGTACTCGTCGATCGGTTGCAGCGTATGAGCAGTTTCCCATTTGAAAGTAGCCAGGCAATAAGCCAGTTGATAACGATCCGTCGGGTTGATAGTAAATCGTTGATCTATTTCAATTTTTGCTAATAGAAATTTTATCGAGTCCGCCAACTCGGTCTTCATGGGGCCGAATCGTTTTTTGTAACCGTCCAGAAAGGCCTCGTCGTTGAATGTAAACATGATGCCCTCGCTGCAAACTCAGATGCTCTCAGTATTATTTTAAGGGTTGTGAGTGTCGGGCCTGCGTGGGCGTGGTCAGCCGGGAAGGAAAGGCTTGAGTTCTTCGGTGTTTTTGATGTCGGCTAGCAGCTGTTGTTCTTTTGAAGTGGGGGTCGTTTTGTTTTTAAGTTCGACATAGCGCTGCAGTTTCTGGTAGTTGGAATATTGCTGCAGGGTCGACTTCAGAAAGTTCAAGGTGTCTGTTGTAGAGTTTGAATTTCCTGAATTCACCTGTGTCAGGAGTGTGGCAACTTTCTGATTGATGACAAAAGAGGGGCTGGCGGTGACCTCCGTGGACACATTGAAGATGGCGTACGAAACATTTGCCGGTTTATCCGCCAGCGTCAGCAGCCCATTGGATTGGAGCCGGAACCTGATCGGGTCGCGGGCCTGAGAGAATACGACATACGTTCCTTCTTGCAGAGGTGCCATTCCAGGGCGTGGCGTCCCGGGGTAGAGGCCAAATGGAAACCTGATAACGCGCTGGTCTTTCTCCAGCGTAGAGGCCAGCCGTTCAACTATTTCGGCGCCCATGCTGGCGGCTATCGTATAGGGGAGCATCGCTGGAAATACCGCGCCGGCCGTGGCCGCAAGGGATTGAAAGGCCTTGGTCAGCACCTTTCTTTCTTCGGAGTCCGTGTCGATTTCGAGTACATTTAACTCGATTCTTAATCTGTCCCTTCCTGAGTAGTCGTCTGTGGCATAAATATTATCGGCATACAGGCTGCGTATGGGGGTTCCTGCCGGAATCCCGGTTTCGTAAAAATGAACCCGGTCAACTAAGGGTTGTTCGCCAAAAGAAACCCTTGTTAGAACCATTACATCGTTGTTTCCTCTCAGGAATCCATCCAGGTCTTCGCCAACTACAGTGGCGACCATGGTCACTTCGAATGCTTGGGCCGCTTCTATGCGTTTAGAATCGTCATAAAGCGCGTAGGGTGATACCAGCGTTTCGGTATTAGGCGCTACAAACCAAATCGAGTCTGTTGTGTACATGGCGTTCTCCTCCCTGTGTTGTCGGAAGGCGGGCGGTTGTAATGGAAGTTGCTATTGGCGGGTAAACGGTAGCAGTGAAATCGCGGAAGTGCCAATGCCGACGGCTATAAATAAAGCAGTGTATTGTTGAAGTAACAAGGTGAGGCGAAGTTGTTGCTTTTTTGAAACAGTATGTCGTCATATTCTGTTAATTATTTAAATCCCGTCTGTGTTTGTGCGGTTAATGAAAATTCGGAAGCGTCGATATGAACAATTGATATTAAATGTTGAGGTAATTCCAAAGTTCGTCATTGACGTCAGTACCGTTACCGAAAACACGCTGGGCAACACTCAGGCCCAATTGGCGATAGCTCTCAAATTGCGCCTCGTCAAAGAATTGGTCTGCCGTTGTCTGGTTCGGGAAGTCCGGATTGGTGCTGGCGTAGTTGAGGACATCGGGTGGCAGAGAAGCGATCAAACGAGGTTTGAGCACCAGGATACGGCTGATGCGTTCCAGGCGTACTTCCATTGGGTGCGTGGGTTCGTTGCTGACGCGGCGAAATACATTGAAAAGCAGGGCGCATTTGTTGTCGGCAGGAGACGCGGGGGCCTGTAATTCCTTGATCGTGCCAAACACCGTTGCAAGCGAGTAGTTGGCTAATACCTCAGTGTCTTCCTCTATCTCCAGAGACTGATCGATTCGCGCCAAGCGTACGAGGTTGGCCAGGTCATCGAATTTATAAGCGGGATCGCAACCGCAGTCACACAGGACAATCAACTCGAGACCACGCTCGGGGCGAATCAATTCGTAGGCCGCGGTGTTCTCGAAGTGGCCGCCATCGGAGAGGTACTGGTAATCACGACGATGCCCGTGGAAATGCGCGGTGAATTCGTAGTAGAGATAGGTTTGTGTGGGCAGCCAGTGGGGTAGATACGTGTCCTTGCGAATGTAGTTTTCGGGCTTTTTGCCCTTTGGGGTATCGACGAAATTACTCGGCCACCAGGTCCCCAGACGCACGTTGGCGAGACCTAGAACCAACGACAAGCCCAAACTGGTCGCGCGCCCCAACCCTGTGCTGAAGGCCGCGCCCGAAGTACCAATCCACTGCCCGAGGGTCAGTGAATACTTGAGCTCGGATTCGATTCCACCGTGCGCATCGCGCAGGTAGGGGGTGCCATCCAGGATAAAACTTGCCGGTGGCCCGCCATTCAGCTGATCGATGAACTTATAGGGTGCTACGCACAGCGGCTTGCCTTTGCGGTCGCGCTGCACGAGCTGTTCTGCAGGGTCGACGGTCAGGTTCATGGTGACGTTGATCAGGTGCAATGGCCCGGCTGTTCGGGTGCTGTAGTAGGCGTCCAGAGATATATCGTCTTTTGACAACGTCTCTGCGACGCTCATGCGTTGCTTGCGCTCATCGTCCGTGCCTTTGAAACGCTGACCGTTAGAGGCGCCCAGATAGGCTCTGGCCAGTCGGGAGGAGTAAAAGCCCTGGAACGAAGAAACGTTCAGGAAACCTATGAAGCGGCTGGAAATAACCGTCAGTATCGCGGTCAGTGCGATCAGCCCGTCCAAGCGCGTGATCGCGAGAGGCAACAACGGCAGGCCGCCCGGCGCCTGACCATTCCAGGTCACCCATTGCGCAAAAAGCGCCCAGAGCATGGCCAGTGCCAGCACCATCACAACGCCTCCCGCTAACGCCAAAGCGTCCAGTGGGAGCTTGAGCAACCATCCCGGCATCGTCTTTTCGTCTTTAAGCCAGGCCAGGCGACGGACCAACCAGATCAGCACAGGCACGAGCCCGCCCGACACGGCGGCTTTCCACGGTTTGTTAAATAATTCACCGTATACGTTGTCAGCCGCAGTGACGATCAGGGCGAGGGAGACAAATGTTGCGGCGCCAATAATCGCGTTACTCAGCCAGCGGGTGATGTGGATGCGGTAGTTGCGAACGTTGTTTGCGTTCAGCCCGTCGTCGTTGTCGTCCTTGGGCTTGCTCTTGATTTTGAGTGTGAGGAGCAACAGCGCGAAAATGCCCAGCGCGATAAAGATCAGTATTGCCGCGAAACGACAAAATTGGCCGACATCATATGAACTCAGCCGGTCTTCGGCGTAGACATGGCATCCAAACAGGATCCCGCCAACTGCTGCGGTGGCAATGGAGCAGAGGTTGAAAAGCGACGGTGGTTTATCCAGGGCTTTGCCCGGAATGGCAAGCCAGTAAGCGAGTACAAAAGGCAGTGGGATGAGCAGGGCGAAGCCCACGGTTTCGGCAAAAAAACGGCTGTCCAGCATGCCCTTGGCCAAGGTGAAAAGAGCCAGGATCAACAGCAGCGGCATTCCAATCACAAAATGCAACGACAACCAATTACGCCAGGTCATTGCCAAGGCATAGAACATGTCTCCGGAGCCGGTCGGCGTCAGGTAACGACCATTTTCGCGCAACCATGCCGTGGGTCCTTTCCCCACTGGCGCTGATGCGGCGGGTTTCCCCGTCGTCATGCGTCCCGGCGGCTCATGGCGCAACACCTCGTAGGCGTCTATTGCGCTGTCTTTGACTCCCAGAGGGTTTTTGGAGTCCGCGCGCAGGCGGTTGGGCTGGAACAGGCTGGAAAAGAACGCGCCGATGTAACCGCCCCCGCTGACGGTGGACAGGTAGTCGAAGCGAGGCAACAGGCTGCCTGGAGGGTCTGGTTTTTTTTCCTCTTTGAACGTGGGTTGCGTGGCCCTTGCCAGCGCCTGGAGCACCCCCAGACAGAAGGTTGCGCTACGGATGCCACCCCCCGACAACGCCAATCCCCAGACGTGAGGTATTTTTTCCTTTTCTTCGCCGGTCTCTAAGCCAAGCTCCTTGCGCCTGTACTGGATGCGATAGCGCTCGGCCTTGTATTGGTCATCTGGCTCCATATACCGCCCCATGGTGCACTTGATGTTGCAGGACTCGTGCAGGAATTAAAGCAGGAGCCCTGTTGACTTGCCAGTGCAGGTCACCCCATCGATAAGGGCTTAACGCCCGTCTTTCGCCGCGTCCAGCAACCGATGCAAGCGCACCGCATCTTCAAACGTCGCCGCGCCATGGCTGCCATCGACCACGTCCTGCGCATACACGTAATACAGCTCCGCCAGTTCCAGCACTGCTGAGGGCAATGTCGATTCGGGCAGACGCTGATAGCTGGCAGGCAGCGGCATTGCTTGCAGCGGCAGATTGTCGCCGTGGGCACCCTCGATCACGTAGTCATCGCCCACGTCGCCAAACGCCGAACGGTTGGTGATTTTCAGGTCGCCCTGGTCGCCGGTGATGTCGATCTGCACGCCTGAGCCGTTGCGTTTGCCGCCTTCGATGTGGATCGAAATGACCCCGCCGTCTTCGAGCATGCCGCCGAGTACGAGCTGGTCGGGGGCGGTGCTGTCCAGTACTTCGCCGGTTTCCTTAATGGTCACTTTCGGGAACTGGTTGACCATCAGCCCTGAGACTTTCACTGGCCAGCCGGTGGCGGTGAAGAGCATGTCGAGGAAGTGTCCGGCGTAGATAGCGATCACGCTGGAAAAGTTTTCCTCTGGAGCGGTCCAGCGCAGGGCGTTGGGGCGCAGGGCCTGGAAGTAATTCATGCTGACGTGCATCCGCACGGAGCGCACCTTGCCGACGTAGCCTTGTTGCAGCAGGTCTTGCAGGTAGCGGTTGTGCGGCGCGTGACGGCGTTGCAGGCCGACGATGTGGCGCACGCCGGCGTCCTTGGCCAGGTGCAGCAAGTGTTCGGAGTCTGCGGTGGTGGTGGTCAGTGGCCATTCGCAGTAGACGTCTTTGCCGGCGGCGATGGCGGCGCGCACGGTTTGTTCGTGTTGCGGGGCGGTGTTGAGCACCACGACCAGATCGACTTCAGGGTTGTTGACCAACGCGTCGACCGAGTCGGCGACCTGGCTGATGGCGTATTCACTGGCCGCGGCTTCGGCGCGTTCGCGGCGTTCGCTGTACACCGCTTGCAGGTGATATTGCGGCAGCAGATTGAGCACGCGCAGATGGCCGTGGCGAGCCCAGTTGCCGACGCCGATGATGCCGACGCGAATAGGGGAGTGTGCAGTTGTCATGGGAATGTCCTCGTAGGGTTTGGCTGACGAGGTGAAGTCTAGGGAGCGCAGCCCTGCGGAAAAACCGGCCAAAGGGCGGAACACTGCGGACAGGAAAGGCGCTAATGGCCTGCACGCCTGTTCGATTGCGGAACGATTGATCCGCAGTGATCGGAGCCGCGCACTGTTTTTCTGCAGCGCCTGGATACCTAGCATGGCGCCACTCATTCTTGTGGAGCTTTGCCATGAACGATTTATCTGCATCTCCGGTCACTGCTGCGCTTGCGCAAGCGCAGCCTTCTTCCTGGCGCGACTGGCTGTCGGTGTACGCGGTGGCCTTGGGTGCTTTTGCCTTTGTCACCACCGAGTACCTGCCGGTCGGCGTCCTGCCACAAATCGCCAATAGCCTGAGCATCACCGATGGCGTGGCGGGGTTGATGGTCACCGTGCCGGGCATGGTGGCGGCGGTGTCGGCGCCGGCGATCATGCTCGGTGCCGGGCGTATGAATCGGCGACATCTGTTGCTGCTGTTGACCCTGTTGCTGGTGGCGTCCAACGTCGTCTCGGCGTTGGCGCCGTCGTTGCCGGTCATGTTGTTGGGGCGCGGTCTGTTGGGTGTGGCGCTGGGTGGTTTCTGGGCGGTGGCGATTGCGGCTGCCGGGCGGTTGGTCAGCGAGTCAAAAGCGGCCAAAGCGACGGCGCTGATTTTTGCCGGGATTACCTTGGCAACGGTGTTCGGTGTGCCATTTGGAACGTTTGTCAGCACGCTGTTTTCGTGGCGGATGTCGTTTGCCGTGACCGCAGGATTGGCCTTGCTGGCGCTGGCCGCTCAATGGCTGACGCTGCCCTCGTTGCCGTCCCGCGAGGGCTTGCAGGTGCGCGCCTTGTTGGCGTTTTTGTCACGCAGCAATGCCCGCCGCAGCATGCTGTTGCTCGGTACGGTAGTGGCGGCGCATTTCACCGCGTACACCTACATTGCGCCGTTCCTTGGGCATGACGCGGGTTTCTCGCCGAGTGCGATCACTGCGATTCTGTTGGGCTTTGGCCTGGTCGGCATGTTGGCGAACTTCGCCATGGCCGGGAGCATCACCACGCACTTGCGTGCGTCGCTGGGCGCCGTGGTGGTGTTGATGGTGATCGCGCAATTGGCCTTGCCCGGGTTGCAGGGGTTAGGCGTGACATTGGCTGTGCTGGTGTGGGGCGTAGCGTACGGCGCGATTCCGCTGGGCGTGAGCAGCTGGATGCAACTGACTTCACCACAATTGCCGGAAGCAAGTTCCGCGATGTTGGTGACCACGTTTCAGGTGGCCATCGCTTCAGGCTCGCTATTTGGCGGCTTGATGGTTGACCATGCCGGCGTGTCTTCAGCGTTGTGGCTGGGGGCCGGGATCGGTGTGCTTGGTTTGGCGGTGATGCTCAGTTTCGGCATCAGCAAAGCCCCAATTGCCGAGGCCCTGCAACGCTAGATCTTGAGAATGTTGTCTTTGAAAAAATCGATCAACACCCGCAACCTCGGTGCCGTCTGCTTCGACGCAGGCCAGAGCATCCACAGGTTGCCGGTGTGGTCGGTGTAGTCCTCCAGCACCACCTTCAGCCTGCCATCGGCCAATGGCTGACGGATTGAGAAATCCGGCAGGCAGGCAATCCCCACTCCATCAATCGCCAGGTACGTCAGCGGGTCCATCGTGGTGCAGGTCAACGCCCGCGTCAGGTTGGGCTCGATGTGCGTATCGTCGACGCGCAGCGGCCAGCGTTCGATCATTCCGGTGGCCGGAAACTTGTGCAGCAGGCACACGTGGCGGATCAAATCGTCCGGGTGCGCCGGGTCTCCATGGCGCTCCAGATACGCCGGCGACGCCACCAACTGCAATTGATAGCCCCCCAACTTGCGCGCCATCAGCCGCGAATCCTGCGGTGCGCCCGTGCGGATCACCGCGTCGAACCCTTCCTCGATCACGTCCACCATGCGGTCGGACATGTCCACGTCCAGCTCGATGTCCGGGTAGGCACGCATGAACCCGGCCAGCACCGGCATGATCAACACGTTCTGGATCGGCACACTTATGCGCACCTTGCCGCGCGGGGTGGCGGACAATTCCAGCAATTCCATTTCTGCCGCTTCCACTTCACTGAGGATGCGCTTGCAGCGGTCCAGGAACAGCTCGCCTTCGGTGGTCAAGGTGACGCTGCGGGTACTGCGGTGGAACAGCCGCACGCCGAGGCGTTCTTCCATGCGCGCCACGCTCTTGCCGACGGCGGAGGAGGAGATCTCCAGCAAACGACCGGCTTCGGTAAAGCTGCGGGTTTCGGCCACATGAATGAAGGCCGTGATGCCGCTGAGGCTGTCCATCATTTGAGGTGTGCTCGGTGCTGGGAGAGGGTTAAGGCAGAGTAGAGGCGGGCGGGGGAATTGGGAAGGGAAGTATCGGGAACCGAGGTGCCTCCATCGCGGGCAAGCCCGCTCCCACAGGGATCTTCAGTGAGCACAGGAGTTGTGAACGACGCAGATCTAGAGACAGAGGGAAGTCTGGGGGACCGAGGTGCGGCCATTCGCGAGCAAGCCCGCTCCCACATTTGATCTTCGGTGAACACATGTCTGGTGTCCGACCGGAGCCAAATGTGGGAGCGGGCTTGCTCGCGAAGGCGGTCTTACATTCAGCGCAAATGTCAGGCGCTTTGCTGATAGAACGGATAGTCAGTAAACCCAACTTCTGTACCACCGTAGAACGTGTCGCGGTCGTAGGCATTCAACGGCCGACCATGGCGGATACGTTCCGGCAAGTCCGGGTTGGCGATGAAGTCGCGACCGAATGCCACCAGGTCAGCGTCACCCGCTTGCAGAATCTGCTCGGCCGATGCGGCGGTGAAACCACCGGCGGCGATGATCAGGCCGTCGTAGTGCTTGCGGATCAACTGCGCCGCCACCGGGTTCTGGTCTTTGCTCTCATCGATCGAGTTACCCAACACCCGGGGTTCGATCAGGTGCAGGTAAGCCAGTTTCAGCACTGCCAATTGCTCGGCGACGTAGGTGAACAGGGCTTCTGGATCACTGTCTTTCATGTCGCCGAAGTTGCCGCTTGGCCCCAGGCGTACAGCAACGCGCTCGCTGCCCCACACCGAAATCACGGCGCGGGTGATGTCCATCAGGAAACGCGACCGCTTGGCGATGGTGCCGCCGTAGGCGTCGGTGCGACGGTTGCTGCCGTCCTGCAGGAACTGGTCGATCAGGTAACCATTGGCGCCATGGATTTCCACGCCATCAAAACCGGCTTCCAGCCCACGCTGTGCGGCGCTGCGGAAGTCTTCGACCAGCGCCACCACTTGCGTTTCACTCAATGCGCGGTGCGGAGTGCTAGCGACCCAGCCGCTGGCGGTGTAGGCGACGCCATCGTATTCGACGGCCGACGGGGCGACCGGTTGCGCGCCGTCAGGCTGCATGTCGCTGTGGGACTGGCGACCGGCATGGAACAGTTGCAGGAAGATCTTGCCACCCTTGGCGTGGACCGCTTCGGTGATGACTTTCCAGCCAGGGATCTGTGCGTCGTTATACAGGCCGGGCGATCCGAGGTAGCCGTTGCCGGTGGTCGAAACCACGGTGGCTTCGGAAATAATCAAGCCGCCGTCGGTAGCCCGTTGCGAGTAGTACTCGGCCATCAACGCGCCGGGCAGGTCGCCGGGCTCGGAACGCATGCGGGTCAATGGCGCCATGACGACGCGGTGGGTAAGGGTATGTGGACCGATTTTGATCGGGGAAAGCAGGGTTGTGTGATTCATGGTGACCTCCAGTAGTTGTCTGGAGCCCACCTTAGGGAAGTGGTGACAGTAGAAAAACAGGCCAACGATCCGCACTCTCTGGACGCATGGGTCCGCAATCGACAGGCGCCCGGTCCGCAATGAGCAGACCGGGCGCTATCGATAACGCTTCAGTGCGCGGCTATCGGCGCCGTGACCGACTTGCCGAACGCCGAGGTGACCGTGATGGTCGGGCTCGGTGTCGGCCCGCTACCGGTCGTCGTGACAGACACCCGCCACCGCGCACCGGTGCCAATCGGCGTGAGCGAAGCGGCACCCAGGTTAAGCGGCCCGGCAGTGGTGGACGCGGTCACCGTCACCGTGTTGCCGGCCGGCCGCGAAGTGGTCCCGGCAATGTCCCAGGTGTAGCGACTGTTGCTGCGACCGGTGACGGAAGCGCTGGTCACCACCAGGTCCTCGTTCACTGCTGCGGCGCCGCTGACCGACACGGACACCGTCGCCGGGGCCGAGACCGCGTCCTTGGCGTCGCTGGCCTGATAGGTGAACGTCGCGGTGAAGGGCGCGGGAACAATCGCCGGAGGCGTGTAGATCACCCGGACACCATCGGTGCTGACCGTGCCTTTACCGGAATCCGGCTGACTCAGGCCCACCACTTTGAGCGGCACATTGCCGTCCGGATCGGTGTCGTTAGCCAGCACATTGATCGTCAGCGGCTGACCATTACTGCTGGTCGCCACGTCCGGGTTGGCCAAGGGTTTTTTGTTCTCGCCTTCATTATTGTCGTCATCACCGTTACCGCCGGTGCGGAAGGTTGGCAGCGCCACGGAGGCCACATACGTCACACCGTCCCAACCGGGCAACGGCGTCGGCATCAACTGGAACTGACCCGGATGCTCGACATCCCAGCGCAACAGCATGGAGTTGTCTTCGTGTTGGGTGTTGTGGCAGTGCTCCATGTAAGTCCCGGCGAACTCGCGGAAGTGGATGGCCATTTCCACATCCACGGAACTGTCGATGCCTTCGCCAATGCGATAGACGTCCTTGCGTGCCCATTTCTCCCAGTCCGGCGGTGCCTTGCCGTCCCGGCTGAGAATCACGCCTTCCTCGAAATGCACATGCACCGGGTGGTTCCAGCCGTTACCGCCATTCTTGATTTTCCACACTTCGAGAGTGCCGTCGCCGGTATACCCACCATCGGTCGGGCCGTTGGCCAATTGTGGCGCGGCGCTGAGCCGGCGTGGGTCCATGTTGTAGCCGAAACCGCCATCGGTCTTGACCGTCCACGGTGCGGCGTCGGTGCCGTCGGAACGCCCGAAGACGAATTCGCGGTGCCGCGCGGTGGCAAGTTTGGCCTGATCGGTCGGGTTGTCACGGTCGATGGTCAGCGGAATCATGACCTTGCCGGCGGCCTTGCCAGGCTTGGCGGGTTCATAGGCGACCGGGTCCATGCTCAGGTCCTGGCCAGAGTAGGGCTGCACCAGCAACTCCAGGAACTTGCCCACGGTCGGGTCGCCCTTGTCCCATTCCGGACCTTTGCTGCCTTGTTTGATCACCGCTTTGTATTTTTCCGACAGCACGTCGGCCAGGGACAGTTCGTCTTTCTCCGGACCCTTGCCGGTCTTGTGTTCCAGCAAATTGACGAAGAACAGTTTGTCGCCGACGCTGATGCCGTTTTTCGCGAAGTTGACAATGATGTCGTAGCGTTCGGCGATGCCCTGGGTCGGCAGGATCGCGTTGTGGTCCTGGAAGTTACCGTCGCCGTCGAGGTCCATGCTGCCGTCGAACGGGATGCTGTGGGCCATGATGTTGCCGTCGTTGCCGATCAGGTGGAACGGCACGCGGTTATAGGACACCCCGGAACCCGCCGGGCCGGGAAACTCGCCACCGTTGCCGCTGACCTGACGCACCAGCGCCATTTTGAAGTAGCGCGACACCGAGCCGTTGAGGATGCGGAAGCGATAGCTGCGCGCCCGCACTTTCAGCACCGGTTGGTACTGCCAGTTGACCAGAATCTGATCCCCCAGAAAGCCGTCGGTGTTGAACGGGTTGAACCACAACTGGCCGTTCGCATCCCAGGCCTTGTCGGCGACCACCAGGTTCACATCGTAGTCACGGTTACCCCATGGCAACGCCGAACCGCTGGGCAAGCGCAAGTTGACGCCATCGTCGACCGCTTCGTTACCGCGATCCAGCGCACTGTAGTAATTCATCATCACCGCGTTGCCCTTGTAGACATTCTGCGCAGTGAAATCGAGCATGTGGTCGTGGAACCAGTGGGTACTCATGGTTTCGCGCCAGTCGCCACGGATTTTGATGGTGCCGTTGTCGCAGGTTTTCAGGCCGGGGCTGGTGTCGTTGACGTACAGGGTTTCACCGGGCGCGCAAGGGAATGCGGCGCGCGGATCCTGCGCGGTGGTGTTGATGGTGTCGTAGCCGGCCAATTGCACGGGCCAGCGATAGTCGTAGTACTGCCCCGGAAAGAAGAACGCGTTGGCATAGCCGTCGCTTTCGGCCGGGGAGTGGCCGTTGTGTTCGTGGGTGCTGATGGTGTGCAGGCCGAAGCCCATGTTGGCCGCCGGGTCGATCGGCAGGGCGTTGTAGTGACGCATCAGCAAGGGTTGGCCGTAGCGAACCATGAGCAATTTGGGTGGCATGGTGCCGTCGAAGGTCCACAGCGAGTTGTGATTCTGGATCGGCATCTTCGAGTGGAAACGTACGTCGATGCCCTTGGTGGTACCGGCGGTGGCCGGGATGTCTGAGGTTTGGTAATAGAGCCCGCCAGGGGCAAATTCACCCTTGGCGTAGTTGTGCAACTGCTTGCGGTCACGCAGGCCCAGGTTGGTCCGCGCGCCGGCTTGCACGGTCTTGAAATCAGCCTGCGGGTAGAACTCGTTCCAGCGCTGATGCGACCAGCCTTTTCCCGGTGGCCGGCCTTCGGCAGGCGAACCCACCGGATGACGGTTGAGGAACGCTTCGATCTGCGCCTGCCAGGGGTTGCGGTCCAGCACATTGGAAAACTGCGACGGAAACGGAAACAAGCCTGGCTGGCGCATGAACGCATCCAGCGCGGCACTCGACGGGCCACTGCGAGCAACCAGGTTCGGATCCTGCTGCGGCGCCGGGCCGGTGGTGGGCACGGGGAAGCTCAGCGGCGGTTGCGGCAGGGTCGGGTCGAGTTTTTCCGTACCGAACTCTTCGAACAGCAGCAGTTGCTGGGTAAATGGCTCAGCCCCAAACAAGGGGCTGGGTTTGCCGTTGGTGGGGAAGTTGAACGACGTTTGCGCGGCGGGCGGCAGCACGTTATCGGCGCGGGGCGTGTCTTTGTCGCCGAACACACCGTTGGGCAAGGCCAGTGAGCCCTGATTCGCCTCGGGCAAGGTCTTCAGGGCTTCGAGCGCGGCTTTCGGATCGGCCGGCTGGTCGATGAAGGCCGAGGGGTCCGTCGGCGGCGGTTGACTGACATCGTCAATCGGGGCGGCATTCAGAGTGGCCAGGCTGGCCGTCATGAGCACCACCGCAGTGATGCCCTGCGCCAGGGAAACGCCGGTCGATTTGTTCGCAGGGGTTGAGCTTTTCATGAAGGTTCTCTTGGGGCATGCCGGTGTGAGGGCGTGTGCCCTTTGGCTTACGCAAAAGGCGAGCCATTACCGTAGTGGCATGCAAAGAGCCGTGAAAACATTTGGTTATGAATCTCATTTGAGTATTTGAGCAGTGGGGAAAGGGCACCGGACCTGGGGAAAGTCCTCACTGTCGGGGGAATGGGGTTGTCCGTACGCGACAACCCCCCTGTGTTGGAAATCAGGCCAGTTTCACATTCATGGTGATTCGCGCCGTGAACACCTTCTTGCCTTCGGCGTCATGAATATCCACCGGTACGATCTTGTCGCCTGCCGTCTGCCAGTCCACCGCTTCACCGTCGGCTACTGCCGTCACGTCGCTCTTGGCCTTGGCCAGATACTCCACGGTCATGCCTTTTGGAATCCAGCGCGCACCGGCGGGGATGGACACGTCAGTCATCGTCCCGGCGGCCAACTCGGCGGCGTTGCACATCGCAATCGCATGCACGCTGCCCAGGTGGTTGGTGATCTCCCGCTTGAACGGCACCTGGACCGCGGCATACCCCGGACGCAACTCCGAGATCAGCGGGTTAATGGTGCTGAAGTAGGGCGCCACCTGACAGGCCATTTTGCTGAAGGCTTCCGGGCCTGCGCTGTTAAACATGCTGAGAAACTGACTCATGTTGAAGCCTCACTGATGGGTTGGTTTGCAGAATACTGTTCCGAAACAGAATAATGTTCTGTGACGGAACAGTATTCTGTCGCAGTGAAATCTGTCAACCTAGCGCGGCTTATTCATCGGCAGTTCTCTGCCTTGTCATGGATTTACTTGGCCAGTGTCCCGTATGGAAACCTCAGATTTACTCGAACGCAGCTACCCCGGCAGAAGAGCCGAACTCAAGCGCGATATCTTCAGAAAGGCCCTGGCCCTGTTCAACGACCTGGGGATCGAAGCCACGACCATCGAGATGATCCGCGCCGAGTGCGACACCAGTGTCGGCGCGATCTACCATCATTTCGGCAACAAGGAAGGCTTGGTGGCGGCGCTGTTTTTCACCGCGCTGGACGATCAGGCCCAGCTGCGCGACCGTTATCTGGCCGAAGCGCAGACGACCGAGGAAGGCGTGCACGCGCTGGTGCACAGCTACGTCGATTGGGTCGACAGCCAGCCCGAATGGGCTCGATTCCAGTACCACGCACGGTTCGCCATCACTAAAGGCCCGTTCAAGGACGAGCTTGCGACCCGCAACAAAACCCGTAATCAAAAACTCGGAGCATGGCTGGCAGAACCCGGCCGGCGCGATGAATTGCGCGCAGTACCTGGCGAACTGTTGCTGTCACTGATCATCGGCCAGGCCGACAGTTACTGCCGCGCCTGGTTGTCGGGGAGGGTGAAGGGCAGTCCCAAGACTTACCGGGAACTGCTGGCGCAAGCCGCGTGGCGCTCAATCTGTGACAATAGCCTGGCCGATGCCCAGTAAGTCTTTTCCCGGAGTCAGAAATTCAATGCCGCCACTCACCCACTTCGCAGCCCCGTGCCCGGAGCACATCAACAGCCAGATCCTGCAACTGGTCGTCGATAACCTGACCGACATCAGCATGGTCGGCATCGGCCCGAGCAACCCGCTGTACAACGTCTACCAGTACACGGTCGGCTTCGAAGTGCACCTGTACCTGGAAGCGCTCGACGGGTCCAAGGGGATTGCGGTCGAACTGATCGTTGCCACCGACGACGAAGACCCGACGAAGGTCATCGGCTTTTTGCTGTACCTGCCAATCAAGGACGATCCGCAAGCCTGCGGCGTCGCCTACATGGCGGTCGGCGCCGGCCATCGTCGCCAAGGTGTCGCGCGCGCCATGCTGCAAGACATGATCAACCGTTACCCGCACGCCGAATTGACCTGCGCCGTGGCCAAGGTGCCATGGTTCGAATCGATGGGTTTTCAGGTGCTGGGCGTGCGCGCTACGCAAGTGCTGATGAACACCCGCGACCACAGCAGCGAAGGCTTGATGGGGCTGCTGGATGTGGCGTCGATCTACAGTTCTCTGGAAGTTCGGCAGATTCATCACTACTTGCTGCAGAAGCACGGCAAGCGCGCAATGATCGATGCCGAGAAGCAGCGCGACCGGCATCTGGACCAGATGACCCGCAACGCCAAGGTGTTTGTGCTGAATCGTTTGGGCCAGAACGCCGCCAACGAGCCTCGTCTGGACTAGACTCACAAGTCCTTTCGGGAGCGCACGGTCGCCCGACCGTGATATTCTGCGCGCCAACTTGGTTTGACCTGTTCAGTTGGCCCGTCTTGGAGGCGTGCCGACAGGATCAATGTCGCTCAAGTAGCTGAAGCCAATAATGATAAAAAGTCAGTTCAGTAGGGACATATAACTGAGGTCGATGCAGACAATCGGCCTTGTGTGCCCACCCTCTAATCCTCATGCACGAACACCCACGACATCCTGCCTGAATGCCGTGAACCAGGGGTTTTTGACGTGAAGATGGAAGGGCGGATGGCGTTTTATCATAGGTGCTACAGATGTTTAAAAAAATGAACACGGCCCTGCTGGGGCTGGCTTTGTCGATGGGGATCACGTCCGTTCAAGCGGAAGAGGCAAAGAAAGTCGATGTGCTGCTGATTGGCGGCGGCATCATGAGCGCAACGTTGGGTGTGTGGCTCAATGAGCTGGAACCCGGCACCTCGATGGAAATGATCGAGCGTCTCGACGGCGTCGCCCTGGAAAGCTCCAACGGCTGGAACAACGCCGGTACCGGTCACTCCGCCCTGGCCGAGTTGAACTACACCCCGGAAGACGACAAAGGCAACGTACAGATCCCGAAAGCCGTTGAAATCAACGAAGCGTTCCAGATCTCCCGTCAGTTCTGGTCCTGGCAAGTTCAGCAAGGCGTGTTGAAAAACCCGCGCTCGTTCATCAACTCCACGCCGCACATGAGCTTTGTGTGGGGCGATGACAACATCAAGTTCCTGAAGAAGCGCTACGAAGCCCTGCAAGCGAGCCCATTGTTCGCCGGCATGCAGTACTCCGAAGACCCGGCGGTGATCAAGAAGTGGGTTCCGCTGATGATGGAAGGGCGCGACCCGAACCAGAAAGTCGCGGCCACCTGGACCCCGATCGGCACCGACGTGAACTTCGGCGAGATCACCCGCCAGTTCGTCGCGCACCTGCAAACCACGCCAAAGTTCGACTTGAAGTTGTCTAGCGAAGTGCAAGACATCACCAAGAACGCAGACGGAACCTGGCGCGTCAGCTACAAAAACCTGAAAGACGGCACTAAGTCCGAAACCGACGCCAAGTTCGTGTTCATCGGCGCCGGCGGCGGTGCACTGCACCTGCTGCAGAAGTCCGGCATTCCTGAAGCCCAGGAATACGCAGGCTTCCCGGTCGGCGGCTCGTTCCTCGTAACCGAAAACCCGACTATCGCCGAACAACACCTGGCTAAGGCCTACGGCAAAGCCTCCGTCGGCGCACCGCCAATGTCGGTTCCGCACTTGGACACCCGTGTCCTCGACGGCAAGCGCGTCATCCTGTTTGGCCCATTCGCGACCTTCAGCACCAAGTTCCTGAAAGAAGGTTCGTACCTGGACCTGCTGACCACCACGACCACTCACAACGTGTGGCCAATGACCAAGGTCGGCATCAAGGAATACCCGCTGGTTGAGTACCTTGCAGGCCAACTCATGCTGTCTGACGAAGACCGCATGAACGCCCTGAAAGAATACTTCCCGAACGCCAAAGCCGAAGACTGGCGCCTGTGGCAAGCCGGCCAACGTGTGCAGATCATCAAGCGTGATGAAGCGGCGGGTGGCGTGCTGAAGTTGGGTACTGAGATTGTTGCTTCCGCTGACGGCTCGATTGCCGGCCTGCTGGGTGCATCGCCGGGTGCATCGACTGCGGCGCCGATCATGCTGACCGTGCTGCAGAAGGTGTTCAAGGACAAGGTGGCTTCGCCGGCCTGGCAGGAGAAGCTGCACCAGATCGTGCCGAGCTATGGCACTCAGTTGAACGGCAGTCCTGAGAAGGTTGCGCAGGAGTGGGCTTATACCGCGAAGGTGTTGGAGTTGACTCCGCCGCCGGTGATCCCGCAGTTGGCGGCTCCAGTTGTTGCTCCTGGTGACGCGCCGAAAGCTCCTAAGGCTAATGCTGCTAGTGATATGGCTTTGTAAGTAGAGGCCATGTCCAAAGCCCACTGAACCGGTGACGGTCAGTGGGCTTTTTTGTGGATGATAGTTTTGTGCGAGGGGGGAATTCAGATTATTTGACGGGCTGTTTTCGGCCAAAAGCGGACGTTCGACTGATCAGATCAAGGTGGTTAAGCTGGCGTCTTTTCCAGCGACAGGGACGAACGCATGACAAAGTTCTATCAGGGAAGCTGCCTTTGCACAGCAATCAGTTATGAGCTACTTACTACGCCAAAAGCAGTGAGTCATTGTCACTGTAGTCAATGCCGCAAAGGTCACGGTGCAGCATTCGCTTCGTATGGTAGCGTGCCCCGTAGCGCACTACGGATACTCAACGGCGCTGGGCACATCACAACGTATTCTTCTTCAGATTCGGTGCGACGCGAGTTCTGCGCGCAGTGTGGGTCGACTTTGTTCTGGTCAGGTTCTCAAGGTGAATTTTCCGATTGGGTTTCGATAGCACTGGGCACACTTGACCCCCCCTTCACGCCTCAGAAGCAAAAACATGTTCATGTCGCCTCCAGAGTTCACTGGTATACGCCATCCAACTCGTCGCCTCAGATCGATTGAATCCACAGCGCGAAAGCGGTCGCTCGTGAGCGGCCAGTTTTGGCCGATTGCCGACTGATTCAAGGGATCACATTGCTACCGCTTCACCCTCTGTAGGACGTACGTGTCAGCCTATTCAACAACTCTTGAGGGCGCGTGTTTAAACACCCTTCAGGTTACGTCCTGAAAGCTACAAAACCTTGTGCCTTTGCCTACGGGTACGCCAGAATCCGCCGGCTTGTGCGCTTTTGGGCCACTCGGTAACTTGATTCGTGTCACTGACCCTTCAGTGATCGGGTTTAGCAGCCCGTGGTTTACGAAGCGCGTCAGCATCCAGATAGTCAGGTCATTTCATGCCTGCACTTCTTGGTAGCTGTGCGCAGGGCGCCCTCGGGCGCGCCGGATTCGTACTCCCCGGTCTGCTAACCTGCGTACAGCTGCCACCCATCGTTTAGCAGCGACACGGTGACGGCTCCAATTGGAGTACTGAACATGTTCAAGGTAACGCCCAATCCACCAGACACCGATCCAGTGTCCCCGTACGAACCCGATTCAAAAAAGCTAAACGATGCCGCCGAATGCGCCCTCGACTTCCACTTCCCGTCGAACGCCGATATAAAAGCCACTCCGCGAACACGCAGCACGCTATTTTCCGTGGACCCGAAAGCCACAGTCGAAACCCTGGCGGTTTTTTTAGTCGAGACACTGGCTTCGCTTGACGTGATGGTCCATCACTTGGTGGATCATCTGGAGGGGGAGGCGCGCTACGCGCTGCTGGGCATTTCAAACAGCATCATGGTGGCGGAGATCACGGCGAACGGAGTGCTGGATAAGATTGAGCCAGTCGTGTAGCCGCTGCTCTGTCGTGAGGCGGCTTGTCGGATCGCCGCGCTTTGCCGTTGGGCTGCGTAGCGGCAACAACAAAACAGGCCTGCTTCGCAGTCCAGCGGGAGCAAGCGTCCTCGCCACAGGTTACTAATTGTTCGATCTATCTATTTCATAAAAGCGGGACGCTAAAGGAAAAGGGGGCGGATTTATTTTTCCGAAAATAAATCCGTCCCCTTTTTTTCCCTTTTTTTCCTGCAGCGTTTTGTTGCAAGACTTGGGGAAAAGGCTTCCAATCACTACCCCTTTCGAGTAACCCAGCATGGTAATAGGCAGCTACGGCGCGCATCACTAACCTGACATCTCCCGAACATCATGGTCCTGAAACAGGCCAGGAGTGTCACATTGTGTCGTTACCGCTCGTCTTTGAACCTCGGAATCAGCACCTGCCTGTCGGCCTGGATAACGACCGCAGCCGCTGATGCCCCCACCGTGCACGTGTACAACTGGTACGACTACATCGGTCCGACCACGCTCCAGGATTTCAAGCGCGACACGGGTATTGATCCTGTGTATGACACCTTCGACAGCGGCGAAGTACTGGAAGCCAAGCTGATGACCGGCCATAGCGGTTATGACGTGGTGGTGGCCAGTAACTTCATTCTGCCGGCCCTGATCAAGGCCGGCGCCTTGCAGAAGCTGGACCGCAGCCAACTACCCAATCTGAAACACATCGACCCGGTGCTTTTGGAAAAACTTCGCGCGAACGACCCTGACAACCAGTACGCCATACCTTACCTATGGGGCACCGACGGGATCGGCTACAACGTTGAAAAGGTCCGCGCCATCCTCGGTGAGCAGGCACCGGTGAACTCATGGGACCTACTGTTCAAAGAGGAGAACTTGGCCAAACTCAGTCAATGCGGGGTGGGCATTCTGGACGCGCCCGCCGAGATCATGCCGATCGCCCTGCACTACCTTGGCCTTCCTCCCAACAGCAGCAACCCCGATGACTACAAAAAAGCCGAAGCGCTGATGCTAAAGCTGCGCCCGTACATCACCTATTTCAATTCGTCGAAGATCGGCAGCGACTTGGCCAACGGCGATATCTGCGTGGCCCTGACCTGGTCTGGCGCGGTGTTCGGTGCGAAACAAGCCGCCAACGAAGCCGGAAAAGGCGTGAAAATCGAATACAGCATCCCCGTCGAAGGTGCACCGCTGTGGTCCGATAACCTGGTATTGGTGAAAGACGGCAGCCACCCGGAACATGGGCTGGCCTTCATCAACTACTTGCTGCGCCCGGAAGTGATTGCGCCTGCTACCGATCTGGCGCTCACCGCTAACGCCAACAAAGACGCGAACGCGCTGGTCTCGGCCGAGGTACAAGACAACCCGAACATCTACCCCTCTGCGCAGGTGATAGCCACGCTGTTCACCCTGCAACCGCAGTCCCACGCGGTCGATCGTATCCGCACGCGCTCCTGGAGCAATATCAAGAACGGCAACTGAGCCGACATCCAACCCGGCGCACTCCCTGAACGACTACATCAGAGGGTTGCTTCCGGGCGCCACAGAAGCTGTAGAAGATGCCTTCATCACTACCTTGCTGGCCGCAGATACCACCTGGAAAAAGGGGACGGATTTATTTTCACCGAAATAAATTCGTCCCCTTTTTCGTCCCCCCTTTCGATAAGGCAGGGGCTGCCCTTTTTTCACGAGGCCGGATCGCATCAAAATTTGCGATCACGATCCATCAGTCGAGCTTGATCAAGTCCTTAAAAATCAATTGCCCCCAGCTATTCCCGCGCGCCTGCACTAGCAGTCCGCCTTCCGAAAGCCCGCCAAGTTTGATCGGCGAGAAACCGAGATTTTCCGCAAGCGTACTGACTTCCGATGCGGCCTCGTCATCGTCGCTCGCCAGGAACACGACTCTCCTGCCACCCTGTATCGCCGGTTCCTGATCAAGGACGCCAGCGACCAAATGGTTGAAGCCCTTGACCAGTCTCGCACCCGTGAAGGCCTGTGCGATGACTTTGGAAGAGGGCTGTCCTCCCAGTTCTTCAGGAGGCACGCCGTAGGCATTGGTCACATCGATGATGGTCTTGCCTTTCCAGGTCGGCAGCGCCTTCGCGACATCCCGGTGAGACTCAAAACGGACAGCCAAAAAGACAATGTCCGCCTTAAGGGCTTGCGCCAGTGTTTTAGCAATGATCCCGGGTCCGATTGCGGCCGCAGTGGAGGCAAAGCTTTGCGGGTCGCGAGTGGTTGCAACGGATACTTCAATGCCGCTTCGGGCAAACGCCTTGGCCAGGGCCTGGCCGAGCTTGCCGAAGCCGATAATTGCGTAGCTCATATATTCTCCTTGGGTTTACCACGCCCGACCGGCTCCGAATTTTTATGGAGTGACCGGCCGGGCGTAGCGAGTCAGATTTGCGCGAGACCGCCGTCGACGGCGACTTCACTGGCGGTCATGAAGCTGCTGTCCGGCGACGCGAGAAACGCGGCCGCTGCTCCGATTTCCGCTGGATCGGCCATGCGCTGGAGCGGATTCATTGAAGCGAAGACCTTCATGCCTTCTTCGCCTAGCGCTTCCTTCGCGAGGTCGGTGGCCGTCGGGCCGGGCGACAGCACGTTTACCCGGATGCCGCTGCCTTTCAGGTCCTCAGCCCAGGTTCGGGCGAGGTTGCGTACCGCCGCCTTGCTCGCGCTGTAGACGCTAAATGCCGGGGCGCCTGTGGTGCCGGCGCTCGATCCGGTCAGGATGATCGAACCGCCAGGGCCCATCAGCGGCAGCGCCTTCTGGACCGTGAAGATCAAGCCCTTCACGTTGATGTCGAAGATTTCGTCGATGTGCTCGGGGGTGATGTTGCCGAGCGGAAGCTGGCTTCCGACCCCGGCATTGGCGAAGACGATGTCGAGGATTCCGCGCTCGGCCTTCACCGCCGCGTAGAGTCGGTCAAGGTCGCCCAGCTCGGAGACTGAGCCCTTCACCGCGCGGGCATTGGGGCCGAGGTCGGCGACAGCGGCGTCGAGCGCTTCCTGCCGGCGGCCGAAGATGAATACAAAAGCACCCTCCTCGATGAAGCGCTTTGCCGCGGCGAGGCCGATGCCGGTAGCACCGCCGGTAATTACGGCGGTCTTTCCATTCAGTCTGGTCATGTCGTGCATCCTTCGTTGGAGTTATACCCAAGCAGGGAATTGCTTGCTTGAGACAAAGGATGCGGGCCTGATAACCTAACGACAAGTATGCACCTTTTGGTAAGTATCAAAAAATGACGAAGACTTCTGAAGTTTGTGACACCGGTTGTGGGCTCAACGCCACGCTGCGCATCATTTCTGGTAAGTGGAAACCGCTGGTCTTGTTTTTCCTGCGCGATGGCCCGAAGCGTTACGGCGAGTTAAAGCGTTTGATCCCCGGCGTCAGCGACAAAGTGCTGATCCAGCAATTGAAAGATCTGGAGGCCGATCACGTGCTGGCGCGGACCGACTACAAAGAAGTGCCGCCGCGCGTGGATTACGCACTGACCCCACTCGGTCGTAGCCTGGCTGATGCGATCGTGCCGCTGTGCACCTGGGGAACCGAGAACGCGGCGGAAATGGCAAGCATCTTCGCCAAGCGCGATGCTTTGGCTTAGCAGGATGCTGATGAACCGCTGAATGGAGAAGGGGACGGAAAAGGGGACGCCCATTAGCCCTGACTTGAGACCGGCTAATGGGCGTCCGCTGTTTTCGTTTGCAGCGTTTACAACACTCGCCATTAGCCGGCGACCAGCAATGGATTACTGAATCGTCAACGCCACATGCCCCTTGTTATTCCCATAACAATTCCACGCGTCGTTGGCATAGGCGTAGAAATACCCCGAGCGCTTCGGTGTGTACGTGCAGCCGTGGCCAATGAGGAAGGTTTCCGGTTTCAGCAGGACGCCTTTGGCGTCGACACCATCGCTGTTGGCGATGGCGCCGATGAGACTGAACCAGGGGTAATTCTCGTGGCGGCGGGTGAAGGAAAAGTTTGCGTTGCTGTTGTTGAACAGCTGGCCGTACCAGGTTTCCAGTTTGCCCAGTGCAGCGCCGGCCACGTAGGCCAATTCGCCGGGTTGAAAATGGTTGCTCACTGGCCCGGCCGGGTCGCACACGATCGAGGCATCCAGCCACTCACCGCTGGCGCTGAAGGTGTAGGTGGTGCCAGCGTTGAGCCACAGGCCGGTTTCGTTCCACGGCTGGCGCGCGGAGATGTCCAGCACCAGCGGGGTAGGTGGGGTGAGCAAGCGCGCTTTGCGGTAGGGCGATTGGGTGATGGGTGGGACTTTCTGCCGGTCCAGTGCCGATTTGTCGAACAGCGCCCGTTGTGTGGTCATGTCGGCCACGCTGCGCGGCTGAGTCGGCAGCACGGTAAATACGCCATCACAGGAGTCGTGCAGGGTGTCGTAGAGGTCTGGCTTGATCTGCTTGACAATATTCGGGTCAAAAATCAGGCCGGCCGCGCTCGCCTCATCAATCATCCACTTCAACGCGCCATTGGCCAGGCCGCAGTTCTGGTAGCCACCGCCGACGTCTGAATGCACGCCGGGGAACCAGATTTGCTTGAGGTCGGAGCCCTCCGGCGCCTGGCTCCACAGCGTCGGCTGGAACGAGGCACGGCGTTCGTCCATCGCCAACGCATGGCGGGCGAATTTTACCGAGGGGTGCAGCGTGGTGTCGTGGAAGGTGTAGCGGTCGCGATTGTCTAGCAGATTGAGCAGTGCCATGTCGTCGGGGATGCCCAGCGCGCCGACGGTGTCCCATACCCCAATGAAATGAATCGGGATCGATGCGTTCGCCGCGTTGTGGAACTGCCAGCCTTGAGCGTCCCAGTCTTGGCGCACTTCGGTTTTGCGCCGGTAGCCGTAAGTGAGCAGGGTCTGGATGCGCTTCCAGACCTCGGCGGGTGGTAACCCGACGATTTGCAACAGCCCGCAGCGGCCGATGAACCCGGCAAGGCTGCGTACCGTGTAGGCGCCGCGGCTGAAGCCGAACAGGAAGATGTTGTCGCCGGGCTGGTAGCAATAACAGAGCTTCTGGTAGGCGCTCATGATGTTGTCATCAAGGCCGGCACCGGTGCCGCCGCCGACGGCTTTATCCCACCAACTGCCATTGGTGCCGACACCGGGGTGATAGTAGGTGGTTTGCGCTACGCCCTTGGCGTTGTCAGCGACGGCGTTGTACAGCCGCACTACGTTGGTGGGGGCAGGGACGCCCTGATCGAGTTGGTCGGGGGTGTTCCAGGTGCCGTCGCAGCAAATCACCAGATTAGTCATGGCAAATCCTTTTTCCCGGCACGCAGGTGTCGGTTGATGAGGCCCGACGGCGGGGTTGACTGCAGTCTGCTGGCAGTATCAGGCGTGTCGGGAGGAAAGGGCCGCAAACAAGATTCAAGATCAGCACCGCTTGGGCGTCAAGCGCTGCCAGCCTGAACGCTGCAACACCTCCGGCCTCAGTCCTCCAGCGCCTCTGGCGAAACCACCCACACGCTACACGGCATTTTGTACAGCAGGTGTTCCACCGTACTGCCGACCAATCGCTCAATGCCACGATGACCGACCCGGCCCATCACGATGACGTCGACGCTATATGCATCGGCATAACTGGAGAGGACCTTGGCCGGGTTGCCCATGATCATGTGCTGGCGCTCCGGCGGGATGCCATTGCGGTCGGCCAGATCGCGGAAGGTTTCGCCCTGTGCATCGAACAGCGATTTGGCATGGCCTGAAGAGAAAAACGCCGATGCATTATCAAAGCCGAATTCGTCGGCGCTGATCGAGGAAAGGTCATGGGCGTAGATCACGTCGAGCTCTGCATTACAGATACTCGCCAGTTTCGTGGCTTCACGCAGGATCCTGTCGTTGAAACCTGCGTATTGGCCGTCACGATGGAACGGGTCGACCGCGACGAGGATTCTTCGCGGCAGCGCGTGCTGCACATTGCTGACAAAGTGCAGCGGCACCGGGCATTCGCGCAGCAGATGGATACCCAGTGGCGTGAACATCAGGCGTGACAGCAGCGATTCATGCTCCAGTGCCTTGATCAGTGCCGCCATCGGTTGTTCTTTAAGGTGAATGAGGATTTCCTTCAGGGGGTTTTCTACCCAGACCACTTCAGTGGTGACGTGCACGCCGATTTTGCGCAAGGGCCGGGCCTGGTCTTCGAGCCATTGGCGATGGCGCTCGACATAGCCCAGACGCATCTGCTCCAACGCTTGTTCGTTGACCAGGCCGGCGGTCGCCAGTCCCTCCAGGTAGTCGAACGCCACGATATGCAGGGCGGCCCCCGCTGCCTTGGCCAACGCTGCGGCTCGGTCGAAAGCGGGGCTGTTTTCCATCAGCGGCGAAACGACCAGCATGAAACGTGATTGCTCAGACATGACAACTCTCCCGTAGGTCATCGCAGAAACCCTTGCGCTCAATGTCGACCGTGCGTTTGGGCCATGAGGCTTGGTTCTCATCCTGCCGCTGGCGATGGGGGTTGGGCTTGATCTTTGTCAAGGAGACGGTTGACCGGCACCAACGCCGGACGGGCGGTTAATCGCAGGCGACCATTCACAAAATATTGACCCTTATCAATCTCTGTCCGGCCACCTCGGCGCAGTCTTGGGTCAGTCGACGGGAGGTGTTTATGATCATCGCGATTACAGAAAAACAGACGACTCATCGTTGGGTCGTGCAGCTGGATAACCTGGAAGTGAACTTCAACGGCCGAGAGGAGGCGCAGGCATTCGTCGGTCAACTCAAGGCCCGGATCAACGCACCGCATCCCTGGCCCATTACCGCTGGCCGACCGGTATTTGAACAACAGGCACGGGGTCGCCATTTAGCTGCGACCGTTGAGTAACCCTTGTGCAGCAGTCAACGGGCCAGCGCTGAACCGCTCACCCGGTCGGGGTAAACAATGAATGAAACCCTTGGCATGGCGGGCGCCGCGGCTGCGCTGGGGATCGGCATGCTTGTCGGCCTTGAGCGCGAGCGGCACAAAGGGCAAGGGGACAGCCGTGCCTGTGCCGGGTTGCGCACTTTCGCGGTGACCGCGCTGTTGGGCTATGCGGCGATGCAGGTCGGGGGCGGTCTGCTGGTGGGGATCGTGGCGCTCGGTCTGGCGTTGCTGGTCACCGTGGCCTATTGGCGAAGTCTGAGTGACGACCCCGGCGTGACCAGCGAAGTGGCGTTGTTTGCGGTGTTGGTGCTGGGGGCGTTGTGCAGCACCGCTCCCCAGTTGGCCATTGCCATTGGCGTTGTGATCGCAGGGCTGCTGACGTACCGTCAGAAACTCCATCACTTCGCCAACACCCAGTTGACCGAAGCCGAAATGAGCGATGGGCTGGTATTGCTGGTGACAGCACTGGTGGTGTTGCCCCTGACACCTGATCGCTTTATGGGCCCCTATGCCGCGATCAATTTACGCACCATTTGCACCCTGACGGTTTTGTTGATGGCGGTGGGTGCAGTGGGGCATATCGCGGTGCGAGCCTTGGGCACCCGTTACGGGTATGCGATCAGCGCCATCGCTTCCGGGTTCGCGTCCAGCACGGTGACCATTGCAGCGATGGGGCATATAGCCGTCAAGGAGCCGGCGAACATCAAAGTCCTCAGTGCTGCTGCGATCCTGTCCAATCTGGCGACGGTCATTCAGGTGGGCTTGATCCTGGGGGCGGTTGATCCCGGTTTGTTGCGAAACATGCGGGTGCCCTTGTTATTCGGCGTAGTCGCCACGGCGTTATATGGCGTTTGCCTGATGTTTACGGCCCCCACTGGAGTCGCCAGCGAACCGATCAAGGTCGGCGGTGCTTTCAATCTCAAGCTCGCCTTGGTGGTGACGTTGACCATGACCGGGATAACGCTGGTGTCATCGGCAATGCTCAGCCACTTTGGTCAGGTCGGGGTGATGCTCACCGCGACCTTGACCGGTTTTGCCGATGCTCATTCCTCGACCGCGTCCATTGCCTCCCTGGCCAAGGCCGGACTGTTGCCTTTTGATGCCGTTGCCGGCCCCGCGTTGATCGCCGTCAGCAGTAATTCGCTGAGCAAATGCCTCGTAGCTTGGGTCAGCGGCGGTAGGCGGTTTGCCGCGTATGTCATACCGGGGCAGGTCTTGCTGACGCTGGCGATGTGGGCGGGCACCTTAGTGTCTTGAACCCTCAATCGGAGGACGGGTCCAGGCCACTGAAGCGGCAGGCATTGCCGCCGGTTTTTTTGGCTTGGTACATCGCGTTGTCGGCTCGCTCGAGCAAGGCTTCGGCGCTGACACCACCCGCGGGAAACAGGCTGATACCGACGCTTATGCGCGTTTCTATGCGATGTTTTTCGATCATGAAGGGCTGATCAATCGCCGCAATCAGTTTATTGGCCAAGGCCTCGAGCTGGTCCGGTCGATCCACGCCCGTAATCAGAATCGCAAACTCGTCGCCGCTCAAGCGGGAGACAACGTCCGACCTGCGCACGGACCGGCCCAGGCGTTCGGCAACCGCTACCAGCAGCTTGTCGCCATATGCGTGTCCCAACGTGTCGTTGACGGACTTGAAGCGATCCAGATCGATAAACATCAACGCCAGCGACTGTTGGAATGTCGTGGCGTGATCAATCGCCTGCTCAAGCAGATTCAGGAACAATCTGCGGTTCGGCAACCCGGTCAGGGTGTCGTGAAAGGCCAGTTGCTGCATATTCGCGCTTACTTCATCCCTCACGTTGAAGTTGTGCAAAATGGCGATGAAGTGCGTCACCACCCCCTGATCGTCAAGCACTGGGGTGATGACCTGATTGACGGTGCAGTTACCGCCGTCCTTGCGACGCTCGACCATCTCTCCCTGCCAGGTCAGTCCCGCCAGGATCGTCAGCCACAGGTCCCGGTAAAAGGTTGTACTTTGCCGCCCCGAAGAAAGCAGGTGCGGGGTTTGCCCGACCAGTTCGGGCTTTGCATAGCCACTCAAGAGGCAGAACGCCTTATTGATCCAGACGATGCAGCCTGTGCGCTCGGTGATCAATACCGGATTTGTCGCAGCGTCCAATGCTCTTACCAACAACTGCTGGTCGTATTCGATCATTGCCCCCTCCGATACCGCCATTGATTCTTTAAGCCTCAATTCAGGTTAGGCCGAAGAGCGAGGGGGGCGGTTGATCAAGATCAAGTCGCCTGCGCGAGGAACGCTCAATCTGGAGGCCTGTTATCTTTATCCTGATGGCCGTGTGCCGAGGTGCCCCATGTCGCAGACTCAGCGTTTACTGTTAATTGCCCCCCCAGCCATGACCCTGACACCGGCTTTCGACCGTGCCGCCGCGTTGGCACTGGCGATGCAACTGCCGTTGCACATCGTGGCGTTCGATTATTTGCAAGCCCTTGCGGTGGCCGGGCTGTTTGCCCCGGAACAAGTCAACCTGGCCAAGGACGGTTATTTGCAATCCCATCGGCAATGGCTCGCCGAACAAGCCGAGTTGATGAGCAAGCAGGGTGTGGAAGTCAGCAGTGAGGTGGTGTGGGTGCAGCACCCTTTTGAGGAGGTTTTGCACTACGTCAACGAGATGCCACTGGCGCTGATTATCAAGGATGCCCAGGAAGAGTCTGCGTTGAAGCGCGTGTTTTTCACGCCACTGGATTGGCAGCTTCTGCGCGATTGCCCGGTGCCGGTGCATCTGGTGACTAACGCCCTGCATCCACGCCCGCGCAACGTGCTGGCCATCGTCGATGTCTTGCGCAGTGAAGAACAGGATCATGTGTTCAACGACCAGATCATTGACGCCGCTGCGAAGCTTGCGGCCCTGTGTGATGCCCGGCTTGAACTGGTGCATGTGTATGACTGGACGGCGATTTATGCCCAGGACATTGGCTTTGGCGCGTTACCGATGGCCACGGGGATCTATGAAGCCCTGGGGGCGGCGCAGCACGAAACGTTTGCGGCCATCGCCGAGCGCCATGGCGTGCCACCGCAGGATCGGCATTTCATCGAGGGGGCACCGCTGACGAGTATTTGCGATTTTGCCGCCGAGCATCACACGGACATCATTGTCATGGGCACGGTGCAGCATCATGGGTTGAACAAATTGTTGGGGACCACCGCCGAACAGCTCTTGCACCGGGCACCTTGCAGTGTGCTGGCGATAAAACCGGGCCGGGTGTTGCAATCCTGAATGCCAAAGTGCCCCGCGATGTGCCGTTGGCCTGCACATCGTGGGGCGCTGGTTTACAAATAGAGGCGGTGAATGACCTGGCGGGTGTCATCGGGGTCATTGTGTGTATCGAAGCCCAGTGCCCGGGCCAGGTCGCGCATCGATGTATTGCTGGCGGCGTCCACCGAATACATCTGGCGAAAGCCGTTTTTGCGAGCCGTCTTGATCAGATGCTCCATCAGCAACGTCCCCAGCCCCAAGTGCTTCCAGTCGTCGGCGACCGTCACGGCGCATTCACATTCATGCTCATCGGTGGCCGCGTAACGGCTGACACCGATCTCGATCAATTGGCCGTTTTCGTGAACCAGCGCGATGTAGGCGACGCGCTTTTTGTTATCGGTGTCCATCAACTGATTGAGCATCGCTGTGCCAGGCTCGCTGATCTGCGCGAGAAAGCGCATGTGCCGGGATTCGGGCGACAGTCGTTTGATAAACGCGTATTCACGGTCGCGATCTTTTTCTGCCAGCGGCCGGATCAACACATGCCGGCCGTCCTTGAGCGCTTCGATCCAGTATTGCCCGAGGACCGCGGCATAAGCCGCTGCAGCCCGTTCGTTGTGGTCTTTGACGGTAAGCATGGGGAGATCCTCCATCCGGTTTGTACAGTGTGCGCACGGTGACGAACCGCACGGCTCATTCCTTTCTACGCCGTTGGCGGCGATCAAACCTGATCTGGATCAGATGCCCGTAAAGTGGGGCCCTGATTGACGTGTGGTTGATGTAAATCAACTGGGGGGAGGGGGTGCCGAGCGCAGTCTTGGAGCTACCTGAAGCGAAGCGCGAAAAAAATGGCGCAATTTCTGAGATAAATAAATTTCTCATTCATTGCGCCAGTTGCAACAGAATTGCGTCTTTAACCATCAATCGTATCGGTTATCGCCCATATCATATGGTTTCGGCAGCGGTACGCCCAATTGCTCAGTCCCATCAATCAGCAAAGATTCTTGGCCTCTCAGGTCAGCCAGTTCGGTCTCTATTTCGTCTAACCGTTGGAAGTAGGTTTGACCTGGTTGAGCATCTGGAAAAGGCCACTCGACTTGGTCAAACTGTCGACGGACTGCGTCTTTAATAGGGTCTCGGAATAAAGAGAAAACTACCTCAGCCGTGAATGGTCGACTGCCTGGTGTTGGCGCTTCACCGTAGGCCAGATAAGTTTCGTTAAGAGTGGTGACTTTGCCGCCATGCAAAGCTCTAATTTCACGGACAGAGTTTCTCCTTGACCGCCCCAGGTAACGATCTTGCGCTTGCGCCATAAAGTAACTCGCCCAGCGCTTGTCGCCCGCCTCAGCTGTACTGTCTAGCCGTGCAAGGCACAGCTCTAAGAAGTCAGACTTGCACAATGGACGATCCAAAATCGTTGCTTGCTCAGCTTCCAATCGCATGATTCGATCACGAATGGACGTGATGCTCTCGCCAAGTGCTTCTGTTTGCTTCCTGAGGTTGCCAAGCGATTTTTTCAGGTCGTTAATGAGTTGTGTCATGTGGGCCTCTAGGATCAAAAGTTACTGGCAGTTGGGTTGCGATGACGAATGTTGCGGGCTTCGGCGTCGGCGAGCAGCGGGTTTGTTGGACGTATGCTTTCGGCTTCGCCATAGCAGTAGAAGCGGCTGTTGATGTTTGCAACCAAGGGGTTGTGCTCTGAAAACTCCAAATCGGGCATCCCTTTCACACCAGGCGGCATGGCACCGAGGAAGCCCACATGTCGTAGGTAGAACACCCCTGGACTCGGATTGGATTTCATGTCGGGCTGATAAAAACTCGCTGAGCGATTTGTATAACGCCCAGCCCGTACCAATTCGATCAGTTCATCATCAACTTCAGCCTGAGCGTAGAGTCCGTCACCCTCGACGTATAACCCCACGACATGCCCATGGCTCGGCCCATCAGACTTGGGATGACCCAACACTAACGGCGCGCGCCAGAGATTTGTTTTGTAGGCCACGGCAGTCCTCATCAGGTCATGCTCGTCGAAGCTGACTTTCTGCCCATTCATGGCGACATGAGAGCCGGCGCGGAAAATCTGGAATGTCTTCAGTTCTCGCTTCATATTGGCCTCAGCACTCCCGTTTCCAGCGTTCCTGAGAGCGCTCACGCGTTGCGGCATCCTGTTCGGCACGTTCAGCGCGGCGTTTGAGTCGCACGGTACGGAGGATGTGGTAGGCCCATTGCAGGCTGATACCAAGTTCGCGCGCCATATCTGGCACGGTTATTTCGTTGCGATGGAATCGATCAAACATCGCATCGTGAATTTCGGCTTTTTTGGTCTTGTCTTCACGAGCGAAGTAGATGTTCTGACCGCCGTACTGAAGACGAACTTCGTCCAATAGCTCCAGCGCAATTTCATCGGCTTGATGCTCTCCGATTCCCCGCTTACGCAGAAGATCACCCATGACCGCTGCCATGCTGGCAGCCAGCTCAGTGCCGCTTAATGTGGATTTGCGTTCGCCTGCAAACTCATTCGGTCGCATAGTTGTTTCCCCTCGTTGGTTGACTCAAAAACCGTGGGGGAATGATCGTCGGGAAAGGCCGCGAACCTGTATTAATCGAGTTTAAAGACTGAAACTAAAAAGCGCCCGGAGTACGGGCGCTTTGAGGTGCAGCGTTTTGCCTTGCTATTGAACAAACGCCAGTGCCTCCATGGCCGCAACGTCGTGTATCAACTTCTCGTGTTCTCGCACTACGTCATAGAGCGATTCAAACATGCCATTGGCATCGCTGAGCAATAGCGCTGCCGCGCTGGCGACTGCTGGGAGTGCATGTTCGTTGCCCTTGAGTTGGCAGGTAGCAAGTACCTGGAGCATGTGGCGGGCAATATCCATGCGGTTCGCGGCACACTCGTAGAGTTCACTCGGGCTGGCCTCAGCGTCGAAGTACAGAACAGTCTCGCCACTTTGAGACAGCTCCGGCAATGCTTTGAAATTACTCATGGCGAGCCCCCTGAGTTGCTCTACGAGCCTTGCGGCGCTTGGGAAACTGGAACACCAGGGCAGAGGATCGCGCTGGCTGTGGGAAAGCTCGCACAGCGCGGCCCATCTCGGTTCCCTTGAGGGCGCCGAACACTTCGCCAGCCAATGGCGTAAGCGCGAGTCGGCACATCTGCATGGCGCCCTCCAGGTTGAATACGCGGACGACAGATCGCCCAGTCGGCTCAGCCTTGAACAGTTTGATTTCGCCGGTATGGCCTACGAACTCATCCTGATGAGCCGCGTAAAGCGCCTCTACGGCTGCCAGAGGATCGGCGTAGCCCAGAGCCATGCCGAGCGCTACGTCGATCACTAAAAGCTCCTCAGCGTTGTCTGCGGCAGTTACGTACTCGATAGCCACTTCGCTAAGTTCAGGGCGAGCCAGTGCGAGTGGGTTGCGAAAGGACAGCAGGACGGCGCTCATACGTCACCCCCTTGCAGCCAGTAACGCCGATACACTTCGTACCTTGCATCGTTCAAGCCTGGACAATGGCGACGGCTGATCAGGTTGACCACCTCGGCCTCAATGATGTGCGTCAGATCCTCGGCCTCCAGCGCGGTGCTGTAACGCAGTAGCGTTTTCAGCAGCTCGCGACAGTAGGCTTTCTGACGCTCGTCGTGATCGGCTGGAGCCGTCGTAACGGGTGATTTGAAGGCCAGCACATTTGCTGCAACGGGCGTCGAGTCGGCGGCTGTGGCAGTGTTCGCTTGCATGCCGCCAGCATCCAGCCAGCGCAGCAGGTGAAACGCTCCAGGGCGCTTGCTGTATTCGCAGAGATAGCGCACACCGAACTCATCGAACAGACGTACTTCCCACCCCACACCGTCAATCTTTACCTTGGTGCTGTGGATATTCAGCGCCTCTCTATTGCGGCTGTAGGCCTTAGATACGGAGCCGATTTGGCGGTAATCAAAGACCATGTAAAGGTCTTCAGCACTCAGCCAATATCTATCCGAATACATGAGTACGCGCACACGCAGACCACTAACCTGGGAGGTGGAAATCACCTGTGCAGTGCTCATTCCGCCACCTCCATCACTTCCAAGGCGCGGGCTTTGACCATAGCCTCGTTGTAACGACGCAGGCGGACGGAAAGAGAAGAGTCAGCATGTAGCGCGGCTAAAGCACAAGCACGGTGATAGGCCGCTTTAACTTTAGACGGATTGAGGGTAAGGATTCGACGCTTAGTCATGTGATTGTCCTTTGCTGAGGCTTAAACCCCGCTCCACCTGACGCCAATCAGGGGTGAGCGGAACCGTGCAGGTTGGCGTACCGGGCAAAGGAACCGGCGCTGCTTGCGCAGCCCCACACGGCCCGCCCATAAAGGACTTGCCATGCTGCGGACACAAAAAAACCGCTCTATAGGCGGTGTGTCCGCCTTTGCCTCGGGACGCCAATCCCGACCGCAGAATTCGCTGCGGCAGGAAAAGCCTAGCATCAAGGGATTGCAACGGCAAGCATTGGAATACCAAGGCGGCAGCACATCCACAGCGTTCCAAACTGCACTCCGCTTTTGGAAGGCCTACAAGCGGGAAGATAGCCGCAATTCCAAAAGTCCCAACGTCGGCACTTTTAACAACGGAACCAATTGATTTACAAAGGAGGGTAAGCATGCCCAATTGCCGACGTCGGATATTTCGTTTGACCCCGACAGTCGGGCTCAGATAACTCGCCACACCTATGTCCCCTCCGCACCGTGCGGAGTTTTGCAGGCATGAAATCCAGTAACATCGAGGCTTACAGCGTTTTATTGCACCGCACGGTGCGGAAAACACACCGGCCAGTTAACCCTCGCAACCCGACCGTCGGGTTGCACAGCATGCGCCACTGCTGACCGTCAGCAGTTTTCTTGAAATCAAAAACTGGTAACGGTTACCAGTTTTTCGGGCGACTGCTGGCCTTGAAAAACTCATAAGTCATTGGCGTCCGGGGCTTCTAGAGGTCTGCCCCACCGAAACTCAACTACTAAAACTGGTAACCGTCACCAGTTTTAGTAAATAAAAACCGCTGACGGTCAGCAGTGAAGACTGTCTTCACTCGCGCATCTGAAAAGTCGTAACCGTTACGACTTTCCTGCTAGACGCCCAGCCACCTACAGCCCATATAAGCAAAGGGCTTGGCCGATATTTTAGCTTTGGAAGACTTGGTAAAAAGTCGTGACGGTTACGACTTTTCAATGAATACAGTCTTCAATTTTTCAAACCTCGCAACGGCTCTATTTTTTCCGGACTCGTCCGGAGTGAACGATATGTCGAGCCCAATGTTTACGGGGAAATCGAAGCAAAAGCTCCGGACTGTCCGGAGTTTTTTGAAATCGTACAGCTCCCCCCGCCAACCCCCAACACCAGGATCAAAGACGATCTGCGACTTTATGACTAAGTTGGATTGGGCAAAACTGCCGACGTAAGGAGTTTTTATTCAGGGGCAGAGCTGAGGCCCAGTAAAACAAGGGCTGATTGATTTTCTGAGTTGCCGACGTCGGTACTTTTCATGTTTGGAGATAGCGCGAGTGCTTTTGCAACTCAATTTGCCGAACGGTTCGGCAAAAAAATACTGAGCATCTACATTCTAGAGCCCTGCCACGGTTGGACATACCGAACGGTTCGGCATTTTTCGTACCCGACTCGGATTTTTAAGCCAAACCGTTTGGTATCAAATCTGCCAGCGCTAGCCGTTTATCAGCCCCCTAGAAAGCAGAAAACCCCAAACAGTTTGGGGTTCTCTGGCCTTCCAGGGAGAAGCGCCAGCACTGGCGCTTTCAGTGTCTACGTTGGTCCGTAACTCCGACGCTTCCGCTCATACTCGACCTTTTCCAGCATGCGCTTGAACTCATCGAAGCTAGTCCGCCCAGCGCTTAGGATTTGTTCCTGAGTGCCGCCTGAACCGCCGCTGATGGTGAAGTTTTGCGTGAGGTGGATAGTGACGCCACCATCGCCGGGAGCGCCTGCCATAGGCCCGCCACGGGCCAATGCTGCGGGCTGGGTTGCACTGGCAAATGCTTGCGCTTGAGATGCAAATGGGCCTGGCGCCGCTTCCGCGAGTTGGGGCGCGGACAGTGTCACCGCCGTCGCCGTCACCATGCCCAGGGCGGCCTTGCGGATCAGCCCGGTTTGTCCGGCAATACCGATGGCCGCACCTTCGGAAACATTCTCGCCGTAACCCATGAATACCCGACTGGGCGACTGAATGCCCAGCGTCTCGGTAAACCAGCCTTTGACCGACGAACCGATCCCGATCACGCTGTCTTTGAGCGAGCTGGCCATGTTGCTGATGCCGTTGACCAGGCCCGTGATGAGCATGCCGCCAAACTCCGTAAACTTGCCCGGCAACTCGATGCCAAAGTAGCTCATCACCCCAGCAAAGGCGCGGTAGAAAAGGCCGACAGGCGAGAAGTTGACCAGCAGCCCCAGGATGCCAGTTAACCCGCCACTGAAGCCCGCCTTGATTTCCGTCCACAACCCACCGAAAAAGCCTTTGATGGGCTCCCAGTAGCGGTAGATCAGATACGCGCCGACCGCGATACCGGTGATCAAAAGGCCGATAGGATTCATCAGCAGCGCTCGACCCAACCACAACACCGCTTGCCCGACCAGGCGCAGACCTGCCACCAGTTTGCCGCCCAATGCTTTACCAAGCGCCAGGCTGCCCTTTGCCATCCACATGACCCCTTGGCCTGCGGACTGCATCATGGGTTTGATGTCTCTGAGCCCTTTGATAAACGGCCCGAACTTACCCAGCACCATGGCCCCGCGCAGTATGCTGAATTTACCGGACAGCAAGGACATGACGATCCCGAAGCCATTCAGCCCGGACATGCCTAGGTTCGCGGTGTAGGCGACACCGAGCAAGCCAATGCGCAAGGCAACGGCACCTGCGGCAAACTTGATCAGGCCACTGACCAGGGCAGGGTTTTCTTTGATCCAGCCGGAGAAGCTATGGACAACTGGAATGACAGTTTTCAGCAGCTCATTCAGGCTTGGCAACAAGCCATCGCTGATAGCCAGGCCCAGCTCGCCCATGCCGATCTGGAAGCTCTTCAGCGAGCTGCCTGCGGTGTCCATCCGCAGAGCGAAGTCCTTGCCAACCACGTCCTGCTTAGCGGCAGCGGTTGACTCAGATTCGATTTGTTCCATCTTGTCGCGGTTCGCCAGCCCGGAACGCAGGAAAGACATGGCCTGCTGATCGCGGAAAAGCTCACCGAGTTTGTACGCTTCATCCAGTCGTTGGAGCGCCGTTTCCCGTTCGGTCTGATCCTTGATTTCGAGTGCGTTTTTGTACTTTGTTGCAGCCTCTGGCCCCGCGTTGCCCAGGTACGTTTCGACGATGTTCAGCATCGACTTCATGGGCGACAGCCCGTCTTTTGCCATATTGCGCATCGAAGCTTGCAGGTCGATACCGGCGTCATTAAACGCCTTGATGGTGTCGGGGGAAGTCAGTTTGCTGAGGAAGTTTTTATAGTTGTTTGCCGCTTCGTCGGCGCTACCGGCGCCCATCTTTGCGATCTGAAGTGCTGCTGTTAACTCGGCTACAGCCTTGGTGCCGGTCTGCCCCATTCCGCCATAAGCAGAGGCCAACTCAGGCAGCCATTTAGCCATGCTTTCCATCTCGAACTGACCGGCCTTACTGCCCGCCACAATCATGTTCATGGCGCTTTTGTAGTCGGTCGAACTGATTTTCATGCTGTCGCGCAGGGCTATCGTGGACTTGCCCAGGTCTTCCATGCTGGCCGAGGTCGCGGTAGCCACCTCGGCCATGATTGGCGTGTATTCCTTGAGCGCCGTCAGGTCACTCAAACCGCCCGCCACCAGGACGCCGACACCGGTGCTGACGTCGCCTGTCTCCTGCCTGGCATTGATTGACGTGCTGCGAATCATCTTGCCCAGTTCGGCTTCCTGGGTGGCGTCGAAGCCTGCCGTGATGCGAATGTCACGCAGTTGATCCTGGAAGTTAATCCCCTTGCGCAAGGCCAGGATGAGCGGTGCGGCCACGACTGCCGCCGTGGCGGCGGTTTCCTTGGTCTGGCCGCGCAGATCGGCGCGGTTGTTACTGAGTTGTTCACGTCGAGCGAGACGGCTTTGCAGGCGCTCTTGCTTGGCGGTGACCCGATCAATGGTTTGTCCCAGGCGAAGGTATTCGGTGTTAAGCGCTGCCAGTGTGGACGGCGCGAGCGTGCCCATGTTGCGCTTGATCGACTGACCGAGTGCTTCCTGTTTGGTGCGCAGTTGTTCGGTGACGTTCTTGAGCCCGACGAGGCTCTTTTGCGCCCCGCCAAAGACAGCCATGCCGGTGGCTGACGCGGCGATTCTCAAACCAGCGATGATGGTTGAAGCCATGATGTGTTTCCCTGTTTGATGCTTGCAGAGCAAGGGTCTGCTGGTCAGGGAAGACTGATGCGGCGGTGGGTGCTACGAGGGAAACAGCCGCTTGAGAAGCGGCTGTTGGCGGGCATAGAGAAGGCGGCGCTTTGGCTACGACTACGCTTGCTCTTCAGTACGCGCCCGGTAAACCCGATAGGCGAGATCCGTCCAGCGCATGTAGTCTGCCTCTACCAGCTGATCGATTTCAGATGGTTGAATACGCAGCCAATACAGCAGGGCTTCGTCATGCGTTGGTAGATTCGCCCTTTCCATCCACCAGGGTCCGAAAAAAGTCGGCCAGTGCTTTGGAGTCGGCCAGGTCGAACCCCTCCAGGTCTTCGGCGGTCACACCGCACATGCTGGCGAGCATGAAGTTTTCCTGGTCGAAGTCGTCTTTGCTGTACGCGTTGGCCTTACGCAGATCGCCGCGAGTGAGGCGGCGAATATCGACCTTCTCCAGGCGGACGCCTGCGGCGGTGGTGAAGGGGTATTTCAGTTGGTAGGTTTGCATGGTTTTCTCCGTGTTGAGATTGGTGCTGCTTGAACACGGAGCCAGTTTTGCTTACTTGTTCCCTAATTCACTTTAATCAAGATTAAACAAATCTGAGAAGCGACGGTGGTAGCTTGGCGGGGTGATATGTTTTGCGGCGTTGATATTTGAAGGAGGTTGCTTTGTCCGGCTTTTCTAAACTGTACGCCTTGCCCGAGGCTGTTCGGGCTGAACTTCACAAAAGGTATCTTGAACACCCGCACCTGACCATCAACGACCATCTGCGTTGGATCGTTAAGCAAGGCTATGCGGTGTCCAGAACGTCATTGCATCGCTACCTGGTTACGCACAAGGATGCGATGCTAGCGGCGAAGCTTGAACAGGATATTTTAGTGAAGTCCAAAGAGGCGACGCGACTTCGCTGCTTAGAGCTGGCCGCACAGTCGTATCGAGGCGATGACCAGGCCGAACTTTTAGGCCGGGCTGAAGGTTTGCTGGAGTGGGTTCGGTCTACCGGGACGAGCCGAGCGCCTGTTGCATAGGTTGCAACGGTTTTGCAGTTCTGATCCCTGCATGGCCCCTCGGATCCCGGAGTGGCCCATGATTATCGCGCACACCCCCCTGTATTTATCTCATTCCTAAACAGCTACCGGCGCTTAACGACCGGAGTCGAGCGGAGGTGTGTGATGGATCAATTTCGTCGTTTGCTGCTGATTTCCGACCAAACCCTGCATCAATCTCCCGCCTTGCTGCGCGCCGTCGCGCTGGCCAAGGTGAGCGGGGCGGTGCTGGATGTGCGGGCCTTTGTCGAGCCGGCGCCCATCGTGCATTTGTGGGAAGAGAAAACGGACGACGCCGGGTATCAGCGCTACTTGCGCCGTTATCGTCGTTGGGTGGCGGATGAGGTGGAGCAGCTGGGTGGCCAAGGGCTGGATGTCACGGTGGAAGTGATCTTCACGACCCATCCATTGCTGGATATCCTGAAAACGGTTGAAGAACTCAAGCCCGACCTGTTGATCAAGGATGTCGTCCTGGAGCCGGTCCTCAAGCGAGTGTTCATTACTCCACTCGATTGTCACCTGCTACGCGAATGCCCGGTTCCCGTGCACCTGGTCAATCAGGTTCGTTACAGCTTGCCGCACCGGGTCGTGGCCGCTGTGGACCCGTTTGATCCCTCGACTCAAATCAGCGGACTGAACGACACCATCATCCAGACCGCCAATGCCTTGGCCCTGCAATGCGACGCTCCGTTGCACCTGCTATATGCCTACGACTTGTCGCCAGCCTTCAATGGTGATGCGCCTCTGGCAGGGGGTGGCTGGGGCGTGGACTGCATCGAGGAGCTGCGTGAATCCCTGCACGTGGCTTTTGTCACCCTGGCGGATCGCTACGGTGTGCCGCCTGAGCGACGGCATTTCGTCATGGGCCTGCCGGTACCGGTGATCAGTGAATTTGTCGAGCAATACCTGGCGGATGTGGTGGTGATGGGCACTGTGCACCGGGTGGGGATTGACCGCTTGATCGGCAGTAACACCGAACGGGCGCTGTATTCGGTGCCGGGCAGCATTCTGGCGGTCAGGCAGAGCATCAAGGGGTGAGCAACACGGGTTAGCGCGGGGGACGATGACAACCAGCGACCAATTGCTTGAGCCCGTCCATGTCCAGGATCTTCACCTCTCGGCCCGCGACTAACACCAGGCCCTGATCCCGAAGGTGAGCAATGCCCCGGCAGATGGTTTCCAGCCGCAACCCCAAGTAAGAGCCGATTTCTTCGCGACGCATTTTCAGCACGAAGTCCCTGGGTGAATAGCCACGGATACTGAGGCGCTGCGACAGGTTCAGCAAAAAGGCCGCCAGCCGCTCATCCGAGTTCATGTTGCCCATCAGCATCAGCATCAGCATGCTGTGATCACGCACGATTTCACGGCTCAGCAGCCTGTTGAGGTTGTGCTGCAGCGACGGCAGGTTTTGGGCGAGTTTCTCTAGCTGCGCGAAGTGGATGGGGCACACTTCGCTGTCCTCGAGGGCAAACGCATTGCAGGCGTGTTCGTCGCCACTGATGGCATCCAGACCGAGCATCTCGCCGGGAATGTGAAAGCCAGTGACTTGTTCACGCCCATCGACTGACAGCATGCTGGTCTTGAATGAGCCGATTCGGACCGCGTAAAGCGAGAGCAGGGGATCTCCCGTGCGGTACAACGCTGCACCTTTTTTCACCTTGAAACTTTGCACGATCAGCGTATCCAGACGTTCGACTTCCGGGGCGCTCAAGCCGATTGGCAGACACAGTTCCAGCACGCTGCAGCTGGAGCACGCCGTCTTGAGATGTTGAATGTGAAGGGGACGTGTTTCAGGCACGGGAGCTGACGCCATAAGAGAATGCGTTAAGCATAGGTGGTGGTGCCCCGCACGCGTAGTTCATTGCACCGTTTGGCCCGGTAATCGATGAACGGGGAAAGCCCTTGGCATTGAGCTCGGCAGTGACGGTCAATTGATACTAGACGTGCTATTTGCTCTTCCAGTATTTCTGCATTTCGAGAAACAGAAATGAGGCCGTCCAGGTGATGAGTACCAGGCCAGTCAACGCCTGCAAGCCGGTCAGATACTTGAGGTTGCCCACAGGTGAAATATCTCCGAAACCAATGGTCGTGTAGGTCGTGAAGGAAAAATAGACGCAGTCGAGCAGCGAACCATCGAAATTGCCAATCAGGCCGCCCCATTCCCCGGAGCGCACCATCAGGTAGTAGACCAGCGCGAAGCACCAGACTTCCAGCGCGTGGGCGAGCAGCGCGCCGAATACGCCAATGACAATCCTGAAACGGCTCCAAAGCTTGAGCCGCGGCAGCCAATCGTTCAGGCGTAACAGGCATTCGTAGTGGATCACCACGACGACAATGACCACCAGCGTATTGATCAGCGTAATGGCCAGCATGGCGAACCTCCGACAGTAGCGGATGCGTGGCGGTCCGCACAAAGGTGTCCGCTCAATGATTTTCTACACCCGGGTAACGCAAGCGCATTGAGCTAGATCAACAAGGCTTGCGACTACCCGACGCGCTGACGCAAAGCCGTGAATGCTTGACAAAAATCAGAGCCCTTGGCGGATATCGCCAGATACTCGAATGACCGATGAGGCAAACCGGCGGGCTGGCCGTCAGTCGGGTAAAGCGTTCGCGGGACGAGGTCTCTGATGCTCAAACTTAAACGTATCCTGTTGATTGCCCCTTGCGAAATGATCCGCACACCGGCGTTTGATCGCGCGCATGCGCTGGCCTGTGCCACGGGTGCCTTGTTGCACATCGTCGCATTTGATTATGTGCAGGTGCTGGCGGTGGCCGGGTTGTTTGATCACGACGCCATGGCTCAGGCGCGGGAGGGCTACCTGCAAGTGCACCGACACTGGCTGGAGCAGCAAGCCCGGTTTCACCAATGCATCGGTATGCAGGTCACCACCGAAGTCGTCTGGTCCAGGTCCACCCCCGCGCACATAGTGGAATACGTCAATGACTTCCATGCGGACCTGGTCATCAAGGACGCCACGCATGTGCCGGTACTCGACCGCGCGTTCCACCGGCCCCTTGACTGGCTGTTGCTGCGCGACTGTGCGGCGACCTTGCATCTGGTCAGCGACGCAAAAAATCCCAGGCCAATGAGCATTCTCGCGGCCGTCGATTTGTCCCATCTTGAAGAGCTGAGCTACGGGCTTAATGACCGTATTCTCGATCTGGCCTCGACAGTAGCTGCCGCCTGTGGCGCTGACTTACACGTGCTCAACGTCAGCAACTGGTCGGTGGTGGGGAATACTGGGAGGAGTGTGCCGACACTGAGCCTGGCTAACAGTTTTAGCGATGCGGTCAATGATGCTCAGCAAGAGGCCTTTGATGCGCTTGCCGAACGCTATTGCATCGACAAAAAACGCCGACATCTGCTGACAGGCATCCCTCACAAGGTGATCGTGAAGTTTGCTCGACAACAGGATTTTGACTTGGTGGTGCTGGGTACGGCCTATCACCACGGGATCGACCGATTCATTGGCGGTACGGCCGAGAGTGTGCTGAACAAGGCGCCGAGCAGCTTGATGATCGTCAAGCCATAGCCCTCATAGTCTTAACGATAAGCCATCAAGCCTGTCCCTATGACATAAAGCACCGTGCCGATGTCTTGGTGAGGCGCTTTGTCCTGCATACGCGTGTCATCGTACAACAGCAGGAATCGTCCAAGTACCCGTGCGTACCAGGCATCGCCCGTCAATCGGAAAAGCCATAGAGCCTATAACTAGAGGGTTTAGGGATGATGTTGCATTTAAACGGAGGGGGTTCTCTAGACCAACGGTGATTTTTTCAGATTGACAGGGTTGTACCGATCTCGCTATAAAAGACACAGTTGTACGACGACAGACGAGACATCGGCTGTTGAAGCCTAAAAATAAAAAGAGTGTCGGCCACATCATGAATCCATCTTGCGTACTCATTCCCCCCAGCGTCGCTCCCTTTGGCCCGATGTTGTCTGCTCGCATGCCCGCGCGATCAGCCGCGTCGCAGTCCATTGTCCCGTCAAAGCGCTACTAGCACTCGTCCAACAGCAGTTTGTTGTTCGCAAGACACGGCTAACCCGACCAGCCTTGGCGCGGAATCCTCGCGTTTTGGCGATGCTCTACGACACAATTGATCTCGCTTGAAACCGAGAGATCATCACCATAATCCAATAATAAAGTGATGCCATGAATCTGAACGAGCCCATCAATGCGCAACGCGTCGGCCAGGCGGTCGGCAAATACCGCTGGACGATCTGTGCACTGTTGTTTTTTGCCACCACCGTCAATTACCTCGACCGTCAGGTACTGAGCCTGTTGGCGCCGCAGTTGTCGACGCAGTTTGGCTGGAGTAACACCGACTACGCCAACATCGCTTCGGTTTTCCAGTTTGTGTATGCGATTTCCATGTTGTTTGCCGGCCGCTTCGTCGACAAGATCGGCACCAAGAAAGCGTACATGTTTGCGATTGGCATCTGGTCCACCGGTGCGATGATGCACGCGTTTGCGGTGCCGATGGGTGAGGGTATCGGCTTCCTGAGCAGTGCGCTGGGGCTGGCTGTTATTCCGGTTTCGATTGCCGGTTTCATGCTGTCGCGTGCTGTGCTGGCGATTGGTGAAGCGGGTAACTTCCCGATTGCGATCAAGGCCACTGCGGAATATTTCCCGAAGAAGGAACGCTCCTTCGCCACGGGCATCTTCAACTCCGGCGCCAACGTCGGCGCGATCCTGGCGCCGATCTGCGTGCCGCTGATCGCCGGCATTTGGGGCTGGGAAGCAGCGTTCATCGTGATTGGTATGTTGGGCTTCGTTTGGGTCGCGGTCTGGATCGCGCTGTACGAAAAGCCTGAGAAGCAAAAGCGTCTGTCGGCCGAGGAACTGGCCTACATCCGTGCCGATGAACCGGTGCAAGTGGTCACCCCGGAAGTCTCGGGCGTCGCTGCCAAAAAAGTATCGTGGTTCAAACTGCTGACCTACCGCCAGACCTGGGCGTTTGCCTTCGGCAAGTTCATGACGGACGGCGTGTGGTGGTTCTTCCTGTTCTGGCTGCCAACCTATCTGTCGGCGCAATACGAGATGAAGGGCGCGGCCATCGTTGCACCGCTGGCCGTGTTGTACAGCATGACCATGATCGGCAGCATCGGCGGCGGCTGGTTCCCGAGCTACTTCATGGCGCGCGGCGACAAGCCGTACGACGGTCGTATGAAAGCCATGCTGGTGATTGCGCTGTTCCCGTTGGTGGTGTTGTTGGCGCAGCCATTGGGTTACATCAGTTTCTGGGTGCCGGTGTTACTGATTGGTGTGGGCGCGTCGGCGCACCAGGCGTGGTCGTGCAATATCTTCACCACCGTGTCCGACATGTTCCCGCAAAAAACCATCGCTTCGGTGGTCGGTATTGGCGGCATGGCGGGTGGTTTGGGCGGTGTGGTGATGACCAAGATCGGTGGTTACGTGTTCGACTACTACAAATCGATCAACGATATTCACACCGGCTACATGATCATGTTCGCCATCTGTTCGCTGGCCTATCTGGTGGCATGGAGCGTGATGAAAATGCTGGTGCCACGCCACAAGGAAATCACTGACCTGTAAAACAGCGGTCCGTGCAGCAGAAAGCCCCGTCCCATTTAAATGGAGCGGGGCTTTGTCGTTCCAGGCATCTGATCCGTATTTTTCTGGGTTATCTGCCTCTGTAATGCACTCAGTTGCAGGCTCACAATGACGGCCTACCGCGAACTTAAAATGTAGGAGGCTGCAATGGGCAAGATGGCGATTTTCCTCGGTGGATTTCTGGTGCTGACTATTCTGATTGGCGCACTGGCCACCATCTCTCCGACTTAATCCTTTCCTCAAACATCCTCCCGCCAGCGCCGCGCCTGCACGACCAGTGCCGGTGCAAAGTGCAGCACCACCATGCGCACCAGGTGATGGGTCAGGATGAACACCACGTTCAGCCCGCCGCTGAAGGCGACGAGGGCAATGGTCTCGATGGCGCCCGGCATGTAGGCCAGCCAGAGCGACAACGGATTGCTGCCCAAAAACTGCCCGGCGACGCCAGCGAAGGCGGCGGCGATCAGTAGCATCAGGCCGACCGACATCACGGCGGCGCGGCCGTGATGCATGAGTTCGCCGAAAGAGATGTCCTTGAATTTCGAGCCAATCAGCGCGCCGAGCAGCACGGTCGCGAAGTCGACACTCCATGACGGCATGTGAAAGCCCTGCAAGTAGCCGGACTTGAGGTAGACGCCAGTCAGCACGATGGCCGTGAGCATGAACGGTGCCGGCACGCCGACGTTCAACAGCAAACGACCGAGCAACAGGCACAAGGCGATCAGCGACAGCAGGGGCAGCGCCATGCTCATGTCTAGCGGGATACTTTCGGCTATCGCCACACCGGTTTGTCCGGGAATGCAGAAGCTGACGAGGAGGGTGATGGCGAGCAATCGAACCAGATGCACGACGATCACTTTGCTGGACGCCCGTTCGGATTCGAGCAAGTCGAATATCGCCGCGAGTGCGCCGGGGTAGACCGCCAGCACTGAGTCCTTGCGGTTCCATCCGGCGATTTTCAGCAGCGCCAGACCGGCCACCGAGCTTTGCACCATCAGGCACGCCAGCATCAAACCGAGGCTGGGGAGCATGGCCGCGACGGTGTGACTGTCCCACGCGGTGAACATCAGCCCGGTGGCGATGCCCAATACGATTTGCACGTAGCCGAGGCCGAAACGCAGGGTAGGGGAAACGTGCAGACGACTGGCGATCAATGCCGTCGCGAGGATCGACCCCAGCAACAGGCCATGGGGGATGCCGGCGTATTGCAACGCCGCGCCGACACCGGTGGCGATCAGTAAACAGAGCAGGGTTTTCATGAGTCTTCCTTGATTCGTGAATGGCCGACGCTTCCATCCGGGCCGCCCTGTTTTCCCACTGAATGGCATCAAGCGTCAAGAACGATGATTGACTCGTCGGTCATGTCCGTTAGGCGACATCTCCTGGCTTACTAGCGTTAGTCGGTAACCCGCAGAAGCGTTAGAGTCGACTTCACGTTCCTGGCAAACCCGGATGCCCACCATGACGCGCTCTCGCTTCTTACCCGACAACTTCACCCTGACCCTGATCGGCGTCGTGCTGCTCGCCAGCTTTTTGCCCGCCAGCGGTCAGGTCGCGGTGGGCTTTGGCTGGCTGACCAATATCGCCATCGCGCTGCTGTTTTTCCTGCATGGCGCCAAACTGTCACGGGAGTCGATCATCGCCGGCGCCGGGCATTGGCGCCTGCATTTGCTGGTGTTCAGTCTGACCTTTGTGTTGTTCCCACTGCTCGGTCTGGCGCTCAAACCGGTGCTGTCGCCGCTGATCGGTGACGATCTGTACATGGGCATGCTCTACCTCTGCGCGCTGCCCGCCACGGTGCAATCGGCCATTGCGTTCACCTCACTGGCGCGGGGGAATATTCCGGCGGCAATTTGCAGTGCGGCGGCATCCAGCCTGTTCGGGATCTTTATCACGCCATTGTTGGTGACGCTGCTGCTGAATATGCATGGCGACGGCGGTTCGACGCTTGATGCGATTGTGAAGATCAGCGTGCAATTGCTGCTGCCGTTCATTGCCGGGCAGATCGCGCGGCGCTGGATCGGTGAATGGGTCGGGCGCAACAAGAGTTGGCTGAAGTTCGTCGATCAGGGCTCGATTCTGCTGGTGGTGTTCGGCGCGTTCAGCGAAGCGGTGAACGAGGGCATCTGGCAGCAGATCCCGCTGTGGGAACTGGCCGGGCTGGTGGTGGCGTGCTGCGTGTTGCTGGGGCTGGTGTTGGTGGCCTCGACGGTGCTGGGCAAAGCCTTTGGGTTCAATGTGGAAGACCGCATCACCATCCTGTTCTGCGGTTCGAAGAAAAGCCTCGCCACCGGTGTGCCGATGGCTCAGGTGTTGTTCGCCGGCAGCACCATCGGCGTGTTGATCCTGCCGTTGATGCTGTTCCATCAGATTCAGCTGATGGTCTGCGCGGTGCTGGCCCAGCGCTACGCCAAACGCCAGGAATCGGTTGCAGAACTGATGGCGCAAGTCGATCCTTGATCGCCTGATTCCCAAGCGTCGTCTGGAGACCTGCATGAAGGTGGGCGTGATTTCCGATACCCATGGCTTGCTCCGCGCCGAAGCGGTTGCGGCGCTGGAGGGCTGTGAGCGGATCATCCACGCGGGTGACATCGGCAGTCGCGACATTCTCGATCAACTGGCGTCCATTGCGCCGCTGCAGGTGGTGCGCGGGAACAATGACCTGGCCGAGCCCTGGGCGAAAGATCTGCAGGATGTGCTGCGTTTCGACCTTAACGGATGGGGCACGTTGCTGGTGCATGACATCGCGGATGTTCCGGCGTTGCTCGATGCTGACACCAAACTGGTGATCACCGGCCACTCGCACAAACCGCGCATCGAATGGCGCGGTGAGCGGCTATTTCTCAACCCCGGCAGCGCGGGGCGGCGGCGCTTCAAACTACCGGTGACGCTGGCGTTGATTGAGGTGCTGGAGACCTCGATGGAACCGCGCCTGGTTTCGTTACTGGATTAACGTTCTGCGGCCGATGAGCGCCGTTCTTCGACTTCGGCCAGTACCGCAAGATCCTTGTCTCCTTCGCCATGGGCAATGGCGTCCAGCAGGTTGGCGCGGATCATGTCGGCGGTGGGCATCTGGATCGACACGTCACCGGCAGCGGCAAGAATCAAGTCGACGTCCTTGAGCCCCAGTGAGGCTTTAAACGCGGCCGGTTCATACCTGCGCTCGCCGATGAGGGCGCCGTAGCCTTGATACACCGGGCCGGTAAAAATGGTGGTGGACACCAGGTCGATCAGGGCGGCGGAAGGCAGGTCGTAACGAGTGACCAGGACCGCCGCTTCACTCATGGCTTGCACCGCCGAGACCAGCAGGAAGTTGGTTGCCAGCTTCATTGCATTGGCGCTCGACGCTTTCTCCCCCAACCGCCACGTCTTGCACCCGATCAGATCAAGCAGCGGTTGCACACGATCGATGGCAGGCCCCGGCCCGGCGGCCAGAATGTTGAGCTGACCCAAGGCCGCGACGTTCGGGCGTCCCATCACCGGCGCGGCGATGTAGTCGATGCCTTGCGCCGCATGTAACGCGGCCAATTCTTCGGCGAAGGCCACGGCGATGGTCGCCAGGTTGACGTGAATCAGCGGCCCCTTGAGCTGCGTCAACAACCCGGAGTCCAGCAACACCGAGCGCAGCGCCTTGTCATCCGCCAACATGCTGAACACCACGTCTGCACTGAATGCCTCAGCGGCGCTCGCTGCCGCTTTTGCGCCCAGCTCGACCAGCGTTTTCGCCGCGTCGGGGGAGCGATTCCACACCCAAACGTCATGGGCACTTTTCAACAAATTGGCCGCAATCGCCTGCCCCATACTGCCAAGCCCCAGAAAACCGATTTTCATGAGTGGTGTTCCTCTGTTCGCGAGAAGAGTCGTTGGTCTTGCCGGTGCTGCGTCCCACATCAGGCCAAAGGAACTTCGGGAATTGGCCCGGTGGCGCTTGTGTCAGATCCGAGGATTGCAAGCTCCAGTCTAATAGCTGACACCCCCCAATCAAACTGTGGGAGCGAGCTTGCTCGCGATGGCGGTGTGTCATTCAACATCAATGCTAACTGACAGGGCCTCATCGCGAGCAAGCTCGCTCCCACAGGGATTTGTGCTGGGGTGTCGATCGCGATCAATACCGCTGATATTTCGAACCGAACTCAGGACGGTTTTCCGCCACCACCACACCACCGCGCACGGCGTTGCTCGGGCTGACCAGCGCCACACGTTCACGCAGTTCTTGAAGGCGATCCGCGCCGCCTTCAGCGACACGATTTTCGATCAGGCGATCGGACCCGCCTTCGGCTACACGCTCACGCAGTTCCTGCAAACGATCCGCGCCGCCTTCAGCGACACGGTTCTCGATCAGGCGATCCGAACCCCCTTCCACCAGCAGCTGCTGATGCTGGCTGTGGGACACGGCATTGGCGGTGTTCGCCGATGCGAGGTTAGACAGACCAAGACCACCGACCAGTGCCAGACCAAGTGCCAGGGACGAGACTTTCGAGAAGTTGAACATGGTTGATTCTCCGTGCGTTTAGTTTGAGTGGGTCGGTAGCGGCTGCTATCCGGTGATCACAGTTAAACGCTCGGGTGTATCGGTGATGTGTGCGTGAACCCGTCGAAGTCGCGGTTTGCGTATCTGCCGTGGGTTCTTATACAGACGGATACAAAACCCTATGAAGATTCGGCGCCAAGCAACTCCACCGGGTAGGAGAACACGTAGCCTTCACTGCGCACGGTCTTTATATAGGTCGGCTCGCGTGAGTCATCCAGCAAGCGTTGGCGCAAGCGGCTCACCAGCAAATCGATGGAGCGGTCGAACAGGTCGGCATCGCGGCCCTGGGTCAGGTTGAGCAACTGGTCGCGGCTGAGCACCCGTTGCGGGTGATCGAGGAACACGCGCAGCAAACGGTACTCCGCACCACTGAGGGCGACCAGGGTGCCTTCGTCATCCAAGAGATGGCGAGCGGTGGTGTCGAGGCGCCAGCGGCCGAAACCGATCAGGCGTCCCGTTTCGGTGATCAACAGGTTCGGCGGCAGCATTCGCGTGCGGCGCAGGACGGCGTTGATTCGCGCGAGCAACTCGCGGGCGGCGAAGGGTTTGGTCAGGTAATCGTCGGCGCCCATTTCCAGGCCGAGGATGCGATCGGTTTCGTCGTTGCGGGCGGTGAGCATCAGGATTGGCGTGGCTTTGTGTTTACCGGCACGTAATTCACGGCACAGCACCAGGCCATCATCGCCGGGCATCATCAGGTCCAGCACGATCAGGTCGACCTGATTGGTTTCCAGAAAATGGCGCATCTGCCGGCCATCGGCAACCACCGTGGTCCGCAGGCCATTCTTCTTCAGGTAATTGCCCACCAGCTCGCGGATCTCGCGATCGTCATCGACGATCAGGATGTGGTTCACGTGCTCCATCGCTCAACCCTCTTCTTATTCGTTTGCGGGGAATTGTATCGCACTGTATCGCAGGCGCTGTTTGACACCTTACGCCTTAATAACGCGGTTTTGACGACACATGGCAGATACCTCCGGGCGATTAAATGGCTTCCATCGAGACAAGACAACTTGCCTCACCGCCACCGACTATCGCCACCCTGAGGAATTGATCATGAACTGGAACACACTCATTGCCGCCAGCTTCTTCGCTGTCCTGAACGTTGTCGCGTTCTCGGCCCATGCCGCTGATCAAACCACGCAGCAGACCCCTGCTCACGGCACTCATCTGGACATCAAGAAAGTGATTTCCATCGAAGACACCGGCAGCGGTTGCGGCCTCGTCAATGCCCGCCTGAGCTACCTTGATTCCAGCGGTTCGCACAAAGCGCTCGATTACAGCAAATTGGCGGAATGCGGCAATCAGGGCGGTTGATCCATCCACTACGTCGTTCAAAACAACAGACAAATGACTGGTAGGGAAATCACTATGAAGATGAATGTGTTGAGCCGTAAATCCGAATCAGGTCGCCGCTTCCTGGCGCCAACGATGCTCGCTGTCGCGCTGATGCAGTTCGGTGTCCTCGGCGCTGCCAATGCGCAGGCCGCAACCCCGACCGCGGAGCCGGCGGTGGCGAAAGTGGAGTCGCACGACTCGTTTGGTCCGCTGAAGCACATCAAGGCTGGCTTGCTGAATGTGGCTTACGCCGAGGTCGGGCCTGCCGACGGTCCGGTGGTGATTTTGCTGCACGGTTGGCCCTACGACATTCACAGCTACAGCGAAGTGGCGCCGTTGCTGGCGGCCAAGGGTTATCGGGTGCTGATTCCTTACGCACGGGGTTATGGCGACACGCAGTTCTTGTCTGAGAAGACCCTGCGCAATGGCCAACCTGCAGCGCTGGCCAGTGACGTGATCGACTTCATGGATGCGCTGAAGATCAAACAGGCGGTGCTCGGTGGCTATGACTGGGGCGCGCGTTCGGCGGACATCGTTTCGGCGCTGTGGCCGGAGCGGGTCAAGGCGCTGGTGTCGGTGAGCGGGTACTTGATCGGCAACCAGGCTGCGGGCAAGAATCCACTGCCACCCAAGGCCGAGTTGCAGTGGTGGTATCAGTTCTATTTTGCGACCGATCGCGGCCAGGCCGGCTACGAAAAAAACCGTCACGACTTCGCCAAGTTGATCTGGCAGACGGCGTCGCCGAAATGGTCTTTCGACGATGCGACCTATGATCGCAGCGCTGCCGCCCTGAACAACCCGGACCATGTCGCGATCACCGTTTTCAACTACCGCTGGCGGTTGGACTTGGTTAAGGGCGAACCGCAATACGAAGCGCTGGAGCAAAAACTGGCCACGGCGCCTTCGATTACGGTACCGACCATTACGATGGAAGGTGACGCCAACGGTGCACCGCATCCGGCGGCCGAGGATTACGCCAAGCGTTTTACCGGCAAGTACGAGTACCGGTTGATCAATGGCGGCATTGGCCACAACCTGCCGCAGGAAGATCCACAGGCGTTTGCCAAAGCAGTGATCGACGCTGATCACCTGTAACAGACGCTAACCCCTGTGGGAGCGAGCTTGCTCGCGATGGCGGTGTGTCATTCAACGTTAATGTTGGCTGACAGGGCCTCATCGCGAGCAAGCTCGCTCCCACAGGGATTTTTGGTGTTAGTCGGGACGTGTGTTACGCCACGACCTGATAACACGGCACATACGCCGCGCCGCCCGGCAGTTTCATCCGGTGCTGGGCGACGAACGCTTTGAGCAGTTGATCCAGCGGTCGCATGATCTCGGCATCGCCACGGATCTGGTACGGCCCGTGCTGTTCGATCAAACGGATGCCCTTGTCCTTGACGTTGCCGGCGACAATGCCGGAGAACGCACGGCGCAGGTTGGCTGCCAGTTCGTGGGCCGGCAGTGTCCGGCTCAGCTTCAGGTTGGCCATGTTTTCGTGGGTCGGGTCGAACGGGCGCTGGAAGCCTTCGTCGATCTTCAGCAGCCAGTTGAAGTGGAACGCGTCATTGCGCTCGCGGCGGAACTGTTTGACCGCTTTGAGCCCCTGCGTCATCTGCCGTGCGACTTCCGCCGGATCGTCGATGATGATCTCGTAATGTTTCTTCGCCGCGTCGCCCAGCGTGGCGCCGACGAACGCGTCCAGTTGCTCCAGATACGGTGCGGCATGCTTGGGCCCGGTGAGGACGACCGGGAAGGGCAGCCCGTCGTTGTCCGGGTGCATCAGGATGCCGAGCAAGTACAGGAACTCTTCGGCCGTGCCCGCGCCACCCGGGAAAATGATGATGCCGTGGCCGACACGCACGAAGGCTTCCAGGCGTTTTTCGATGTCCGGCAGGATCACCAACTCATTGACGATCGGGTTCGGTGCTTCGGCGGCAATGATCCCGGGTTCAGTCAAACCGAGGTAGCGACCGCCGTGGATACGCTGCTTGGCGTGGGCGATGGTCGCGCCTTTCATCGGGCCTTTCATCACGCCGGGGCCGCAACCGGTGCAGATGTCGAGGCTGCGCAGGCCCAGTTCGTGGCCGACTTTCTTGGTGTATTTGTATTCTTCGGTGTTGATCGAGTGGCCGCCCCAGCAGACCACAATCTTCGGCTCGACGCCGGGGCGCAGGGTGCGGGCGTTGCGCAGCAGGTGGAACACGTAGTCGCTGATGCCCTGGGAGGTGCTCAGGTCGATACGCTGGCTGTCGAGTTCGTTTTCGGTGTAGACGATGTCACGCAGGGCGCTGAACAACATTTCGCGGGTGCTGGCGATCATTTCGCCGTCGACGAAGGCGTCGGCCGGGGCGTTCAGCAGTTCCAGACGTACGCCACGGTCTTGCTGGTGGATGCGGATTTCAAAATCTTTATAGGCTTCGAGGATGGTTTTGGCGTTATCAACATGGGCGCCGGTGTTCAGGATGGCCAGGGCGCACTGGCGGAAGATGTTGTAGGTGCTGCCGGAACCGGCTTCGCTCAGTTGTTGGACTTCGCGTTGGGAAAGGGTTTCCAGGCTGCCTTTTGGGCTGACCGAGGCGTTGATTACTTGTCGTTGGGTCATTCAATGATCCTTAAAACGATGTCACTCGCCGAACCGGGCGAAGGGCATCCGAATAGTGTGTATCCATGGATGAAGATGGCACGAACTGCGCTATACCGCCATGTCCCCCGTTTGACGATGAAAAGATGAAAAGGAGCCCCAGCATAGCTAAATCCCTCGCAGAGGCGATAATGCCTGGCTTTCTTTTTGTCTCTGCTCCCAAGGAAACCTGTCGCGATGTTCGAAATCCAGCCGCAGAACGCTCAAACCTATCGACAACAGACGCGCCGCAGTACGGTGATTATTGCCCTGATGTTCCTCGCGTTGGCGATGGTGCTGTCCACGGCGGCGGTGGCGTTGTTCGGTGAGCCCGGCGGCGACAACCTGCGCTATAACGTCGGCGGCGTGTTTATTGCGGTGTTGCTGATGGTGGCGCTGATGCGCGGCAAGTTCTGGAGCCAGCCGTGGATGGCCGCGGCGGTCTACGGCTGGCAGCTCAAACGCAGCCTGATGAGCGTCACCAACATCATGCATCAGGTCACCGCGGCGGTGGCGACCGGTGATCCAGTGGCCATGAAACTGCTGCGGTTCTACCATTTGGGCCTGCACCAGATGCACGAGCTGGACGCTAACTCCAGCGACCACAGTCAGCTGGTTCGCGAGATGGATCAGCACAAGGCGCGGATGGACGAACTGGGCATCGACACTGACCAGACCCGTCTGGATCCGGCCTGGCTTGAAGCGGTGAAACAAACCTCTAAGTAAGGTTTCCCGGCACAAACCCGTCACGGGACCGGCAAATCACCTATGGTGTTTCTGATGCGACATTAAAGGGCGAACAGGAAAAGTCGCCCAGTCATAACGAATCAGGGACTGACATGGGGTATTCGTCCATCAAAGATCCGATTGCAAACCCGCGTCCCACCACGCCAGGGGTGCCCGGCCAGATCGAGTCAAGGCTCAAGGTCCGCTACGCAGTAGTGCTGCTGGTGGCGGTGTGCCTGTCGATGACTGCGATTGTGATCTGGGAAGCCTGGAATTCGCGCCAGTATCATCTGCAGGACAAAGAAGTGGCGATGTCCAACCTGGCGCAAACCCTGGCCTCGCAGGCGCAGGCGTCGATCAAACAGGCCGATACGTTGCTGTTTGCCCTGGTGGACCGCCTCGAAAACGAGGGCGTCGGCCCACAGCAACTGCCCCGGTTGCAGCGATTGCTCCGTGCTGAACGTGATGAGCTCAAGCAACTGCATGGCTTGTTTGTCTACGACGAACAAGGGCGCTGGATTGCCAACTCCAATGGCGCAGAGGTGCCCAACGCCAACAATTCCGACCGTGAATATTTCATCTACCATCGTGACCATACCGACCGCGGCCCGCATATTGGTCGCTCGATAAAAAGTCGCTCGAGCGGTGAATGGATCATGACCGTGTCACGCCGGATCAATTATCCGGATGGCCGGTTTGCCGGGGTCGCGCTGGCGACGATTTATCTCAGTCATTTCCTTGTGCTGTACGACAGCATCGACATGGGCCAAAACGGCGTTATCAACCTGATTGCCGATGACGCCAGCATTGTTGTGCGTCGACCGTTCAAAGAGGCTGAGATTGGCAGCAGCGTGGCCAAAGGGCCGCTGTTTACCCAACTGTTGCCTAAAGGCGATTCCGGAACGGCCACCGTCAGGTCATTTGTGGACGGTGTAGAGCGGGTGGTCGGGTTTCGGCGGGTCAGCGGCTATCCGTTGATCATCTTTGCTGCGCTGGACAAGCAGGAGGTCCTGGCCAGTTGGCGCAAGGAGACGGCGCTGAGCGCGGGGATCGTGTTGTCGCTGCTGCTGTTTCTGGGCGCGCTCGGTTACCGCCTCATTTACTTCATGAAGCAGCAACATCACTTCCAGCGCATGTTGCTCGATGGACAGGAAAAGCTTATCGAGGTCAATCGCAGCCTTGAGCTGCTGGCGCTGGAGGACGCGCTGACCGGGCTGTCCAACCGGCGTCAGTTCGACCTGTTTATCCTCGCGGAAATGGGCCGTGCCCGGCGCACCCAGACCCACCTCGCGATGCTGTTGATCGATGTCGATCACTTCAAGAGTTTCAATGACCGTTACGGTCATGTGGCTGGTGATGAGTGTTTGCGCCGGATCAGCGCGATCATCAAGGACAACATCAAGCGCCCCGGCGACCTTGCCGCCCGTTATGGCGGCGAAGAGTTTACGGTCGTGTTGCCCGGCACGGACTATGTCGGCGCGTTTCTGGTGGCCGAAAAAATCCGTCACGCCGTTCTGGTGGAGGACATCGAGCACCTCGACAGCGCAGAGGGAAGGGTGACCGTCAGTATCGGCGTTTGCGCTTACAACACCGCCTCGCAGGACCAGCCCGACGATGTGGTCACCGCCGCGGACAAGGCCTTGTATGTGGCCAAGTCCAGCGGGCGCAACATGAGTGTGATCGCCAACTGAGTTCAGACGAACCGGTCGCTGCCCTGAACCAGTTGGGTGGACAGGTACGACTGCTTGAGTTTTTCCAGCCACCAGCCCAATGCGCGACCGTCATGATCGCCGCGCCAGCCGACGTACAGAATGTTCGGTTCCCGTGGGTCGGCCATTTGTTTTTCGACCAGCGTACCGTTTTTCAGCAACGAGCCCACCCGATGCCGGGGCAACCAGCCGACGCCCAGGCCATCGCATTGCGCGAGGACTTTGGCGCGCATGGTCGGCACGGCGAGCACCGGTTGGCCGCCCGATACGCCGTAGGTGCTGCCCTCGGTGACCCGCGACGAGTCAGCCACGACAATCGCTCGGTGCTGCGCGACCATGGCCCGGGAAATCGGTTCTTTGGCCTTGGCCAGCGGGTGTTTCGGCGACACCGCGAACACCCATTCCATTTCCCCTAGCTGCATCCAGCGCAGGGTCGGGATGGCTGGCGGCTCGTTGGTGGCGCCGATGATCAAATCCGCACGACCTTCACGCAGGGCTTCCCAGACGCCTTTGAGTACTTCATGGGTGATCCGCAGCGGCACGCCGGATTCCAACGCGTCGAACTCGTGGATCACCGGAATCAAGGCTTCGAATTCGAGCAGTTCGTCGGTGACAATCCAGAGTCGGCTTTCCCAGCCGTTGGCCACTTGCTGCACTCGCTGGGTCAACCGGGACACGTCCTCCATCAGCCGCGCCGCCTCGTTCACCAGCAACTCGCCGGCCGGGGTGAGTTGCAAGCGGTAGCGACGGCGGTCGAAGAGTAGCGCGTCAAAGCGTTCCTCCAGTTGCCGCGCGGCGTAGGACACGGTCGACGGCGCCTTGCCCAGGTGCGCGGCGGCCCGTGACAGGCTGCCGGTCTCGCGGATGGCCTGGAGCAATGACAGGTCTTCAATCGACAGCATGGGTTCAATCCTCTGCGTTTGTTTCAGGCGGCCCGGTGCAGTTTCCACAGCCTGAATAGCCGAAGATAGACCAGCACGTTAATCGCCAGCACCACGCTGCCCAGCGCCCATTGAATCGCGGGCGTCAGGCCGGCGGGGTAAATCACCGGCCAGACGTAGTGTTCGATAAAACCGCTGCCGTAGCCGGTTTGTCCGGCGGCCTGGCGCATGAGGTTTTCCCACCGGGTCAGCGGGCAGGTCAGGTGCAGGACCTCGACCATCACGCCCCACGCAGCGGCGGGCAGGTGGGCCCAGATCAGCGGCCGCCATTTGAGCACCAGCAGCCCGCCGAACAGCACGAACAGAATGAACAACAGATGAAACAGCACCAGCCCGTCGGCGGCGATCCGGTAAAGCATGTCGACTCCATGACCTGTCAGGCGAATCGCTTCATGGTACTCGGACGTCTGAAGGCGTTCAGCGCAAATCTTCGAACTCGGCGCGCATCCGCCCGTTGTGTTTGGCGCGATAGAGCAACTTGTCGACCTGCTCGATGAAGTCGACTGCCGTCGCTTGCAGCGGCGCGACGGTGGTGCCGACACCCAGGCTGACGCTCAATAGCGGCGATACCGGGGAAAACGCATGGGCAATCTGCTGCTGACGAATCAGGTGCAGGCATTTGCGCGCCACCAGCCGTGCGGACTCGGCATCGGTTTCCGGGAGCAGCCAGACGAACTCTTCCCCGCCGACCCGGGCGATGAAATCACGCGGTCGATTGGCCGCCAGCGACAACGTCTGGGCCACCTGGCGCAGGCATTCGTCACCCTTGATGTGGCCGTAGTGGTCGTTGAATTGCTTGAAGTAATCGATGTCGAGGATCAGCAACGACAACGGCAAACCGGTGCGCTGGGCGTGGGCCCATTCGCGTTCCATGACGGTGTCGAACATACGCCGGTTGGCGATACCGGTGAGGCCATCCTGGAACGAATATTCTTCGAGTTGCTTCTGCAGCCGGCTCAGGTGTTCTTCGGTCTTCTTGCGTTCGCTGATGTCGAACATGAAACCCACCAGCGCTTCCACTTCACCGTCCTTGCGCACCACGTGCACCACGTCGCGAATCCACACGTAGTCGCCCTGTTGGGTCAGTGCCCGATAATCCGCCTCATGATCGACCCCTGCGCGAGATTGCGAGACGCAGAATTCCACCACGTAATCCCGATCGTCCGGGTGCATGCGCTCGACCCAGTCATTGACCGTCGCCCAACTGTCCTGCCTCCAGCCCAGCAACGCCTCAATCTGTGGGCCGATGTAGCTGAAGGTCATGGTTTTCCAGTCGATCCGCCAGGGAATCGCATTGGTCGACTCCAGCAGGGTTTTATAGACATCGCTATCGGGTTCGATTGAGCTCATGCAGGGCCTGGCCTCAAGAAAATATGCAGCGCCATCATGTTGCTACTATCGAGGCGAATCAAGCGCCCGGCCGATGAACGGAGCACCTTCACTGCGCACGCTCACAGCGCAAGTGCGCAAGATTGTTCAAGCTATCCGCCGCGACGGCTGGCACAGTCTCGAGTCTTTCACGGGTTGTAGGGCGTTATGACGAATTCAATCATGCCGCGCAGTGCCTTTCTGCGCGGCGCCGCGGCGATCATGCCGCTGTCCTTGGCCACCGCGCCTTGGGGCTTGCTGGCCGGGTCCATGGCCATCGAGGCCAACCTCACGCCACTGCAAGGGCAGGGCTTGTCGAGCATTGTGTTTGCCGGGGCTGCACAGTTGGTCGCCATCGGCATGCTCAAGGGCGGTGCCGGGGTCTTTTCGATTCTGCTGACCACCTTGCTGCTGACCTCGCAGCATCTGTTATATGGCATGAGCATGCGTTCGGTGATTTCGCCATTGCCGGGTCGCTGGCGCGTAGGGCTGGGCTTTTTGCTCACCGACGAGTTGTTTGCCTTGACCAGTCAGCACGACAAACAGCAATTCAATCGCTGGTATGCGCTGGGCGTCGGGCTGACGTTTTACGTCGCGTGGAACCTGTTCACGCTCGCGGGCATCGTGCTGGGCAGCAGCATTCCGGGGCTGGAGCATTTGGGCCTGGACTTCTCCATCGCCGCCACCTTCATCGCCTTGATTACGCCGGTGGTGCGTAACGTGCCCACGGTGGTGTGCGTCGCGGTGTCGCTGTTCTGTTCGGTGTTGTTCAGTTACTGGCAATGGGGCTCGGCGCTGGTGCTGTCCGGTTTGGCGGGCATGACCGCCGGTTTTATCTGCAACAAACTCTACCTGGGGCGACCAGCATGATGGTGTGGGCGGTGATTATCGGCATGGGCCTGTTGGTGTTTCTCAACCGCTACGTGTTTCTCGAACCGCGGTTGCCGGTGCGCTTGAGCAGCAACGCCCGGCAATTCCTCGGTTTCGCCGTGCCGGGCATGTTGACCGCGATTTGCGGGCCGATCGTGTTCATGCCGGACAAGCAGCTGAACCTGCATTGGGACAACCCGTACCTGATCAGTTCGCTGGTCGCGGTGGGGCTGGTGCTCTACACCCGCAACACCTTGCTCAGCATGCTCCTGAGCATGGGGTTTTTCTTTTTGCTGCGTTGGTGGCTCTGAGTCGAACGCTCGAATGTGTTCTACGCTTAATGGGTCCCTTCACTGGAAGAGAGGTGCGCATGGCCAACGATCAAAAACATCCGGATTTTGAAGATGAGGATGAACCCACGGAGGAAGAGATCAAGCGGCAGGAACGTTCGCGGCAGGACTGGAAACATGACGACAGTCGGGAGCTGTCAGACCGCGACGAAGAGCGTCCGCTGAAGCCCTGAATCCATAAATCACAACCCTGTAGCAGTTGGCGCAGCCTGTAGGAGCCGAGCTTGCTCGCGATGATGGAGTGTCAGTCGACAGCTGTGTTGCCTGATACACCGCTATCGCGAGCAAGCTCGACTCCTACAGGGGGGTGTGGTGCTTGAGGGACTCAGATCGCCTCGTTCCAGCGAATCTGGGTGATACCCAACTGCGTCGCGGTCAACCGCGCGGCGTCGAGGGTGGCGTGTGCGGCGATCTTTCGCCCGGATTTCGGATAGGCATGGGCGGAGGCCGAATGAATCGCGTCGACATCCGAAAACTGTTCGGCCAGTTTGAAAAAGTGCTGGCGAACGCCTTCGAACAAATAGTGCACGGCGTAGGGGACGAGTTCGCTCATGTCTTGCTCCTGAGGTCAGCCTTGGGCTTGGGCTCAGCAGTTGAATGGGGAATTCAGAGAGATCTGCGGTGCAAGGTCGTGTGCAGAAATGAGAAGGCTGAAAAGAAGGAGGCCCGCAGGCCTCTACTACTGTGAGTGCAATGAAGTCCGGTTCGTTCAGTTCTTGTGCTGAACGGTACCAGGCCTCATTTCAAAGGTCTTCCAACGACGGAAAATCCGGGTGGGAAGCCCGATAGCCCAATCTCCCGTCGATCCATGCATTCAGCTCGTTGACCATGACCGGCGGGGTGCCGGCGTAGGTGGAGAGGGTCGAACGCAGGATGTCGTGGATATTGGGGATAGAGCGCAGGTTTCGGGTCTTTATGTATTGCCCGATAAAGCAGTCAAGTTGATAGCGTTCTGTCATGGACAGGTACACACACTCCAGGCTGCTGACTTGATTAATTACAAGATCGTCGCGCAACTTAGTTCTCTGCAAGGCTTGTTGATTTATAAGGATTTCCTTCTTTGTTGACTCTTTGGTCAACTGGGCGGTGCCACGGGAAATGCGGCGCGCATCCTAACTTTAGTGTTTCTAAATGTATGTACGACGAAGGCGTTGTCGGACAAGCGGTTGAGCAGGGGTCTCAAATACAAACAACGTGTGTTACCAGGATGAAACAGTCTGTGTAACGTTTATGCAATGAAGTTATTGACGATAACTTCCTGTATATACAGGACTGTTCAACTGGTCAGTCCTGAATAAGTTTATCAATCAACGTGCAAAACTGGTTTCTGACATTGCCAACCGCTTTGTCGACCCTGTACCACTCGAAGTTTTCACTGGTTTCCCCTTGCAGCAGCACCATCTGTTCGGCGCGTTCTTTAGGCGTGGCCGGATCGAGCCATTCGCGCGCCAGTTCCGGCGACAACACCACCGGCCGCCGGTCATGGATGTCGAGCATTCCACCGGCGCTGTCCGCCGTGATGATGACAAAACCGTCATCGCTCCTCGGTTCATTGCCAGCGCTCGGGAACTGCCCAATGGCGGCGCAGTAACTGGGGGCGCCGTCCTGCCGGCGAATCAGCCATGGCACTCGCGTCGAATCGCCCGCATCGACCCATTCAAACCAGTTGTCGATCGGCACAATCGCCCGGTGCGGCCAGATCGCCCGGAAGAACGGGCCGTGCGCGACTTTTTCAACCCGCGCGTTGATCGGCGCCGCGCGATCCTTCGCCCAGTGCGGGCGCCAACCCCAACGCACCGAATCGGCGTGCAGCCCGTCAGGCTCAAGATGCAACAGCGCGAGTTGGGTGCTGGGCGCCGCGTTATAGCGGGCCAAGGGCTCATCCCCGACGTGATTGATCATCGCATCAGGGATGCTCAGCACGGCGACGAAATCGTGAATGCCACGGTATTGCGACAGACGTCCACACATCGGCTGACCCTGCGGTTGAAAAGCGCTGACGGGAATGTTCAGCTTAGCTTTCGGATCACCAGTGCGTGTCTTGGCGCAGTCAGCGAGGAGGGTGGGCGAGTCGCGGAACCAAACGTTGTGTACCCTGATCCAAGCTCGGCCTGCGTGACTGGCGGGTCGGCGAAGGAAGAACGGGCGAAGGATTTTGCCATTCAAAGTGTTGACCATTACGGTCTGGCCCAAGGCAAAACATGAAGCAGCTGTTCAAAATATTTTGCGTACTCGCCATTGCCGTTGGGCTGGCAGGCTGCATTTCGGCCCCCATCGAACTGACCGCGCAGACGGAACAACGTCTACAGGCCCAGGCGCCGATTCGTTTTCTGCTGACCTTCGACGATGGTCCCAGCGCGTCGAGTTTCTGGAATCCCACCGCGACGGTGCTCGACAGCCTGAAAGAAAACCCTCTGCAGCCCAACATCAAAGCGGTGTTTTTCGTGCAAACCGGCGCGCCACGGGCTGGCGACAGTGACATCGGGCGCGAGCTCATGCACCGCGAACAGGCAGAAGGGCAGGTCTTGGGATTTCACACCGCCACACACTGGCACACCAATCATCGTTCGCTGAGTCCGCAAGAACTGGAGCAATCACTGAGCAAGGGCAGTGCAGACATCGCGGCCATCACCGGTGCGCCGCCGACCCTGGTTCGTCCGCCATTCTGGAACTACGACAAACGCGTTTTCGCCGCCTATCAGCAACATGGTATGCATGTGCTGTTGACCGATTTGAGCGCCAATGACGGCAAGATCTGGGGCTTCAACGCCAGCCCCCGGCGCCGGTCGCATATGCTGCGTTCAATGTCTGAAGTGCGTGAGCGCATCGCGATGGGCGAGTTTCCGACCGTGGACGGGGTCATTCCGGTGGTGGTGACCTTCCACGACCTCAACCGCTACACCGCCCGGCACGCGCGCGAATACCTGCAAATCCTGATCGACAGCGCCAAGGCTACCGGCGTGCCATTGGCGCAAAAACCGTTTTACGACGATCACGACGCCCTGCTGCGCGCGGCCATGGCGCGCACCATCAAGGACAGTTCCCAGCCAGTGGAGCTGCCGGGGTTCTGGAACTGGTACTGGGACCGCAATTCCCATTAAAACCTCGCCAAGATGAGAGACAAGTATCAGTTTTAGCGAGCATTGGCGGGGGCGGAAAGTAAAAAGGCCATCTATCCTGAACAGGATGATTTCGACCAACCGCCACGGAGGCGATAGCGATGGTTCCCATTTCAGTCCTTTGCAACATTGTGGAGTCTGGCTTCGAGCCACTTTCTTGCGATTGCACCGTGAGTGCCGACGGGTTACTGCGGATCAAAGTTTTCGACCGCGCCACGGGGCGAATTGATTTGTTGCTCAATGGCGTATCGCCCGCCGAGTTGACCACGATCCGCGCGATTTCCGACCTGGTGGGCGAATTGCGCGTCGAGCTGAGCGCCGGTCGCCGGGCGTTTGCCGGCTGACGATCACGCCCGGGGTTGCAGCTCTTCAATCATCTTCAAGCAATGATTCAACCCCGGTGACACATCGCCCACGCGCCGACTGAGAATGATCGGCGAAGTGGCGTTGTCTTCCAGCAGGGGGGTAAAGCCAATGTCGTCGCGGTGCAGCAATTGCACCGAGGCCGGCACCAGCGTGACGCCAATCCCGGCCCCCACCAGACCGATGGCCGTTTGCAGTTCGTTGGTCCATTGCGCCACGTGAATGCTCACGCCGTAGGACTCGAACAGCGCAATCACATGGTCGGCATAGCTCGGGCGCGGATTGCCGGGGTACAGCACAAACGGTTCCTTCGCCAATTCGCGCAGGCTGATCGGCCCGGCCAGCAGGGGATGGCCAGCGGGCAGGGCGGCGACCAGTCGGTCTTCGGTGAGCACCGTTTGGATGATCGCGGGATCGTCAATGCGAATACGCCCGAAGCCAATATCGATCCGCCCGGCCTTGAGCGCCTGCACTTGTTGCAGCGTGGTCATTTCCGAGAGCCCCAATTCAAGCTCCAGGGGCTCGCCGCTGCGCAGACGGCGGATCAGTTCCGGCAGCACGCCGTACAGGGTCGAAGGCGCGAAGCCGATGCCCAGCCAGGTCTTTTCCCCCAGGCCGATCCGCCGCGTGTTGTCGCAGACCTTGTTCAGTTGTTCGAGCAGGGCGGTGGAGTGTTCATGGAAAAATCGCCCGGCCTCGGTCAGTTTCAGCGGCCGGCCACGCTCCAGCAGTAAAACCCCGAGTTCGTCTTCCAGTTGCTGGATCTGTCGGCTCAGGGGCGGCTGGGCGATGTGCAGCAGCTCGGCGGCGCGGGTGAAATTGAGGGTTTGAGCCAACACCTGAAAATACCGCAGGTGACGCAGTTCCATGGAGCCTCCGAACGTCAGTCGTTTGCATACCTTAAAGGTATCAAGTCAGACCAATTCTATATTGGCATCGTGAAAAAAGCCGTACGAGAATCGGTTCCAGAACTTTAAGAACCTGACGGGTATCGACATGCGTGCAACAGCCATTGAATCGATCGAGACGATCATCGTCGATCTGCCGACCATCCGCCCGCACAAGCTGGCGATGCACACCATGCAGAATCAGACGCTGGTGATCATCCGTGTGCGCTGCGCCGATGGCATCGAAGGGATCGGTGAATCCACCACCATCGGTGGCCTGGCCTATGGCAACGAAAGCCCGGACAGCATCAAGACCAACATCGACACGCACTTTGCGCCGCTGCTGATCGGCCAGGACAGCGGCAATGTGAATGCCGCCATGTTGCGTCTGGAACGCAGCATTCGCGGCAACACCTTTGCCAAATCCGGGATCGAAACCGCATTGCTCGATGCCCAGGGCAAGCGCCTCGGCCTGCCAGTCAGCGAATTGCTGGGCGGGCGTGTGCGTGATGCCTTGCCGGTGGCCTGGACCCTGGCAAGCGGCGACACCGACAAAGACATCGCCGAAGCAGAAAAAATGCTCGACCTGCGTCGCCATCGCATCTTTAAACTGAAAATCGGTGCCGGTGAAGTCAACCGCGACCTGGCCCACGTCATCGCGATCAAAAAAGCCCTGGGTGACCGCGCCAGCGTGCGGGTCGACGTCAATCAGGCCTGGGACGAAGCGGTCGCGTTACGCGCTTGCCGGATCCTCGGCACCAACGGTATCGACCTGATCGAACAGCCGATCTCGCGCAACAACCGCGCTGGCATGGCGCGGCTGAATGCAATGAGTCCGGCGCCGATCATGGCCGACGAATCCATCGAGTGCGTGGAAGACGCCTTCAACCTGGCGCGCGAAGGCGCTGCGTCGGTGTTTGCCTTGAAGATCGCCAAGAACGGCGGCCCACGCGCCGTGCTGCGTACTGCCGCGATTGCCGAAGCAGCCGGCATCGCCTTGTACGGCGGCACCATGCTCGAAGGTGGGCTCGGCACGATGGCCTCGGCCCATGCCTTTATCACCTTGAACAAACTGGCTTGGGACACTGAACTGTTCGGCCCGTTGCTGCTGACCGAAGACATTCTCAGCGAGCCGCTGGTGTATCGCGATTTCGAACTGCATGTCCCGCAAACACCGGGCCTGGGCCTGAGCCTCGATGAAGAACGCCTGGCGTTTTTCCGTCGCGACAAAACACCCACTTCTGTTCATCAAGCCTGAGGAGAGAGCATGCTATTCCACGTAAAAATGACCGTGAATCTACCGGTCGACATGAACCCCGAAGCCGCCGCCAAGCTGAAGGCTGACGAGAAAGCCCTGGCCCAGCGCCTGCAAGAGCAGGGCAAGTGGCGCCACCTGTGGCGCATCGCCGGGCACTATGCCAACTACAGCGTTTTCGATGTCGACAGCGTCCAGGAATTGCACGACCTGCTGATGCAACTGCCGCTGTTTCCCTACATGGCGATCGAGATCGACGCGATGTGCCGGCACCCGTCTTCCATCCGCGAGGATGACCGCTGAACCCAGCCTGTTCAGTTCGCTACGCTAATAATTACAAGATGAGGATCCACCATGAACGTCAAAATTTCCCACACTGCCAGCGCACAGAAGTTTCTCGAAGACGCCAGCGGTCTGCTCAATGATGCCGGCAACCCGCGCGTCAAAACCCTGATCTACCGCATTCTGCGTGATTCGGTGAACATCATCGAAGACCTGGCCGTGACCCCGGAAGAATTCTGGAAAGCGGTCAACTACCTCAACGTGCTTGGCGCGCGTCAGGAGGCCGGATTGCTGGTGGCCGGATTGGGTCTGGAGCATTACCTCGACTTGCTGATGGACGCTGAAGACGAGCAGGCCGGCAAGGCCGGCGGCACGCCACGGACCATCGAAGGCCCGCTGTACGTAGCCGGCGCGCCGCTGACCGAAGGCGAAGCGCGACTCGATGATGGCCTCGATCCGGGCGTGACGCTGTTCATGCAAGGGCGGGTGTTCAACACCGCTGGCGAACCGCTGGCCGGTGCCGTGGTCGACGTCTGGCACGCCAACACCGGCGGCACTTACTCGTACTTCGATACCACGCAATCGGAGTTCAACCTGCGCCGTCGGATCGTCACCGATGCCGAAGGTCGCTACCGTTTCCGCAGCATCGTGCCGTCGGGTTACGGTTGCCCGCCGGACGGTCCGACCCAGCAACTGCTCGATCAACTGGGCCGTCACGGCCAGCGTCCGGCGCACGTGCATTTCTTCATCTCGGCACCGGATCATCGTCACCTGACCACCCAGATCAACCTCGATGGCGATCAGTACCTGCACGACGATTTCGCCTACGCCACCCGCGACGAGTTGATCGCCCACATCAGCTTCAGCGACGATCAACAACGCGCAGCGGCGCACGGTGTGAGCGGGCGGTTTGCTGAAATCGAGTTCGATTTCACCTTGCAGTCGACCGCCCAGCCGCAAGAGCAACAACGCCACGAGCGGGTTCGCGCACTGGAAGACTGACAGCGCGATACGACTCCAACCCTGTGGGAGCCGAGCTTGCTCCGGGCGGCGTTCCGACGATAGCGGTTTAACATTCAACATCTATGTTGAT
>Ga0302168_1000005_pt1 | contig 72172 bp, 64 predicted proteins | sample I_Fen_N1_2_FD_193494 | JGI IMG/M metagenome (GOLD analysis project Ga0302168, IMG submission 193494) | Peat permafrost microbial communities from Stordalen Mire near Abisko, Sweden - I_Fen_N1_2 | ecosystem: Environmental > Terrestrial > Soil > Wetlands > Permafrost | place: Sweden: Abisko...
GCGCATTTCATCCCAGTATCGAAGTTTGGCCAGATAGCGAGTTTTCGAATGATGGTTATGCTTACATTTCGATATTTACTTCCGAGTAGTTGAAGGGCTAGAAAGGACGAATCCCGCTCTAGGCGGGATTCTCAGCCGTTGATCGCACACGTTCGAGGGGGCAGGACATTGTTACCTGGCACTGGGCCATCTGATTTTCATCAGAAGAGGGGGGCGCTACGGAGATCCCCGTAACCACTCTGTGGTTCACGCAAAGGCGCAGATGAACAATATCCATAATCGCTATGTCAATCCTGCTGTCGCCTCGTGGATTATTTGGACTCACCTCGATCATCCCTCAGCCCCCAGTTCAGAGGGCTCTTAGCCGCAAGAACTGGCTCTTCGCACGATCGCTACGCTTCGGATTTGTCGGGCTTGAAGAGAGGTCTACTTGCCTATACCTAGATTCGCAACTCGCGACAATAAAACGCAAGATGTGTCCTCCGCCCGCTTACGAATATGGTGCGAGCTCAACCGCGATCCCGCATGCCGATACGCTTAACAGAGTGCGCCCGTTCTTGGTCATGAGAGTGATAGTAAGTGTTCTGGGTGGTGCTGAGATTGCTGTGACGTAAGTCTTCCTGCAGGTCTTTTGGATTGCGCAAAGGGGCATCAAAGGTGGCGGAGGTGTGCCGTAGCCAATGAGCCGAAGCGCAACGCAGGCTTTCCAACTCGTGAAGGGCTCGACCCTCGTTACGCATATTGTCCGTGGCCTTATCAAAAACGGCTTGGAGGAGGGCGCGGATCTGTCGATCTGACAAACCCGCACGGCCATTGAGTGTTTTGATCAGAGGCGTGCTTTCGTCTTTAGCAGGCAACTCTGGCAATCCCAGAAATCGTCGATAGCGCTTAAGGTAGCGTTCTACGTATACATCCCGTACAGCAATCTTTGCCGCCTTGTTGCCTTTACCAACAGTGTGATACCACCAGTTTCCGTCTGCATCTAAACGGAAATCACCCATGGTCGGTTTCCAGTTCTTTCTACCAGCAAGATCGGACACGCGAAGGTACATAGCAAAGAGTGTGGCTAGAATAAATAAAGTGCGTTCGTGCCGCAGTGGCTCTATGTCCGCCATGTTCTCAGCGGTATCTAACACATAGTCCCATTGCAATGGAGTGAGTGCGCGAGAGGTTGACACTTCAAGCTCTTGCCCGGAAAACCGATTGCCTTTTTTGAGCAACCTAAATGGATTGGTTTCGGAGAATCCATCTTCAACCAGGTACTCGTAGAAACGACTACACACAGTATAAATCTGATTCAAAGTTCCATTGGCGGCATGGTATTGCTGTTCGGCAACATGTTCTGCACTGTCATTTTTACGCGATTTAAGATTAAAAGGTAGCCACTTAGGGTTAGGCAAGTATGCATCCAACGAGCCCTTTGCTTCGGGGTTGGTTACGAACCGGCTTCGCGTCACAGGACCTATCCAGTCTCCAGGCGGATTCCTGCAGAAATCCAAATAGTCTTGCGCATCCTGTCGTTTGAGCCGATTCAGTGGTTTGCCTTTAATGAGCAGTGACCACAGCAGCAACCGCTCAACGTGGCTTCTGTACGAGTTAAACGTTTGCGCGTTGTCCGAAAAAGCACGCAAAAATGAACGCACTGCTGCGTAACCTCGTGCGACCTCCAGTTCAGATTCAAATTCGCCGAGATAGGTTCTGACGCAGCCCAGAGTAGGGGCTTGAATACTGAAGTCTTGCTCGATAAAAATATCATAAGTTTCGAACAAAGGTTTAGGTGCGCGAGCCATAGGGTGACAGCCGTTCTAAGGATACGTTAATGACTTCCAGTTATGACAGTAATCGGAAGTTGGCAGCTAATCCGCGAGGATTGCTTCAATCGACCGATGTTAGCGATTAGACCTCCAACACGCAACAAGCGCTGAAGAACCCACCGCTGCGGCATGCAGAGGTTGTTCAGCAACAACAGAAAGGCACATCATGAGCTGAGAAGTTTTAACGAGGATTATGACAACGGCGCGTGATGAGCACGAGAGTATGACCCCCTGAACCCCCTGATACCTCAATGCCAGAGCGTCCGGGTCGCATAGCTACTGTTCCGTCTTGGACCGAACGGTCTTTTTTCAGATGCCTTTACGCAAAATCGAACTGAATACTTCGGAGCCTAACTTTTTTTGAGTTTCGTAAATACCGTACTCTTGAAGACTCCCACTTATGCTAGCAATTCGTATAGAGTCCAAACACGATGCCTTCAGAGAAATTATTTCCTGATTATCCACTCCTTCAACTTCCAGCTGTTGAACCGTTACCAGTACAATCTCATTGACAAGGTTTCTGATTTGACGTTGCGTCAAACCAGAACGACCATGTGAGGTCACCAGCAACGGCTCATTCTCATCGTCGGGAGCCTCCCTAGGCAGGCCACGACTTGCCCGATACCTTTCAAGATATGAGATGAATACGCTTGGGGCGCTCACTGCTTCGACGCCCCGTAGACCGTCAACCAAATACTGAACACCGCAGGTAGTATGTTTTAAAAGGTTAAATGAAGGATTTCTTCTTATGTCTTTCGCAATCCACCGGATCGGCACTAAAAGATATCTCATCATGGCCACTATGAATAAGGCTCGCTCATGGCGACCGCAGCACAGATTTGCGCCAACTCTTAAAACTTGATCCACATGCCAAACCGTCAGCCCGCGGTCAATGGACCTAGATTCGACACTTAAGGTTTGAAGAGGGAGCCTTTCGACATTTCGTGCCGGGTTAAACTGGCAAACTCCTTTGCGGATGAGGTAATCATAGAAAGACATGCAACAGGAGACTATGAGCCTAAACATACTCATTGTACGCATCCCGGTTTCATTGGCAGGCTTGGAAAATGGGCGCCAAGCCGGGTTAGCGATGTAGCCAACTCCATCAATCCAATCGAATCGTCGACGCGCGGCGTCGCCTACCCATTCGAAAGGGGGCAATGAGTTGAACTCTAGAAACTCTTGAAATTCGTCCTTGCCTATCACTTCTACAGACTTTCCTTTTATGATCCATGACCAGAGTAATAAACGCTCTGTAATACCTCTCGCAGATCCAAAACCTGATAGATTCTCTCCATCACTATGCGACCCGACACTTCCAGCAATGAATTCTCGCGCCATATTCGCGTACTTAAAAGTATTTAGGTTTGAGTCAAATCCAGCTAAATATCTCTCTACCCCTGGATGCTCTCGGTAATAATCAACCTCACATAAACCAATACTAGCCGCGGCTGAAAAGAGTGGATGAGGCAAGCTCATGATGGCTATCTCTCGACCAATGTTTTGATAAGGGTAGGAGATCATCAGGAGGTTTTGAGATTATTATTTTTAAAAAATATTCCCATCAGCAAGCCTTTGATTTGGGTCGTCATTAGTTACAATCCGAATTCGAGTATTATTTTTAAAGTCTTCATTACTAAATAGGTCATTGTTTCTTAAGGCTTTTCACATAATCAGTCAAAATCTTTAAGCTATAAACGTTTTGCAACCCTTTGATTTCTCGGCCTTTAAGGGCACACTCAAAAGAAGAGATCATCGTTATCAGAGCTTCAGGTACCGAGTGAGAGACTGGTTTTTCGCCTCAATGACTTATCGAGACGATGCCGAGCTAGTAGGACGTGAGGCTAAGCTTATGATTTCACGATACGATTTTTAAATTCACGAATTATCTTTTTTTGATAACCGCCACAGAAGAGGTTCCACTCAGACACGCTTCAGGCACGCAATTTAACATAATATACATTACACGCAACAATGTATTTCACAGTTAGCCCGGTTGCACGCAGATTTCGCAGCCCTCAATTCACCTCAAGCCCTTATCCTCGTGTAAGCCTTTCAATCAACATCGAATACTCAGGAAACCGCTCTCTGAGCTTTTCTCGATCACCCAATTCCATATCCGCGTAATCAAACCCCGGCGACACCGCTTCACTGATTAAACCGAATCCTGCCGATCCCTCTACAAGCCGCGAAGCTTTCCAAACACCGCCTGGTACATTCAGCTGCAAATATTCTCCCGCCATGACATCGCTGCCCATCAAGACAGTCTTCAATGTGCCGTCCGGAAAAATCAGCGAGTACTCGATGGCATCGCCCAACTGGTAGTAGTGAACAATATCGGACCGGTTGAGATGAAAATGGCCAACGGGAGAATCTTTCGTTAACAGATAGAAAATCGACGTCATCCGGTAACGCTGGCCGCCAGTCGTTGTGACCATGCTTTGATCATCCGACTGGTACGTTCTGCGGTAGTAACCGCCTTCCAAATGCGGCTCCAGATCTAGCGCTGCGACCAGATCGTCGATGCTGAGTGCCTTCAAAGCCATTGCGGAAACCCCCGTTGCGCTAAATCAATGAATATATCGACACGTTCGTAGCATTTAGAAACATAACTCGACTAAATAGTGCTTTAGATGAGTTAGCCCTGTCGGCCGCTGACAGGTGCATGCTGTTCCATTAGTTCAATCACCCAATCTATGAACACACGCAGCTTGATGCTGATATGCCTGTTCGGCGGATAGGCCACGTAGAGTGGCATCGGATCGAGCTTCCAGTCTTCGAACAGTTGCACCAGTTCACCGCGTTCCTCGTGGATTCTGGACATGTATTTTGGCAGCCAAAGTACGCCCAACCCGGCCAGCCCGGCGGCGGCGATATAAGCATTGCCATCGTCGACGGCCAATACGTAACGGCCTTTGATTTGCACGTGCTCACTGTGGTTATGCATGGCATAAGGCACCGGTTTTCCGGTGCGTGCCCACAAGAACCCGACGATACGATGATCCGAGTCTTCCAATTCCTGCGGATGCGCGGGTGTGCCGTTGCGCTTCAGATAATCGAGTGAGGCAAATACACCAAGTTGCAGCTCCCCTACTCTCCGCGCCATCAGGGATTGGTCCGTCAACTCGCCGCCGCGCACCACGCAATCGACGTTTTCATCAATCATATCGACGAGGCGATCACTGACGCCCATGTCGATCTGGATGTCAGGATATCGCGCGTAAAACGCCGGCAATGCCGGTATCAGAATTGAGCTGGCCAGTGGGCTGGGGACATCCACTCGCAGCCGGCCCCTCGGCAGCGCGGACGCGTCGGACAGGCTGGTTTCAGCATCATCCATGTCGGCCAGCAGCCGTAATACCCGCTCGTAATAGACAGCGCCATCGGCCGTGACGTTGACTTTGCGAGTCGTACGGTTAAGTAACTTAACGCGTAACCGGGCCTCCAACTGTTGCACCAGTTGCGTCACGGTGGTCTTGCTCATGTGCAGCGTGTCGGCGGCCTTGGTGAAGCTGCCAACTTCCACGACTCGAGCAAATGCCTGCATCGCATCAAAACGGTCCATTGCTGCCCCGGCTATCGATCGGATTGTTTGAGATTTGCAAACAGTGAAGCCTAAGGTTGCTCGTTTATCAGCCTCGCACAAGTACTTAAAGTCTCTCCATCGTTATATCCGGGCCGGTTTTGGCCTTTCGAGGAGTACTGTATGACACCGCGTGATGTTGTTTTTCCCCCAGGACGCCAGGCGCTGTATGAGCGCAATCGCTATTCGCCGGCCATTCGTTCCAATGGCTTTTTATTCGTTTCCGGGCAAGTCGGCAGCAACCAGGAGGGTTCGCCCGAACCCATACTGGAAGACCAGGTCCGCCGCGCGTTCAACAATCTCAATGCCATCCTGATTGAAGCGGGTTGCACCTTCGACGATGTGATTGACGTCACCATTTTTATGGTCGATCCGGAATCAACGTTCGAGAAGATCTGGGCAGTAGTGCCGGAGTTCTGGGGTAACGCGCCGCACCCGACGTTAACCGGCGTCGGCGTCACGTGGCTCTACGGCTTCCAATTCGAGATCAAGGTGATCGCCAGGCTCGCGCAATCGACAACCGGGTAATCCACACAGCGGTGCGCTCCATTCATCAACGTCCGAGACAAGCGCAAGCGCCCCGCTACACTTCCTTATCTGCGCCGCACCTCCCTGGCGGCCGCCGATATGGAGGTTCCCCATGAGCGACAGCACCGAACTCACGACATTCACCGGTTGGGCCGCAACGAAGGCTGGCGCGCCACTTGAGCGCCATAGCTATGACCCCGGCCCCTTGGGTGGCGAGGAAGTAGAAGTCGCCGTGGAGTATTGCGGCGTCTGCCACTCCGACCAGTCGATGATCGATAACGAATGGGGCATCAGCCAATACCCGTTTATCCCCGGCCACGAGGTGGTCGGCAGTATTGTTCGCGTGGGCTCGCAGGTACGCGGCCTTAAAGTCGGACAACGGGTCGGCATCGGCTGGTTCAAGGGCAGTTGCATGCATTGTTCTTCGTGTATCGAAGGCTCCCATCAGCTCTGCAACACCGCCAAGCCCACGATCATCGGCAGCAACGGAGGCTTCGCCGACAGGTTGCGTTCGCATTGGGCCTGGGCGCTGCCGATTCCGGACGGACTTGCCCCGTCCATGGCCGGTCCCCTGTTCTGCGCCGGTTCGACGGTGTTCAACCCTCTGGTGGAATTTGGCGTAAAACCTACCGACCGGGTCGGTGTGGTGGGCATCGGTGGCCTGGGTCACCTGGCGCTGCGTTTTCTGAATGCCTGGGGTTGCGAAGTCACGGCCTTTACCTCGTCGCTCAACAAACAGGATGAAGCCAAGCGCCTCGGTGCGCACAACGTCATCGCCTCCACCGACAGCAACGCCCTGAAAGCTATTGCCGGGACCCTGGATTTTCTGCTGGTCAGCGCCAGTGCCGACCTTGACTGGGCGGCCATGCTCGGCACGTTGCGCGGCAAGGGTCGCCTGCATTTTGTCGGCATCGTGCCTAGCGCTATTCCGGTGCACGTGTTCGATCTGATTCCCAGACAAAAAAGCCTGTCCGGTTCGCCGGTGGGTTCGCCGAGCAACACGGCGACCATGCTGGAATTTTGCGCACGTCATCAGATTCTGCCGCAGGTCGAGCTCTTCCCTATGAGTAAGGTCAACGAAGCGATTGATCATCTGCGCAGCGGCAAGGCGCGCTATCGCGTCGTTCTGGACGCGAGCAAATGAGCCACTGGCGCTGAAACACGTGACGGAGTAACGGATGCTCTATTTTCAGCAAATGTTGGGCACCGCCGTGTTTGCCATTACCGGGGTGCTGGCGATCCAGAAGGCAGGCGTCGATGTGTTCGGCGCCGTGGTGCTGGGCATCATCACCGCTATCGGTGGCGGCACCGTGCGCGACCTGTTGCTCGATCAACCGATTTTCTGGATCGCGGATTTCAACTACATCTGGGTTGGCTTGATTGCCGCAGCGCTGGCTTTTTTTCTCACCCAGAGATTCCAGCAGCGCTATCGCCTGTTGCTGTACCTCGATGGATTTGCGGCCGCGCTGTTCGGATTGGTCGCGACCGAGAAAGTGCTCGGATTACACCTGGCGGCACCTTTTGCCGTGATGATGGGGGTACTGACCAGCATTGGCGGCGGCATCGTGCGTGATGTGCTGGCCGGGAGAACCTCGTTATTGATGTCCCGTGAGATCTACGCCACCCCCATCCTGCTGGGGTGCGCCCTGTATGTCTTGTTGCGCGATGTAGTCCCGAACATCCAGATCGCCGGCTGGATTGCCTTGATATTCACCTCGGGCTTGAGGTTTCTCGCGATTTACAAAGATCTGCAAATGCCAGCGATTCTCTCTACACGGCAGGGCTAAAACCAGAAGCTGGCATAAAACGACCTAGAACACCGCTGCAATCAAGTGGATCCTCTCGCTCGCTCTCCCGCAGGCCAGGCCTGCGCAAGCTGAAAATCGAGTGACCGGTTCAGGTCTGCCAATCAGGACCGACCGCACTCATACATTCCGTGACTACACTGACCCAAGTACATCGCTTGTGCCATGAGGGGGCGACCATGCTGGATTACTTCGCACTAGGCCTGTTGTTCTTTGTCGGGCTGGTCCTGTTCTACGGGATCATCGCGCTACACGACATTCCCTATGAAATTGCCGTACACCGCAATCACCCGCATCAGGACGCGATCCACGCCACTGGCTGGGTCAGTTTGTTCACCCTGCATGCGCTTTGGCCATTTCTGTGGATCTGGGCCATGGCGTACCGGGAAGACCGTGGCTGGGGATTTGGTGATGGCAAGTCACCACAATTTCATGTTGCTCATCTGGAACAACAGGTTGCCGATCTGCAAAGTCGTATTGAGCGACTGGAAACGGCAACAGGTACTGCGCGGGGCATTCCAGCGTCGGACACTCGCGGTGAGGGAATCTAAGCCATGGATCTTCTGCTCGTTTTGACCTATGCCGCCATTTGCACGGCCATCTTCAAGATTTTCCGCATACCGCTGAACAAATGGACGGTACCGACGGCAGTGCTCGGCGGAATCCTCATCGTGGGGGCAATGATCTTCACGATGAACTACAACCACCCGTACTCTGAGGTCGCGCGCACTTACTTCGTCTCCGTGCCGGTTATTCCGGTGGTCAGTGGCCAGGTCATCGACGTGCCGGTCAAAGGTAACGAGCCTCTGGAGAAAGGCGATGTGCTATTTCGCATCGACCCTGCCCCGTTCGAATACAAGATCCAATCCATCAAGGCACAATTGGTGTCTGCAAAAGCTGATCGCGCTCGAATCACTGAGTTGATCAAGCGCAACTTCGGCACCCAACGCGAACTGGACGTTGTGATTGCCCGCTCCGACGACTTGCAGGCACAACTGGACTTTGCCCAGTATGAACTGGACAACACCACCGTTCGCGCCCCGAGTAAAGGCTTCGTGACCCATGTTTCGTTGCGTCCGGGCATGATGGCGACCAAGTTACCCTTGCGTCCTTCCATGGTGTTCATCCCGGATGAGGGCCATTACTTTGCCGCGTGGATGCGTCAAAACAGCCTGTTGCGCTTGGCGGTCGGCGACGAAGCCGAAGTGGCCTTCGACGGCATTCCCGGCAGGGTATTCGCGGGGCGGGTCAAGACCGTCGTTAACGTAATCGCAGAGGGACAAGTTCAGCCCTCCGGAACATTAATCGGCTTCACTGGCTCACCGCCGGCAGGCCGGGTACCGGTGATTATCGAGATCACCGATCCGGACTACGCCCAATACAGCAGCCAAATGCCCGGCGGCGCCTATGGGCAGGCGGCGCTTTACAGCCAGCATTTTCACCATATCGCCATGATGCGCAAGATTCTGCTGCGCATGGCTGCCTGGATGAACTACATCTTTCCATTCCATTAATAAATGACAGGCGCCCCCTTTCAATAGGGGGCGCCTGCCCTCCTCTGCCTGTCCCCGATCGAGTCACTGCACGCTGCGGTTCGGACGCCGCGTGGTCAATCGAACCTGGATTTAACGCGCAATGAACAGTAAGGGTTGGAGCACCTCATGAATCAACAACGTAGCGATCAGGATGATCGGCTCCCCCGGCGGGCTATGCGTTCTCTGTTACCAGAGTGGCTAGCCAACTATCAACCGGGCTGGTTCAAAGGCGATGTCATCGCGGGGCTGACCGCCGCAGCCGTAGTCATTCCCAAGGCACTGGCCTACGCCACCATCGCAGGCCTGCCGGTACAGATCGGCCTTTATACCGTGTTGGTACCGATGGCGATTTATGCCGTGCTCGGCAGTTCACGCCCGCTTAGCGTCAGTACCACCACAACCCTTGCCATCCTGGTCGGCTCCGCACTGGCTCAGGTCAGCCCGTCCGGCGATACGGCAACCCTGATCGTTGCCTCCGCCACGCTGGCCTTGATGGTCGGCGCCATATTGGTCGCGGCCGGGATACTGCGCCTCGGCTTCGTTGCCAACTTCATTTCAGAACCGGTACTGGTAGGTTTCAAAGCCGGCATCGGGATTGTCATCGTGCTCGACCAACTGCCCAAATTGCTGGGCATCCATATCGAAAAAGGCGGTTTTCTGCACAACGCCCTCGCCACCCTTCAAGGGTTGGGTCATGCCTCGTTGCCGACAGTGGCCGTCAGTGTATTCATGGTGTTGATTCTGATCGGCATGAAGCACTTTACCCCGCGATTGCCGGCACCGCTGATTGCGGTGGCGCTCGGCATTGTCGGCATGAGTGTGCTGAACCTGGAGCAACTGGGTGTGTCGGCCGTCGGGGTCGTTCCAATCGGGTTGCCCGCGCTGACGCTGCCCGACTGGTCGATTGTGTCGCAACTCTGGCCATCGGCCATGGGTATTGCGCTGATGAGCTTTACCGAAACCATCGCGGCGGGACGCGCATTTGCCCGCAGTGATGAACCCGCGCTGCAACCCAACCGTGAGTTGGTGGCGACAGGGTTTGCCAACGTGGGCGGTGCATTGCTTGGGGCCATGGCCGCTGGGGGTGGGACCACCCAAACGGCCGTCAACCGCTTGGCCGGTGCGCAATCACAATTGGCAGGGTTGATCACGGCCGGACTGGCACTGGGGACCTGCCTGCTGATCGCGCCGTTCATTGGCCTGATGCCCAATGCCACGCTCGCCGCTGTGGTGATTGTGTATTCGATAGGCCTGATCCAGCCTTCGGAATTTCGCGAGATTCTTTCGGTACGTCGCACGGAATTTATCTGGGCGCTGGTGGCAATGGTCGGGGTCATGTTGCTCGGCACGCTGCAGGGTATCGTCGTGGCGATCATTGTTTCGTTGCTGGCACTGGCCTACCAGGTCTCGGACCCGCCCGTGCACATACTGGGGCGCAAACCCGGCACCCATGTTTATCGCCCGCCATCCTCCGAGACTGCCGAGGATGAACACTTCGAGGGGTTGCTGATGCTACGGCCGGAAGGTCGCATCTTCTTTGCCAACGCCGAACGACTCGGTTCGAAAATTCGCTCGTTGATCATGGCGGTAGAGCCCAGCGTTGTGATTCTCGATCTGCGCAGTGTTTTCGATCTTGAGTACACCGCGTTGAAAATGCTCACGGCGGCAGAACAGCGTTTGCGTGACAAGGGCATTTCATTGTGGCTGGCGGGCATGAGTCCAGGCGTTTGCGCGATGGTGATCCATGCTCCCTTGGGCCTCGCATTGGGGGAGACGCGGATGCTCCCCGATCTGGAACAGGCCGTTGCCGATTATCAACGGCAGCGGCGATCTCAACAGTGATTTTGCACGCGCCCCTGCAGACGGATGACCTGCGTCATCTGGCCCTCGGGAATTTGAACTACCCTTTATTCGCAAGTCGTACCGGGAATTCGCAACCGGTACACACCCTATTCAAGACCACCAGAGGTTGAAGTATCGCGATGAAAAAAACCAATCGTGAAATAGCCGATTCTGCGGAAAAAAAGGCCGACACGCTTAGCCGCAAAGACTACGAAAAGCAGCTCAAGACCCTGCACGTCGAACTGGTCAAATTGCAGCAGTGGGTGGTCGCCACCGGGGCCAAAGTCGTGATTGTTTTCGAAGGCCGCGACGGCGCCGGCAAAGGCGGCACGATCAAGGCGCTGACCGAGCGCGTCAGCCCGCGAGTGTTTCGTGTGGTGGCTCTGCCGGCACCGTCCGAGCGAGAAAAAAGCCAGATGTACCTGCAACGCTACATGCCGCACTTTCCGGCGGCCGGCGAAGTCGTGATCTTCGATCGCAGCTGGTACAACCGCGCGGGCGTCGAGCGGGTCATGGGGTTTTGCGACGAGCAACAGGTGACCGGCTTTTTAGCGCTGGCGCCGTTGTTCGAACGTCTTATGGTCAATTCCGGCGTGCTGTTGTTCAAGTACTGGCTGGAAGTCAGCCCTGAAGAGCAGACCCGGCGACTCAAGGAACGCATCACCGACGGGCGCAAGATCTGGAAACTGTCGCCAATGGACATCAAGTCCTACAACCGCTGGGACGACTACACCCGTGCCCGTGACGATATGTTCGAAGCCACCGACACCGACTGGGCACCCTGGAACGTCGCCCGCTCCGAGGACAAGAAATCCGTGCGGTTGAACGTGCTGACCCACTTGCTGGGGAACATCCCCTATAAAAAGGTCAAGCAAGAAAAAGTCAGCCTGCCGAAACGCAAGATCGGCAGCTACAAGGCAGCCAACTACCCGTTCAAATACATCGCTGAACCCTACTGAGGATTCACTACTCCTCGGATTTTTCCGCTCGCGCGGTCTCTTCGATGGCGCGGATACTGACAGCGGCGAATATGGCCGTCATCAGAACGCCATTGAAACCCAGCAAGACGGCTAGGACACGTGAGAGAGGCGTTTTGGGTACCAGGTCACCGTAACCGATGGTCAACCCGGTCACGAACCCGAAGTAGATACCGTCAAACGGCCCCCACCCTTCCAGGTAGGCGATGATCAGACCGAACAGAACGATCGTAAACAGCAGAATTGAGAAAATCGGCCAGACAACACGAATGTAGAACCACACTGTTTTGTAAAACTCGCGACGGACGTGCTTTGCATGAGATTTCGTCATGTCATGGACTTCCTGAGATTGAGCTTGGCGACATCTGAGTGCGTGGTGCGGTAACACCTGACAGCTTGGCACAAGTGCGGAGAAAGGAGTTTTCGATGGCCGACTCAAGCAAAAAAATGAGCCTCGTGGGGCTCACTACCCTGGTGATGGTCAACATGATGGGGTCCGGCATCATCATGCTGCCGACCAGCATGGCGCAGCTCGGGGCCATTTCATTGCTGTCATGGATCGTCACCGCTGTAGGCTCCATGGCCATCGCCTACTGCTTTTCCCAGTGCGGCATTTATTGTCAGCGCTCGGGCGGGTTGTCTGCCTACACCGAAGAGGCGCATGGCAAATCAGGGTTTTTTCTCTGTTCGTATCTGTACTTCCTGTCGCTGGCCATTGCCAACGTCGCGGTTGCCATCTCGGCCGTGGGTTACATGACCTCGTTCCTGCCCTGGCTGGGGACTGGCGCGATCCCATTGTTCATCGGAACAGTCGGCCTGCTGTGGCTGACCACCGTCGCTAACTTCGGTGGCCCTGGCATCACCGGGAGGATTGGTGCGATTACCGTCTGGGGCGTGATCATCCCGGTGGCAGGCCTGAGTATCATTGGCTGGTTCTGGTTCAAGTCTGACGTACTGGTTTCCGCCTGGAACCCGAATAACCTTTCGAATGCCGAGGCGATCAGCAGCGCGATTCCGCTGACACTCTGGGCGTTTCTGGGCATGGAATCAGCGGCGCAGGCCAGCGACGCCGTTGAAAACCCCAAGCGCACCGTACCGCTGGCCTGTCTGTTCGGCACGTTGGGTGCTGCCGTGGTCTACGTGCTGTCGACGACCGTCATCCAGGGCATCATTCCCAATGAAGAACTGGCTAACTCCTCGGCGCCCTTCGCGCTGGTCTACGCGCAGATGTTCAACCCCACGGTCGGCAACATCATCATGGCGCTGGCAGTGATGGCGTGTATCGGCTCGCTGCTGGGTTGGCAGTTTACGTTGGCGCAAACGGCGAAGATGACTGCAGACCAAGGGATGTTTCCGAAGTTGTTCAGCAAGGTCACCGCGCGCAACGCCCCGCTGCTGGGCATGCTCGTCTGTGGGGTGATCCAGACGCTGATGGCCCTGTCGACCATTTCACCGAATGCCAGCGCGCAGTTTGGGAAACTGGTCAATCTGGCCGCCGTGACCAACCTGATCCCTTACGTGACGGCGCTGACCGGGCTGCTGGTCATGATGTACAAGGCGCGGGTTTCGTCTGCAGTCTACCTGCGCAATACCCCGGTGTTGGTGATCGCGATCGCCTATTCGTTGTACGCCCTGCACTCCTGCGGCAAGGACGCCGTGTTCGGCGGCGCCCTTGTCCTGGTGTTCGGCTACCCACTTTATGGCTGGCTCGCCAAGCGCTTTGCCGTTGTGTCTCCCAACGATCCCGCCAGGGTCGACACCCCTTAGGTCTGGTTTGCGGACGGAACTGACATCTGAACTTGGGGAATGGGACATGAATGCACAACGAAGCAAAACCATCGCACTGCTCTTTGCCTGCCTGCCGTTGCTGGCCGGTGCCAACACCCTTGAACGGGTGCGCTCGAGCAATACGTTGACCCTCGGCTACCTGCCGGACTTCGCTCCCTTCAGTGTAAAAGTGGGCGACAAGGTCCAGGGTTATGCCATCGGTCTTTGCGACAAAATCGCCGACAAGGTCAAGGCCGAACTGGGTTTGCCCGAACTGCAGGTGAGCTATCAGCCTGTCACCGCCGCCGATGAAATCAGTGCCGTCAGCTCGGGCAAGATCGACCTCCTCTGCACGCCAACGCCGCCCACACTGGAACGACGCAAGACAGTGAGCTATTCAGTGCCCATTTACACCGCAGGCCTCTCGGCGGTGGTGCACCAGGATGCCCCGGCGACGCTGCTGGACGTGCTCAACGGCAAAATCGCTCACACCGGGCCAACCTGGCGTGCCACGGTCAACCGTGGCCTGGCTAACCAAACGTATGTCACCACGGCCGGAGGCGTGAGCGAAGCGTGGATTCGTTCGCAGATGCGCTTGCTCGGCGTGGTCGCCACACTGATCACGGTCGACACGACCGCCGACGGACTCGAGTTGGTCGCCAAAGGAAAAGCGGATGCCATGTTTAGCGAGCGAATGATGCTCAGGAATCTCCTCGACAGCCGTTACCCGACTGGCAATCTGGTCCTGCTGGAACGTATTTTCGAGTATGCCCCGACCGCCATGGCGGTGCCGCGTGACGATGAAGATTTCCGCTTGCTGGTCGACACCACGCTGAGTGAAATGTACCGCTCCGGCGAGATTGAACAGGCGTACGACAAGTACCTGGGCGGCGCCAGCGACACGGCCAGAAAACTGTTCAAGGTCTATGCGCTGCCTTAGCGCCGGTGACAACCAAAAAAAACAGGAGCGCGGCAAGCCGGGCTCCTGTTTTTTATACCTGCGCCGGGTGCGTCAACAACACTTCGGCCCAGCCTTGCTGCCGTATCGAGCTTCCTGGCGTTCGCGGAAAAACACCTCGTAGCTCATCACCGGTTTGTCCGGGTGCTTGTTCTGCATGTGCTCGACGTACGTGTCGTAGTCCGGCATGCCCACCATCAGGCGTGCGGCCTGACCGAGGTATTTACCCAGACGACTCAGGTCATTGAACATGAACACCCTCCTCCATCAAGCCTGTGGAATGGCCTGGAATGGCGCTTCTTTATCCGTACGTTCCTTGGTGCCCCAGGCGGCGATGCCGACTTTGAGGGCGAAGAACAGAATGCTGAAGACCACGAACAGGAACAGCGCCGTCAGCGTTGCGTTGGTGTAGGCGTTGAAGATCACATGCTGCATCTGGTCAATGCTCTTGGCCGGGGCCAACACCTGACCGTTGGCCAGCGCGTCGCTGTATTTCTTCGCCAGGGCGAGGAAGCCAATCGCCGGGTTGGCGTCGAACAGCTTGATGAAGCCTGCGGTCACGGTGCAGATCAGCAGCCAGACTGCCGGCAGCATGGTCACCCAGATGTAGCGCTGACGCTTCATTTTGATCAGCACAACCGTTGCCAACATCAGCGCGATACCGGCCAGCATCTGATTGGAGATGCCGAACAGTGGCCACAACGTGTTGATCCCGCCCAACGGGTCGATCACACCTTGGTACAGCAAGTAACCCCACATCGCCACGCAACCTGCGGTGGCGATCAGGTTGGCGGGCCACGAGTCAGTGCGTTTCAGCGCCGGGACGAAGGAGCCGAGCAAATCCTGGAGCATGAAGCGACCGGCACGGGTACCGGCATCAACCGCCGTCAGAATGAACAGCGCTTCAAACAGAATCGCGAAGTGGTACCAGAACGCCATGGTGTTTTCACCCGGCAGGACGTGGTGCAGGATCTGCGCGATACCGACCGCCAGGGTCGGCGCACCGCCGGCTCGGGCCAGAATGGTGGTTTCACCGATGTCCTTGGCCACTGCTTGCAGGGCTTCCGGGGTAATCGCAAAGCCCCAGCTGCTGACGGTTTGAGCGACGGAGACAACATCCGCGCCGACCAACGCCGCCGGGCTGTTCATCGCAAAGTACACCCCTGGCTCGATGACTGAGGCGGCAACCATGGCCATGATGGCGACGAAGGATTCCATCAACATGCCGCCGTAACCGATGTAACGGGCATGTCCTTCACTGGCGAGCAGTTTCGGCGTGGTGCCGGAAGCGATCAGCGCGTGGAAACCGGAGACCGCGCCACAGGCGATGGTGATGAACAGGAACGGGAACAGACCGCCCTTCCATACCGGGCCAGTGCCATCGATGAACTGAGTCAGCGCCGGCATTTTCAGGTCGGGCATGGTGATCAGAATGCCGATCGCCAAGGCAACGATGGTGCCGATCTTGAGGAAGGTCGACAGGTAGTCACGAGGTGCCAGGATCAGCCACACCGGCAGTACCGCGGCGACAAAACCGTAACCGATCAACATCCAGGTGATCTGAATCCCGGTGAACGTAAAGGCCTTGGCCCAGACCGGATCAGCCGCAATCTGCCCACCGAGCCAGATCGAACCGAGCAGCAACGCCACGCCGACCACGGAGATTTCGCCAATGCGGCCCGGACGGATGTAGCGCATGTAAATACCCATGAACATCGCGATCGGGATGGTCGCCATCACGGTGAACATGCCCCATGGGCTATCGGCCAATGCCTTGACCACGATCAGCGCCAACACCGCGAGTATGATGATCATGATCAGGAAGCAGCCAAACAGCGCGATGGTGCCGGGGATACGACCCATTTCTTCTCGGACCATGTCGCCGAGTGAACGACCGTTGCGGCGGGTGGACATGAACAGGACCATGAAGTCCTGAACGGCACCGGCCAGCACCACGCCGGCGATCAGCCACAGCGTACCGGGCAGGTAGCCCATTTGTGCCGCCAACACCGGCCCGACCAAGGGACCCGCGCCGGCAATGGCCGCGAAGTGGTGACCGAACAGCACGTGTTTATTGGTCGGGACGTAGTCCAGGCCATCGTTATTGATGACCGCGGGCGTGGCACGATTGGGGTCCAGTTGCATCACCTTGGTGGCGATGAACAGGCTGTAATAGCGATAGGCAACGAGGTAGATAGCGACAGCTGCGACGACGATCCAGAGGGCGTTGATCGCTTCGCCGCGGCGCAGGGCCACGACACTTAGCGCAAACGCTCCCAGAACAGCCACGGCAAACCAGGCGAGGTGTTTAGCCAGACGGGGCATAGCGTGTCTCCTGCCGACAGCCTGTGACTGCGGCGGTAATTTTTATAATTGTGTCCGCGGTGCGGAGCTGGCCCAATATCCCCGCATGCCGTCTACAAATAAATCCGCGTTACTACGTACGCGGTGCCTACGTAGTTCTACGTAGACGGTGTAGGAGCCGAGCTTGCTCGCGATGGCGGCGTATCAGCCAATAAAGATGGTAAATGTAAAGCCCCCATCGCGAGCAAGCTCGGCTCCTACAGGGGATTGCATTTCAGCTGACCGACATTCCGTCCAGCAGCGCTACTGGGCGAGTGCATCTTTGGCCTATGATGCCGGGCCTTTGCCTTCCTTCAGTCTGGAGCCAAGATGCAGCTCAAACACAAAATCGTCGCGCTCGGGATTCTGCCGCTGGTATTGGCCATCGCGGTGATCTGTGGGCTGGTGATTTCGCTTAATCGCCAACTCGGCGACCAACAGGCTCAACTGATCGAAGACAGCATCCTGGCCAGCAAGCGTGCCGAGCTGAAAAATTATGTGGAAATGGCGCAAAGCCTGATTGCGCCGCTGTACGACGACGGCCACGGTGACGCGCACGCCCAGCAGCAAGTGCTGGAAGAACTGCGAAAACTCAGCTTCGGCATCAACGGCTACTTCTTCGTTTACGACCGCGAAGGTCGTAGCCTGATGCACGCGCGCCAGACCGAACTGGTGGGCAAGTACCTTTGGGACATGAAAGACCCGCACGGCTTGCCGGTGATCCAGGCGCTGCTCAAAAGTGCGCAATCGGGCGAAGGCTTTCAGCGTTACGCGTGGAACAAACCTTCCTCCGGCCAGGTCACCGACAAACTCGCCTACGTTGTGATGCTGGACCGTTGGGGCTGGATGCTCGGCACCGGCATTTACCTGGAGGACGTCGAACGCGCCACGCAGCAGGCCCGTGACGAAGTGGCTCAGGGCATCCGCAAGACCATGCTGGCGATAGCCGTCGTGGCGCTCGTGGCGGTGCTGTTTGTGTTCGCCAGCGGCATGACGCTGAACGTCAGCGAGCATCGCCTGGCGGATAAAAAATTGCAGCGCCTGACGCAGCGTATCGTCAGCCTGCAGGAAGAGGAGCGATCCCGGGTCTCCCGTGAATTGCACGACGGCATCAGCCAATTGCTGGTGTCGATCAAGTTTCGCTTCGAACTGGCCAGCCATCTGCTGGAAAACGAACAGGGCCATGACAAGGGCCTGAGCACGCTGAAGGACGCTACCGAGCGCCTGGGCGAAGCCATTGGCGAAGTCCGCAGCCTCTCCCACGACCTGCGTTCTTCCTTGCTCGACACCTTGGGCTTGCCGGCCGCCATCGGCCAACTCGCCGCCGAATTCGAGCAACGCAGCGGTCTCAAAGTGACCTATGACGACAACGAGTTCGACTGTCACCTGGTCGACGGCGCGGCCGTCGCGCTGTTCCGGATCGTGCAGGAAGGCCTGACCAATATCGAACGCCACGCCCAGGCAAAAAATGTTTCCATTACCTTGCACGGCGCTGAAGAATCGGTGCGCCTGAGCGTGGTGGACGACGGAATCGGTTTTAATGTCGCCCAGGTCGAACGTCGCCAGGCCGGTATCGGCCTGCGTAACATCCGTGAACGGGTCGAGCATTTTGGCGGACGTTTTGAGCTGACCTCGATGCCCGGCAAAAGTGAACTGGACGTACAGCTACCAATGAAAGTATCCGCAACGCAACGCTGACTCACCCCAAACAAGAAGAGTGAACACCCGCGATGAACCTGCCCTACCCGATCCGCGTCGCCCTGGTTGACGATCATTCCCTGGTCCGTGACGGCATCAAAGCGCTGCTGGCGGTCATGGCGCCCCTGGAAGTGGTGGGCGAAGCCGAAAGCGGCGCGCAGGCGATCGAGATGGTCGGGCGCTGCAAACCAGACCTGTTGCTGGTCGACATCAGCCTGCGCGACATGAACGGCCTCGAACTGACCCGCGTATTGCGCAGCCAGTACCCGGCGCTGAAAGTGCTGATATTGAGCATGTACGACAATAATGAATACGTGAGCGAGTCCGTGCGTGCCGGCGCCAGCGGCTATGTGCTGAAGAATTCGCCATCGCGGGAAATCATTGCGGCCATCGAAGCCATTGCCAGCGGCGGCACCTTCTACAGCGCCGAAATTGCCCAGCGCCTGATCGCCGATAAAAGTACCGACAACGAGCTGACTCCGCGCGAAAGCCAGGTGCTGTACAAAATGGCTCAAGGCCTGAACAACAAGGAAATGGCCCGGGAACTGGACATCAGCGTGCGCACAGTCGAAACCCATCGCTTGAGCATTCGCCGCAAACTCAACATCGACAAACCGGCGGCACTGGTCAAATACGCGATCGATCACGGAATCATTTCGCGCTAGGAAAAAATCCGGCTCCGGGGATTCGACAGTTCAATCAGACGTCTATGCTCCAGTGATCTTTCTTGGCTGGACACGGAACAATGCCTCCAAGTCGATCCCCGTTGACGCAACCGGGCTACCTCACCCTGTTGGGTGCGCTGGCCCTCAGCGGCTGCATTCAACTCGGCCCGGATTTCCAGCCACCCGGTGAGGAGTGGATCAAGCATTGGGACACACCATCCCTTGAGCAATCCAGCCAGCGCGGGGCGAATCCGGACCTGCGCCAGTGGTGGCGAATCTTCAACGACCCGGTGCTCGATCAACTGATCGCGCAAGCGGATGCTCACAATTCCAGCCTTAAAATTGCCGGCTTGCACGTTATGGAGTCCCGCGCCCAATTGGGCATTGCGCAAAGCACGCTGTACCCGCAACTGCAGCAAGTGAGCGCTGACAGTCTGTACGTCAAGCGCCACCAATACGGTGGCAACAATGCGCAGGACAATAATTTCTGGCAACACAGTGCCGGGTTTGACATTGGCTGGGAGCTGGACTTCTGGGGACGTTTCGCCCGCGCCATCGAGTCAGCCGATGCCCTCTATTTTGCGGCCCAGGCCAACTACGAAGACGTGCTGGTCTTGCTGCGCGCCCAAGTGGCAGACACCTATTATTTGTTGCGCACCACCGAAGCCCGTCTGCGCGTGGCCCGAGAAAACGCCAAGCAGCAAAAGCGCAATTTCGAGATCACCGAGAAACTGTTCAAGAGCGGCCAGGATGCCGAGCTCGATCTGCAACAGGCCAAAACCCAATACTTGGGCACGCTGGCCACTATTCCCAACCTCCAGGCCCAATTGCAACAGACGCGTAACGCCTTGGCCGTGCTGATCGGGCAACCGCCGGGCGGGCTCCCGCAAGTGGTCGAGAATGACAGCCTGGTGCCACTGGTCGATCGCGCCGTGCTGCAAGATGTGCCCGCCAGCTTGCTGTTGCGTCGGCCTGACGTCCGCGCTGCCGAGCTCAATGTCGCTGCCCAGGGGGCGCTGATTGGCGTGGCCGAAAGTGATTTCTATCCGTCGCTGACCTTGCTCGGCAGTATTGTCTGGTCGACGGACACGCTCCACGGCACGTCCAGCAGCCTGGACCTGGTGGGTGGCCCGAGTCTGCGCTGGAATGTGTTCGATTACGGGAGTATCACCAACAACGTGCGCGTACAGGACGCGCGGTTGCAGGAGTTGATCGAAGCTTACCGCGACAAGGTTCGCCAAGCCGCACGCGAGGCAGACGATGCGGCCAACGGCCTGATCCAGTCCCTTGAGAGCGAACGCATCCTGCGTGAGGCCGGCGGCGCCGCCACGCGTTCGCTGACGCTGGCCAGCGTGCAGTTTCGCGAAGGTTACTCCGACTTTCAACGGGTGCTCGACGCGCAACGTGCGCTGCTCGAACAACAGGACAATTACCTGGTCGCCCGCGGCAATGCGGTCAGCAATGTGATCGCCCTGTACAAGGCTTTGGGCGGAGGTTGGTACTCCGCGCTGCCGCGTGTCGACCCGGCCACCCGCCATCTGATGGAACAACGCACGGACTGGGGCAACATGCTGGACGAGCCCTCCGCCGACCTGCCCGCTTTCCCGCTACCCGCCAAGGAAATCAGCCATGAGTGACGCCCCGCAGCCCTCCCCCAACGCCGCCGAGCCCGTGCCGGCCGATCCGGCAAAAAAAGGCATCAAATGGGTGTTGGTGCTGATCATCCTGAGCCTGGCCTGGTACCTGTTGGCCGACCGTTTCACGCCGTATACGCAACAGGCACGGGTGGGTGCATTGGTTATTCCGGTGGCGTCGGAGGTCGCGGGGCGGGTGATCCGGGTAAACGTTCACAACAATCAGATCGTCAAGGCCGGCGACGTGGTTTTCGAGGTCGATCCGGCACCCTACAAGATTGCCGTCGACCGCGCCCGCGCCGACCTTGAGACAACCCGACGGCAGTTGGGCGCCAGCACCGCGGGGATTGCCTCGGCGCAAGCAGCCTTGCGTGCGGCCCAGGCCAACGAAACCAAGGCCCGCCAGGAGAATCAGCGCCTCGAAGGGTTGTACCGTGAAGACCCGGGGACCATTTCCGTGCGCGTTCTCGATGCGTCACGCACCAGCCGCGAAGCCGCGATCAGTCAAACGGCCGCCGCACGCGCCGAGGTAGAGCGTGCAAAAGAAACAGAAGGTGGCGGTGAAGACGTCAACGCGAAACTGCGCAGTGCTGCCACGGCACTGGAAAAAGCCGAACTGGACCTGTCCAACACGCAAACACGGGCACGCTCGGCGGGGTTGATCACCGACCTGCGCACCGACGTCGGGCAATTCGCCGCCGCCGGCAGCCCGGTGATGACGCTGATCACCATTCAGGACATCTGGATCACGGCCGACATGACCGAGAACAACCTCGGCCTGGTGCGGCCCGACACGCCGGTATCCATCGTCCTCGATGCAGTGCCGGGTGAAGTCTTCGAGGGTCATGTACGCAGTGTCGGTTATGGCATCAGCGTCGGCCAGCCAACGCCGCCCGGCACCCTGCCCGGCATACAAAACAGCCGGGACTGGCTGCGGCCGGCCCAACGCTTCCCGGTGATCATCGAGTTTTCCGAGCCGTCCATGAACGCACTGCTTGGCAGCGGGAACATTCGTGCCGGCGGGCAGGCTGAAGTCATGGCCTTCCCTTCACCGGGCAATTGGCTCAACCCGCTTGGTCACGCATTTTTAGGCCTGATGAGCTGGCTGTCCTATGCCTACTAAACGAACGCCACGGGAGCAACGTGCGTTGCGATTGGCGTGCGGCGCGGCACTGTGCCTGGCTGTGAGTTTCGGCCTGGCGCTGCCCATTCCGTTTCTTGCGCCCGTGCTGTGCCTGTTGCTCCTGGCGTCGGTCAATCGCCCGTTGCCATTTAAGGCCGCGATTGTTCTCGCCCTGGTGGCGATGCTCACCACCGGGATCGGCCTGCTATTGATCCCGATCCTGCGTTACTACCCATTGACCGGCGTGCTGTTGGTCACGCTCAGCCTGTTCCTGGTGTTTCGCTGGGGGCTCAGTGGCGGCAACAATCTGATCGTGACCTTGCTGGTGATGGGCCTGACCATGATCTCCTCGGCGGGCGTCGCCGAATTCGATCTTGCGGCGATGGTCATCGGCGCGCTGGTCAAAGGTCTTTTACTGGCGGTGATGGTGATTGCGCTCAGTCACTGGATATTCCCCGAACCGGCCAATGCGCCGTCGCCGCCCGCCGCCCCACCGCCGGAAGGCGTAGAAGCCAGTCGGATTGCGCTGCGTGCAACCTTGATCGTCTTGCCGACATTCCTGCTGGCGATGATCGACCCGGCGGCCTACCTGCCGATCATCCTGAAAGCGGTGGGCCTGGGCCAGCAATGCTCAACCACCAGCGCGCGCAATGCCGGCCGTGAGCTGCTTGGGGCGACTTTGCTCGGCGGTTTGCTGGCCATCCTGTTCTGGTGTGCACTGAGCCTGTTTGTGCACCTGTGGATGTTCTTCCTGTGGATGCTGCTGTTCGGCCTGATCCTGGCGCGCAAGCTGTATGCCCTGAGCCCGAGCCGTTATGGCCCGGGGTTGTGGCTCAACACCTTTATCACCCTGATCATCCTGCTGGGCCAGTCCGTACAGGACAGCGCCTTGGGCAAAGACGTCTACACCGCTTTCGCCGTGCGCATGGGTCTGTTCATCGCCGTCACGCTGTACGCCTGCGTGATGGTCCGCTTGCTGGACCGGCCCACACAGGCACCGGCTCAGGGATTGACCTGATAACCCTTGCCTTGCAGGCAACTGGTATAGGCCGTCTGGCTGTTGGCGGCGCTGGTTTTTTCATCCGCTCGGCGTTCCTGCCGCTGGCGCGAACCGCCCACCACGGCACCGGCCGCCGCCGCCCCTTTAGCTTGATTCTGCCGATACTCCTGCTTCACGTTGCTATTGGCATTCTCGTAGACTTCGTGCTGATTCCCGCGCACGCCGGCTGCAGCGGCCCCAGCGGCGGCACCCGCCGCAGCTCCCTTCACGCGTCCCCCGGACGGAGACGTGTCGGTCGAAGCCGCCTGACTCGCGGCTACGCTATTGCACTCATTGATGTCCATTTGGGTCTGTTGCGAACTCTGGCCTTTGGTCGGCACAACGGTTTGCGCCCAGCCCTGGGCAGCTGAAACCGATAACGCGACACACAGCCCGATGGAAGACAACTTACGCATGATGACCTCCTGCGCAGTACCGAGCAGTCCGTTGACCACCCTCCCGCGCTTGATTGAGCATCAAGAAGTGTAGATCAGCCATCACCCGCCTCATTGCCCTTATGTCGATTGCGACCCGTCAAGATGAAACTTTTCGATCGTTTTGGCCTGATGACCTAACCTCATAGGCGGAGCGACCCACAACAGAGCCGAACACCTATGCGTCATGTAGTGATGTCAGTGATTCTCGTCGCGCTCACGCTGCTGGTGCCCAGTGGCGCAGCGCTGTCTGCCGACGATCCGACACCGTCTTCAAACATTGCGCCTAATGCTCCGCCAGCTGCGGTGTCCACCACTGAACTACAAGGCCTGCAACTACGCCTGGACCTGATCAAACAGCGGGTATCACTGGCCAATAACGTCACCATGATGATTGGCCTGCAAGACTCCGTTCAATCGTTTATCAACGACGTGGACACCCTGCAGTCATCGCTGCTGCCTGAACAGAAACAATTACAAGCGCAGCTTGATGTATTGAGCGGTCCCGTTTCCCTGGGTGGCGAGGCCGTTGAGAAGTCGGATATCACAACGCAACGCGAGGTGCTTTCCGAACAAAAGAAAGTCGTCGATGCCAACTTGAAAACCCTCGCCGCGCTGAGAGCCAGTGCAGTCGACCTGCTCACTCAGATCGCCAGTATCCGACGCAGCCTTCTGGAAAGTGAAGTCACGCTGCGCAGTGGCAGCATCCTGGGACGGAATTTTTGGGAACCGTTGATCAATCCACTCGAGGAGGATCGCCTGCGGCTCAAAAATTTCATTGAACAGGCTAGCAACACCCTCGCGGCGGCCTGGCAACCCGGCCAGCGTTTGTCGGCAGTCATGCTGATGGTGCTGGCCTGGATCATCTGGGTCTGGGGCCGCCGGCTGGCTGATCGCGGGCTGACCTGGATTTGCATCCATCGCCTGCCTGAAGGGCGATTGCGGCGAAGTACGCTGGCTCTGGCGTCTGTCGTGGCCACGGTGTTGACCACCGCCTGTGCGCTACAACTGCTGTTTTACGCGCTCACGCGAGAACTGCCATTGACGCCCATGATGCAGAATTTCGCCGAGGAATTCGAAAGGGTGGTCTATACCTGCGTGCTGATCACCGGGTTGAGCCGGGCATTGCTAGCCAACCAGCACCCCTCCTGGCGACTGCCCGCTATCGACGATTCCGTCGCGGAGGCCATTCAGCCCTATCCCAGAATACTGGCTGCAACCCTGCTGGTGATGGCGTCAGTGGCGCAAATCACTAATGTCGCTGGCATGAGCGGCCCCGCCTTGCTGTTGGGACGAGGCTTGATCGCGCTAGTGGTCGCGGTGATCTTCACCCTGCTGTTCCGCCGCGCCAGTCACGCCCGTAGAGTGCTGGCTGCCGCCGGTGACACCCCTGAATCGGGCACCGCCCTGGCCGGTCTGATTTACACCTGCACGATCATTGCGCTGGTCATCTCGTTCATCGCTTTGCTGATCGGCTACGTCTCCCTGGCAAGGTTCATCACGTACGAACTGGTCTGGGGTTTTATCGTCCTCTGCGGCTTCTACATGCTGATTCAGTTGCTCAAGGACAGTTGCGAGTACCTGTTTTCACCCAAGAGCCCCAGCGGAAAAGCGGTTAAACAGCTGCTGGGAATGGGCGATGTGCGCCTTGAACAAATCTCGATCATCTTGTCCGGGGCCGGTCGTGCGACGTTAATTCTGTTGGCGGTTATTTCGCTGTTTGTCGGCGGCGTAGGCACCACGCTCGGGCAATTGGTGGGCCAGGCGCTGTCGATTCTCGGCGGCGACGGCTTGCGCAAACTGAACATCATTCCGGGGCATTTACTCAATGCGATCCTGGCCCTGTTTATCGGTATCTATCTGATTCGAGCCCTGTGCCGCTGGCTGGATGACGAATTCCTGCCGAAAACCGACATGGACCCCGGCATGTGTGCCTCGCTGAGCACTCTGTTCGCCAACATCGGCTACGCCCTGGTGATCCTGCTGACCCTGCAATCGCTGGGCATTGAATGGACTAACCTGGCATGGATCGTCAGCGCCCTCTCAGTGGGCATCGGTTTCGGCTTGCAGGAAATCGTCAAGAATTTCGTCTCTGGCCTGATCCTGCTGACCGAGCGTCCGGTCAAGGTGGGCGACCTGGTCAGCATCAGCGGGGTCGAAGGTGATATCCGCCGCATCAACGTCCGGGCCACAGAAATACAACTCTCTGACCGCTCGATTGTCATCGTCCCCAACTCCCAGTTGATCTCGCAAAACCTGCGCAACGTTACGCTGGGCGGCAGCGCGCAAGGCGTGGCAAGCCTTGAGTTGATGTTCCCGCTGGACATCGACCCGGAGCAGGTGAAAGACCTGCTGTATGACACCTACCAAGAGAACGAGAGCATCCTCGATAAACCGGCGACGTTTGTACGCTTCAGCAAACTCAGCCCGGATGGCATCACCTTGACCATCACCGGTTACGTCAGCAGCCCGAGAATTGTCGGCATCACCAAAAGCGATCTGCTGTTCGAGATTCTCAAACGCCTGGGCGCGGCGGGCATTCAACTGGCCAAACCGCCCACAGCGCCGGATTGATGAGCGCTGCTCATAACTCTATAGACGAATTACGCAAAAACATTCGCCGATCAGGCGGGTCACTCTTTCTGTGAGCCTTGGCAATGCCCAACACACAGGAATCGAATCAATGGACAACCGTGCCCCGCTACCGCTTTCCAGACGCACATTGCTGATCGTCGGCGTCGTGACCGCGACCGCCATGGTGCTGCCGCCTTTTATCTCGGCCAAAGCCTGCGCCGCCAATGCCGCGCGGCCGATCAAGGCTTCCGTGTCCCTGTCGGTGAACGGCGAAAAGCGCGATCTGGACCTGGACACCCGCACCACACTGCTCGATGCGTTACGGGAACACTTGCACCTCACCGGCACCAAAAAAGGCTGTGATCATGGTCAGTGCGGCGCGTGTACGGTGATCGTCGATGGCCGGCGCATCAATGCGTGCCTGACGCTGGCGGTGATGCACGACGGCGCCAAAGTCACCACCATCGAGGGCTTGGGCACACCTGAAAAGCTCCATCCGATGCAGGCTGCGTTCATCAAACACGACGGTTACCAATGCGGGTATTGCACGCCGGGACAGATCTGTTCGGCAGTCGCGGTGCTAGAGGAAATTCGCGCCGGCATTCCGAGTCACGCCAGTGCCAGCCTGACCGATTCGCCCCAACTGGTCGCCAGTGAACTGCAGGAGCGCATGAGCGGCAATATCTGCCGCTGTGGTGCCTACTCCAACATCATTGAAGCGATCACCGAAGTCGCGGAGGCCGATCTATGAGGCCCTTCACTTATCTGCGTGCCCGATCCCCCGCTGAGGCTGCTGCACTGGGCGCTCAAGTCAACGGCGCACGATTTATCGCCGGCGGCACCAACCTGCTCGACCTGATGAAACTGGACATCGAAACCCCCACACACCTGATTGATGTCAACGGACTGGCGCTGGACCGGATCGACGCCACGCCCGAAGGTGGCCTGAGAATCGGTGCACTGGTGCGTAATACCGACCTCGCCGCCGACGCCCGGGTTCGCAAGGACTACGCGCTGCTGTCCCGCGCTCTCCTCGCCGGTGCCTCCGGCCAGTTGCGCAACAAGGCGACCACCGCTGGCAACCTGTTGCAACGCACGCGCTGCCCGTATTTCTACGACACCAATCAGGCCTGTAACAAACGCCAACCCGGAAGCGGCTGCGCAGCCATCGGCGGTTTCAGTCGCTCGTTGGGGATCATCGGCGTGAGCGATGCCTGTATCGCCACGCACCCCAGCGACATGGCCGTGGCCATGCGTGCGCTCGATGCACAGGTGGAAACTGTGCGCCCGGATGGCTCGACCCGCGTGATTGCCATCGCCGACTTCCATCGACTGCCGGGCAACTCACCGAACATCGAAACGACCTTGGCGGCGAATGAGTTGATCACCGCAGTAACCCTGCCGGCACCCCTCGGCGGCACGCACATTTATCAAAAGGTACGCGACCGTGCTTCGTACGCCTTCGCGCTGATTTCCGTGGCGGCCGTCATTCAGCAGGACGGCAGCGGCCGCGTCGCGCTGGGTGGCGTTGCGCACAAACCCTGGCGTGTTGAAACGGCGGAGTCGGCGATGGCACAAGGGGCAAAAGCCGTGGCTGACCAGTTGCTCGCCGGTGCCACACCCACCCCGGAAAACGCCTTCAAACTCACCTTGGTCGAGCGCACGCTCGCGTCGGTAATGGATCAAGCGAGGACACACGCATGAAGTTCGATACCCTCGCCACCACCAACCCTATCGATCAGATGAAAGTGGTCGGCAAACCGACCACCCGCATCGAAGGGCCGTTGAAGACTACCGGCTGCGCGCCTTATGCCTATGAACGCCACGACGTAGCGCCGAACCAGGCTTATGGCGTGGTGGTCGGTTCGGCCATTGCCAAGGGCCGCATTGCCTCGATGAACCTCCAGGAAGCGCAGTCTGCGCCAGGCGTGATTGCGATTGTCACGGCCGCCAACGCCGGCAAGCTGGGCAAAGGCAAGTACAACACCGCAAAACTGTTGGGCGGTCCGGACATCCAGCACTACCACCAGGCCGTGGCGCTGGTGGTGGCGGACACCTTTGAACAGGCAAGGGCCGCGGCGCAGCTGCTCGATATCCAGTACGTCAGCAGCGAGGGTGCCTTCGATCTGGCCAGCGTTCGCAACACCGGCGCACCGACCAAAGAGGCGCCGGACACCACCCATGGTGACTTTGCGGCTGCATTCGCGGCAGCGCCGGTGCAGTTTGACGCGACGTATACCACCCCGGATCAAAGCCATTCGATGATGGAGCCCTTCGCCTCGATTGCGTCGTGGACGGGCGATCAACTGACCTTGTGGACCTCGAATCAAATGATCGACTGGTCGGTGACGGACCTCGCGACCACGCTCGGTATCCCCAAGAAAAATGTGCGCCTGATCTCGCCCTATATCGGTGGCGGCTTTGGCGGGAAGCTGTTCCTGCGCTGCGAAGCGCTACTCGCCGCCCTCGGCGCGCGCCTGGCCGGTCGGCCGGTGAAAGTCGCGCTGGCGCGGCCGCTGATGTTCAACAACTCGACCCACCGCCCGGCGACGATTCAACGCATTCGCATCGGCACCACCCCAGCCGGCAAGATCACTGCGATGGGCCATGAAAGTTGGTCAGGCGACCTGCCCGGCGGCAAACTCGAACTGGCCTCGCAACCGAGCAAACTGCTGTATGCCGGGGACAATCGATTGGTATCAATGCGCCTGTGTACCCTTGACCTGCCAGAAGGCAACGCCATGCGTGCACCCGGTGAAGCGTCGGGGCTGATGGCGCTGGAAATCGCCATGGACGAGATGGCCGAGAAACTCAAACTCGACCCGGTCGAGTTTCGGATCATCAATGACACCCAAGTCGATCCGGTTGACCCCAATCGGCCCTTCTCCCAGCGGCAACTGATCGAATGCCTGCGCACCGGGGCCACGCGATTTGGCTGGGACAAACGCCATCCACAACCGGGTACTCAACGCGAAGGTCGTTGGCTGATCGGCATGGGCGTCGGCGTTGCGTTTCGCAATAACCTGCAGGTGAAGTCCGGGGCGCGCGTGCGTCTGGATGCCAGTGGAACGGTGACCGTGGAAACCGACATGACCGATATCGGTACCGGCAGTTACACGATCATTGCCCAGACTGCCGCCGAGATGATGGGCGTCGGCCTCGATGACGTGGTGGTGCGATTAGGCGATTCGAGCTTTCCGGTGTCTTCCGGTTCTGGTGGTCAGTTTGGCGGCAACTGCTCGACGGCGGGCGTGTACGCGGCGTGCGTCAAACTGCGAGAAGCGGTAGCACAACAATTCGGCATCAACGTGGAAGATGCGGTGTTTGCCGGCGGAGAAGTCCACGCGGGCGGCAACACCTATGCGCTGCACGACGCGGCAACCGCTGGCGAAATCGTCGCCGAGGACACCATCGAATTCGCCGAGTTGAGCAAGCAATATCAGCAATCCACCTTTGGCGCGCACTTTGTCGAAGTCGCCGTCGACAGCGCGACCGGTGAAACCCGCGTACGGCGGATGCTCGCCGTATGCGCCGCCGGGCGAATTCTCAACCCGACGTCCGCGCGCAGTCAGGTGATCGGCGCGATGACCATGGGTGTCGGTGCGGCGTTGATGGAAGACCTGGTCGTCGATAAACGCCTGGGCTTCTTCGTCAACCACGACCTGGCCGGCTACGAAGTGCCGGTGCATGCGGACATCCCGCATCAGGAAGTGATTTTCCTCGACGAAGCCGACCCGGCCTCCTCGCCCATGAAAGCCAAAGGCGTCGGTGAGTTGGGCTTGTGCGGCGTCAGTGCGGCGATTGCCAATGCGATCTACAACGCTACCGGCGCGCGTGTTCGGGAGTACCCGATCACGCTGGACAAGATTTTGCAGAAGCTGCCGCCGATGATCTGATCAAACCGTTATTGCCCGTGAGCGTAATCCGCTGCGCTGACCTGCTCCATCCAGTCAACCACCTTGCCATCCTGCACTTCGGCAATGGCAATGTGGGTCATGGCGGTACTGACGGTTGCGCCGTGCCAGTGCTTTACCTGCGGCGCAATCCATACGGTGTCGCCCGGCCTGATCACCTGTATCGGTTGGCCAAGCGCCTGCACCCAGCCCGTTCCTGCCGTGACAATCAACGTCTGTCCCAGCGGATGAGTGTGCCAGGCGGTGCGCGCACCGGGCTCGAACGTCACCGTGGCGCCGCTGACCTGAGCCGGTTCAGTGCCTTTGAATGGCGCATCGACACGCACCGTGCCGGTGAAATAATCGGCGGGGCCTTTGGCCGAGGGTTGGGAACCATTGGGTGTAACAGTCAGCATCGGTGTCTCCTGAGCGTATGAAGCAAATGCGGATAGCGAAAGCGAGAGCGCGGTGACGGCAAGATTGTTCATGTCGGTCTGACGCCAGGCAGCAGCAAGTCGCACTAATCTACCTGCTACGCAGTTAAACGATTAGCCGCTAGAATCGGGTCAAACCTATGAGGGAGGCTCATGAATGCTTCGGGAAAACGCCAACGACTTGCTCGCCTTCCTCGCTGTTGCGCGTGAGCGAAGCTTTACCAAAGCCGCCGGCAAGTTGGGGGTTTCCCAGTCGGCACTGAGCCATACGATTCGTGCACTGGAAGCGCGACTGGGCCTGCGCCTGCTGACCCGCACCACGCGCAGCGTGTCGCCTACCGAGGCGGGTCAGCGATTGGTGGAAACGGTTGGCCCGCACTTTGAAGAAATCGAATTCGAGCTGGCAGCGCTGAGCGACCTACGCGATACGCCGGCAGGCAAAATCCGCATCAATGCCATGGACCATGCGCTGGAGTTCATCCTGTGGCCGGTCCTCAAACCGTTCCTCGCCAAGTACCCGGACATCTCGGTGGAGGTCTGCTGCGACTATGGTTTCGTCGATATCGCCGCACAAGGTTTCGATGCCGGTGTGCGCTTGGGCGAAGACGTGGCGCAAGGCATGATCGCCACCCGGATAGGGCCGGACATGCGCATGGCGGTGGTGGGTTCCCCGGCCTACTTTACCGACCGCACAGTCCCCGAAACGCCGCGCGATCTGACCGAGCATCAATGCAACAACCTGCGGCTGCCTACCAACGGCGGCTTGTACACATGGGAATTTAAAAAGGGCCAGGAAAGCCTGAATGTCCGGGTTTCGGGCCAAGTCACTTTCAATGGCGTTTACCCGTTGCTCAAAGCGGCACTGGACGGCCTCGGGCTGAGCTACATCCCCGAAGACCTCGTGGCGCCTCATCTTGCGGACGGTCGACTGGTCCAGGTGCTGGAAGACTGGAGCGCGCCGTTTTCCGGCTTTCACCTCTACTACCCCAGTCGGCGCCAAGCCTCGCCGGCGTTTGCGTTGCTGCTGGAAGCGTTGCGTTATCGCGGCTGACGCCATTCATGAGCCGTGCTCATAGGCAAAAGCGCTTTTAGCAGACTAATCACCACAACGCTCGGGACCTAAGATGGCGCATTGCGCCGTCTTCCGAGAAGTCACTGAACATGCCCCACAACCAAGACACCCGCCTCACCTCACAGCAGATCGCCGTGCTGATCGTGGTGCTGTGCAGCTACTTGATGATCGTGCTGGATATTTCCATTGTGATCACCGCCCTGCCGAAAATCCGCCAAAGCTTCGAGATGTCCACGGCCGGCCTGTCGTGGGTGCAGAACGCCTACACGCTCGCGTTCGGCGGCTTGTTGCTGCTGGGCGCGCGGGCTGGCGACATAGTTGGCCGACGCCGAATGTTCATTGTCGGACTGGGGGTGTTCACCGCGGCCTCGTTGCTTGTCGCCCTAGCGCAAAACGCTTCGTTGTTGTTGGCCGCCCGTGCGTTGCAAGGCGTCGGCGCGGCGATCCTTGCCCCCTCCACCCTCGCCTTGCTGCTGACTCATTTTGCCACGGGTCACCAGCGCACCCGCGCCATTGCCTACTACGGTGCGGTGGCCGGCATAGGCGCCAGCGTCGGCTTGTTGCTGGGCGGTGTGCTGACGCAGTGGCTGTCGTGGCGCGTCGGCTTTTTGATCAATGTTCCCATAGGCATCGTGCTGATCCGGGCGGCCCGCCAGTGCCTTGGCGAAACCGAACTGCAGGCGGGAAAATTCGATGTCGCGGGCGCGGCGCTGTCGACAATGGGGATGACGGCGCTGATTTACGGCATTGTCCGCTCGGCCATGGCCGGGTGGAGCGATTTAATCACCGTCGCCAGCGTGTCCGGCGGCCTGTTGTTACTGACGGCTTTTATCCTCCACGAAGCGCGCGCCCATCAACCGATCCTGCCGCTGCGCCTATTAAAGCACCGCACTCGTGCAGGTGCCTACGCGGCACGCATGCTGTTTTTGGGCGGGATGATCGGTTTTTGGTTTTTCACCACACAGTACTTGCAGGAAGTGCTCGGTTTCACAGCGAGTGAGGCCGGTATGGCGTTTCTGCCCACGACGCTGGTGAACTTCGCCATCGCGTTGGCCGTGCCGAGATTGACCCAACGCTTTGGCAATGCCTGGCTGTTGGTCGGTGGCTTGGGCATTGCGCTGATTGGCATGATCTGGTTAAGCGGCGTTAATGCGCACAGCCACTACCTGACCGCCGTCGCGCTGCCGATGATGCTGATCGGTCTCGGCCAGGGCGCCAGCCTGAGCCCGCTGACGAATGCCGGCATGACCGATGTCGACCCTCGCGATGCCGGTGCTGGTTCGGGGATGGTCAACGTGGCGCATCAGTTGGGGGGATCGTTGGGGCTCGGGATCCTGACCGTAGTGTTCGCTCACGGTGAGGCCTCAACTATCAGTGCTGAAGGCATTTCGGCGGGCATTTCGGCGGCGTTTGTGGGAAGCAGCGTAATGCTGGGCCTGGCATTGATGTGCGTGGTTGCATTGATCATCAAACCCGCCCTTTCGACCTCAAAGGTCCAGGTCGACCGTTCATGATGTTCCGTACACGTTGCTTGAGTTCAATCAGCGCTGACTGCCGCGCTTGAGTGTTTCGCTCGGCAATTCTTTGAACAGGGCCCGATAACTGCTGGAAAACCGCCCCAAATGCCAGAACGACCAGTTCATCGCGACCTCGGCAACGGTGGTCTGGTTGGGCGTACGGCTGAGCAGTTCACGGTGTGCACTGTTGAGCCTGCGCAGCCGCAACCAATGGGTCGGCGTCATTCCGGTGAAGGCCTTGAACGCATGCTGCAACTGGCGCAACGACACCCCGGCGACCTGGGAAAGCTCCAGCAGATTGAGGGTTTCTTCCGGAGAATCGGCGGCCCACTCGCCGATGCGCTTCATGATCGAGCGCTCTTCGGTGCGGCGCTGTAAGCCACCCCGGTCGAGGCACACGCAGGCGTTGTCGAGGATGTACAAACAGTCCTCCAGCAACTGCTGCGTCAAGGCTTCCTTGCTCGGCGGGTCGAGGGTTTCTCCCAGGCGGGTCAGCGTGCCGCTCAACCAGCGGCTGAACAAGGCGTTCTGCCCCGAGTTCAGCGGCGACATGAACAACCCTTCCAGCTGCGCCACCTTCAAGCCCTGTCGCTGAACGAACTCCGGGCCGAATACCACGGCGATTTCCTGGTAGTTCTCGGGGGTGATCCAGATGTTGCGGCTTTCGCCATTGAGCAGGTAAAGCGCGTTGTCACTGCGATCGAAACAGAACGCCAGTGACCCTTGCGGCGCACTGAAATTCTGCTCCACCCGAGTGTTCATCTGTTCTTCGTAGATCTCCACGCCTTGCAAGTCCAGATAACGCACACGCCCGGCGAAATGCCCCGGCGACATTTGTTGATAGTGCTGGACCCAACCCGGTGTGGCGCGGATTTGCTCGGCGACATCTTCGGTGTTGAACGCTTGAACCTGGATCGGACTGGACGCTGACATGGGTGACCTTACGCACTCGTTTGGTGCGTTTTGGTGCTGCTTAAAGTGGATAGATGGAACCGCAAGGCTCGCCCAAGATAGTCGTCAACGCGTCTCAGGGGAAGAGTGCGGTGGATGAAACCGCCCTCCCCGACGTTAATAAAACCAATAACGAGGTCTTTATGAATGTCCCTTTCGATCAGCTGTTCACTTGGCTGAAAGATCACAAGATTACCGAAGTCGAGTGTGTGGTCAGTGACTTGACCGGCATTGCACGCGGCAAGATTGCACCCACCAACAAGTTCCTGCATGAGCGAGGCATGCGCCTGCCGGAAAGTGTGCTTTTGCAAACGGTAACCGGGGACTTTGTCGACGACGACATCTACTACGACCTGCTCGACCCTGCCGATATCGACATGGTCTGCAAGCCGGACCCGAATGCGGTGTACGTGATTCCATGGGCGATCGAGCCCACCGCTATCGTCATCCACGACACCTTCGACAAGTTCGGCAACCCGATTGAATTGTCGCCGCGCAACGTGCTGAAAAAAGTGCTGCAGTTGTACACCGACAAAGGCTGGCGGCCGATTGTCGCGCCGGAAATGGAGTTCTACCTGACCCAGCGTTGCGAAGACCCGGATTTGCCACTCAAGGCACCGATGGGCCGTTCGGGTCGTGCCGAAAGCGGTCGTCAGTCGTTTTCCATCGACGCGGCCAACGAGTTCGATCCGCTGTTCGAAGACGTCTACGACTGGTGTGAACTGCAGGGCCTGGACCTCGACACCTTGATCCACGAAGACGGCCCGGCGCAGATGGAAATCAACTTCCGTCACGGCGACGCACTAGACCTGGCGGACCAGATCACCGTGTTCAAGCGCACCCTGCGTGAAGCTGCGCTCAAGCACAACGTGGCGGCGACGTTCATGGCCAAGCCGATTGGCGATGAGCCCGGCAGCGCCATGCACATCCACCAGAGCATCGTCGACATCGCCACCGGCCAGCCGATCTTCGCCGACGCCGATGGCAACATGAGCGAGTTGTTCCTGCACCACATTGGCGGTTTGCAAAAGTACATCCCCAAAGTGCTGCCGATGTTCGCGCCTAACGTGAACTCGTTCCGCCGCTTCCTGCCGGACACCTCGGCGCCGGTCAACGTCGAATGGGGCGAAGAAAACCGCACCGTCGGCCTGCGCGTGCCGACCTCTTCGCCGGATGCGATGCGCGTGGAAAACCGCTTGCCGGGCGCCGACGCCAACCCGTACCTGGCGATTGCCGCGAGTTTGCTGTGCGGTTACCTGGGCATGGTCGAGCGCGTCGAGCCGAGTGCTGCGGTACAGGGCCGCGCCTATGAGCGCCGCAACCTGCGCTTGCCGATCACCATCGAAGACGCCCTGACCCAGATGGAAGAGTGCGACACCGTCGAACGTTATCTGGGCAGCAAGTTTGTTCGCGGTTATGTCGCGGTCAAGCGTGCCGAGCACGAGAACTTCAAGCGCGTGATCAGCTCCTGGGAACGAGAGTTCCTGATGATGAGCGTCTAGTCCGTAAGGGCCCCATCGCGAGCAAGCTCGCTCCCACAGAGGAATGCATTTCAAGTGTGGGAGCGGGCTTGCTCGCGAAAGCGGCCTCAGGAACACCAAAGAATCTCCGGAAGAATCCAATAATTAGAAGAGGTCTCGATATGCGTCTATTGAAATCCGTACTCCCGGTCGCGCTGGCGGCAATGTTCAGCGCCGGCGTGCAGGCTCAGCCACAGGTCAGCGTCTACAACTGGACCGATTACATCGGCGAAACCACCCTCGCCGACTTCCAGGCGAAAACCGGGATCAAGGTGATCTACGACGTCTTCGACTCCAACGAAACCCTGGAGGGCAAACTGCTCGCGGGCCGCACCGGCTACGACGTAGTGGTGCCATCCAACCACTTCCTCGCCCGGCAGGTGAAAGCCGGCGCGTTCCTGAAACTCGACCGCGAACAACTGCCGAACTTCAAGAACCTCGATCCGAAACTATTGGCGCTGCTGGAAAAGAACGACCCGCAAAATGCGCACTCGGTGCCGTACCTGTGGGGCACCAACGGCATCGGCTACAACGTCGACAAGGTCAAGCAAGTGCTGGGCGTCGACCACATCGATTCCTGGGCCGTGCTGTTCGAACCGGAAAACATCAAGAAACTCAGCCAGTGCGGCGTGTCGATGATGGACTCGGCGGATGAAGTGTTCCCGGCGGTCCTCAATTACATGGGCATGGACCCGCGTAGCGAAAACCCCGAAGACTTCAAAAAGGCCGAAGCCAAGCTGTTGGCCATTCGTCCTTACATCACCTACTTCCACTCCTCGAAGTACGTGTCGGACCTGGCCAACGGCGACATTTGCGTGGCCTTCGGCTACTCGGGTGACGTGTTCCAGGCCGCCAACCGCGCCAAGGAAGCCAAGAACGGCGTGAACATCGCCTACGCCATCCCCAAGGAAGGCAGCAATCTGTGGTTCGACTTGCTGGCCGTTCCGGCCGACGCGAGCAACCCAAAAGAGGCCCATGCGTTCATCAACTACCTGCTGGACCCAAAAGTGATTGCCAAGGTCAGCGCGTCGGTCGGTTATGCCAACCCGAACCCGCCGGCCAAAGAATTCATGGACCCGGAACTGGTGAACAATCCTGAGGTATACCCATCGCAGGCCGTCCTCGACAAACTCTACATTTCGACCACCCCGCCCCAGGCGATCATGCGTTTGATGACCCGTTCCTGGAGCAAAGTGAAGTCCAACAAATGACTCGATACAGCAACGAACACACCCATTCCTACTATGCCGCGTCGGCTAACGGCCTGACGCCGCGCCCCGCGCTGGCCTCGGACCTGACGGCCGATGTCTGCGTGATCGGCGGCGGTTTCACCGGCATCAACACCGCCATCGAACTGGCGCAGCGCGGGCTCTCGGTGATCCTGCTGGAGGCCCGGCGGATTGGCTGGGGCGCCAGCGGACGCAACGGCGGCCAGCTGATTCGCGGCATCGGCCACGACGTCAGCGGGTTTGCCAGGCATGTCGGTGCCGAAGGTGTGCGCTATCTGGAACGTGCAGGCGTCGAGTCGGTGCAAGTGGTGGGCAATCGGGTCCGCGAACACGCCATCGACTGCGACCTGCACTGGGGCTTCTGCGAACTGGCCAATACCCCGGCGCAATTTGCCGGGTTGAAGGCCGAACACGCGGAACTGATTGCGTCGGGCTACGCCCATGAAACCCGTCTGGTCGAACCCGGACAGATCCGCGAGCAGGTGGTGAACTCCGGCGTGTATGCCGGCGGTTTGGTGGACATGGGCTCGGGGCACTTGCACCCGTTGAACCTGGTGCTCGGTGAAGCCAAGGTCGCGCAATCCCTCGGCGTGCAGATCTTCGAGCAGAGCCCGGTGCTGGAGTTGATCCATGGCAGTACCGTGCAGGTTCGCTGTGCCAGCGGCACCGTGCGCGCCGGCAGCCTGGTGCTGGCCTGCAACGCACACCTGGAGGAACTCGAACCCAAGCTCAGCGGCAAGGTGCTGCCGGCGGGCAGCTACATCATTGCCACCGAGCCATTGCCTGAGGAAGCGGCGGCGCAACTGATCCCGCATAACGTTGCGTTGTGCGACCAGAAAGTCGGCCTGGATTACTACCGGCTCTCGGCAGACCGGCGTTTGCTGTTCGGCGGTGCTTGCCATTACTCCGGTCGCGACCCGGCGGACATCGCCGCCTACATGCGCCCGCAAATGCTCAAGGTGTTCCCGCAACTGGCGAATGTGCGGATCGACTACCAATGGGGCGGGATGATCGGCATTTCGGCCAATCGCTTCCCTCAGGTCGGACGCTTGAGTCAGCACCCGAATGTGTTCTACGCCCAGGGCTACTCCGGCCATGGCCTTAACGTCACCCACTGGTGCGCCAAGCTGTTGGGCGAAGCCATTCATGCGGGGCACAGCCAAGGCTTCGACGTGTTCAGCGCCGTGCCGCACATGACCTTCCCCGGCGGCCGCGCCCTGCGCTCGCCACTGCTGGCGCTTGGCATGCTCTGGTACCGGATGCGCGAAATGTTGGGTTGACGGCGTGTGGCGAGGGGGCTTGTCCCCCCGTCAATCTGCCGGGGCGTATTGCATCTCGCCATTGCCGAATGACCAGTCCTCGCGCTTCACATCCACCAGACTGATCCAGATATCTTCCTTGCGCAGCCCTGTCCTTGCGTGAATGCCTTCGGCAATCGCCCGGTAAAAGGCCTTCTTGACCTCAACGGTTCGCCCGGCATTCCAGGTCACTTGAATGAACACAATCCCCGGCGTGTAAGAAAGGCCCAGGTAGCCGGCCGACGGATAAACCAGCTCATCCTTGCGGTGGCGATTGATGATCTGGAACTTGTCATGTTCGGGAACGTTGGCCGTGTGCATCATGGCCTCGTAAACCACATCGCTGATGGCGGCGACGGTTTCTTCGGAGGTATCAGCGGCAACATCGATTCTGGCTAAGGGCATGGTGGTTTCCTGCTGGGGTTGAGGGTTGATTGGGTGAGGTTTTCAAAGAGGTTTCAAGGAAGGCGCGGCGGTTATCGGGCGCGACGCAGACTTCCCGACTTGCAATACATAGACCCCGACGATGATGCACACCAATGCCACCAAATCGTGGGCCTGCAACGGTTCATGGACCAGCAATGCACCAATGCCCAGTGCCACGACGGGCGGAATGTAAGTGACACCCGCCGCCTTGAGCGCGCCGAGGTGCTGCACCAAAAAGTAATACAACAGGAACGCCACGCCGGTGCCCATGATCCCGAGCCCGAACACCAGGCCACTCAAGGCGACAGGCGCGTGTGCAATACGTTCGATCCCTTGAAAATCGGCGGTCAACAACAGCACCAGCAGCGCCAGGCCGATCTGGTAGGTGGACAACGCCAGCGGTGACAAATCCTTGTCCATCAGGAACCGTCTGGCGTAAACGAATGAACAGCCCAGGCTCAGCGAACCGCCGACCATGTAAAGCACGCCACGGATATCAACGCCGTTGCCGCCGCTGTTCCATGGCTGGGCGATGAGCAGCACACCGACAAAACCGATCATCAGGCCGGTCACCGTCAAGCGGTTGATCGGTTCCTGGCGCAAAAAGACAAACGCCGTCAAAAAGGCGAAGAGCGGAATCGCACCGCTGAGCATGCCAGCGATTCCCGAAGGAAGCAGCGCCGCGCCTTTGGCAAACGCCAGGTAATACACAGTGGTGGCGAGCAATGACATGACGAAAAAATGGTGCAAGTAGCGCAAATGAGACCAGCGCAATGCACGGCGTGAGAGTGCCAGGACAAGGATCGGAACGAAGCCGAAGAGCACTCGCAACAGCACAATCTGCATCGGCGTAATCACCTCGGCAGCCCACTTCATGAAAATGAAGTTGGTCCCCCAGATCAGCCCGAGCAAAGCAAAGGCAGGGTAGACAAATTTGTTCATGATGAACCTCTGCTTGGGGAGTTAATGTGCCAAAGTACGCGGCAAAGCCAGTGCTGAACAAACGATTTAAAAACCCCCATGGAGTAGAAAAACTTCAGCATGAATGACATGCCTCCCCTTAAGGCCCTTATCGCATTCGACGCGGCAATGAAACACGCCAGCTTTACCGAAGCAGCGGCGCAACTGCATGTCACCCCTGGCGCCGTGGGGCAGCAGATCCAGAAGCTCGAAGAATGGTTGGGTACGCCGCTGTTCATCCGGTCGGTGCGTCAAGTCCAGCCGACTCAAGCCGCGCTAAGCTACTGGGCTGTGGTGCAACCGGCGTTGCTGCGGATCCAGCACGCCAGCAACGAGCTGCGCCTGAGCAACGTCAATGAAGTCTGGTTGTCGATGCCGCCGACGCTGGCAGCGAAGTGGTTCGCGCCACGTATGGCCGATTTTTTGAGTTTCAGGCCCGACATTTCCCTGCACCTGAGCGCATCGACGGCCTTGATCGACTTTGAGCGGGACCGGGTTGATCTCGCGATTCGTTACTTTGACGGCAACGATCCGACGCTGGACTCGACCTTGCTGTATCGGGATGAGGCCAGGCTTTATTGTTCACCCGACTATGCCCGCAAACTCAAACTGAAAGGTCCTGAAGACCTGGTGCGGGCCACACTCCTGCAAACCACCCTGCTTCCCCACTGGACGCCCTGGTTCAAACGGTTCAGCCAATTGACCGAGGCCCAGGTGGCCGGCATCCCCAGCCAACATTTCGACCAGTCCATTCTGGCCATAGAAACGGCACGACATGGACAGGGGGTTGTATTGAGCAGCGCGGTCCTGACGGAGGTGGAAATGCGCAATGGCTCCCTGTGCGAACCCTTTGAAATGCGCCTGCCGGTGTCCAGAGGCTATTACCTGGTTCACCACCGCCAGACCGGATTACGTCCGGCCGCCGCGGTATTGAAGCAGTGGTTGATTGATCGGGCCAGCGCGGAGCAATCAACCACTTCCACGTGACCCGCTAACGCCCCACCGCCGCTTCAATCGCCGCGATATCGATCTTGCCCATCTGCATCATGGCCTCGAACGCGCGTTTGGCCACCGCTTGATCAGGATGGGTTACCGCAGCCGTCAAGGCACGCGGGGTGATCTGCCACGACAAACCCCACTTGTCCTGGCACCAGCCGCAGACATTTTCTGTGCCGCCGTTGCCGACAATCGCGTTCCACAGGCGATCCGTTTCGGCTTGGTCATCGGTCGCGACCTGAAACGAAAAGGCCTGGTTATGCTGGATCCCCGAGCCGCCGTTCAGCCCCAGACACGGTATCCCCATCACCGTGAACTCAACCGTCAAGACATCGCCCTGTTTGCCCGCCGGATAGTCGCCGGGCGCGCGGTGAACGGCACCCACGGCACTGTCGGGAAACGTCTGGGCATAGAAGGTCGCGGCATCCAGCGCGGTGCCGTCGTACCAGAGACAAATCGTGTTTTTGCTGATCATCTTGGTTCTCCTGGATTGGAACTCGAAGGTGCATTTTAGCAGCGCAGATGATTACGACCGGGCACCGAGGTATTGACCGAGATTCAAGGGGTATCAGTCATGAGCGAACCCCGCCGTTACGCAGCGGTCACAACCAGTGATGGCATCGCAACTGACCAGAGGCCCAAGGCCTCGTTGATTCAGGCGCGACGCTTGCAACCCCAGCATTTCAGGGTGCGTCGGATAACGTCAGCGAGCCCGGTTCCTGCCAGACGCAGGCACTGACTGCTGCTCCGATCCAAGCTCCCTTTCTCGGAGTACGGTAATGACACAATCAATGCGATTCCTCCTCTCGTTCTTCCTCGCGACAGCCTCACTGGCCTCGGCGAGCCTGCTCAACACCGCAGGTGCAGCCACCGCCGAGGATTTGAATGCCGACGCTCGGCAAGAATTGAAAATCCTCTACAAATCCACCCCAACTGCCGAAACCCTTTCAAAACAGGCCAAGGCGATCCTGGTCTTCCCCAAAATCATCAAGGCGGGCCTGGTCTTCGGCGGTAGTTATGGCGAAGGCGTGTTAATGAAAGGCACGCAAGTCGCTGATTATTACAATTCCGTCAGCGGGTCATGGGGGTTGCAGGCTGGCGCCCAGTCCTATGGCTATGTGGTGTTTCTGATGACCGACAAAGCGGTGAAATACCTGACCGAAACCAAGGGTTGGGAAATCGGTGTAGGGCCCACGGTGGTTGTAGTGGATGAAGGGATTGCAAAGAACCTGTCCAGCTCGACGCTGAAAGATGACGCCTACGCGTTCATTACCGACCAGCAAGGGTTAATGGCCGGGGTCAGTATCGAAGGTACGAAAATTTCCCAGATTAAACGCTAAACCAGTGGTTTGGTCGGGTGTCAGTTTCGCCTTTGGTGATCGCTTTTTTGCTCGATTGCTGCTCGACGTAACGGGCAGTAATCGGCAAGGAGCCCCCCCTTCTCGCCCCCTCTTGATCTCAAGTCCGGACCGGCGTGCTTGCCGCCACCGGTTGCAGGAAAGCCGAAAGTCACCTACCGATCGGTATCAGTCAGTCCAGGAAGGCGAAAATCGGCCAAATGTGATCATTCGGGTTTTCACGAATGGCCCGTTGCATTTTACTCGGGTTAACGTTGAGATTAACTGGCGTGAGAGGAAAACAGTTCTACACTCCGAGCTTGGGGTTTCGGGGGTTTACAGGAGCGGGCCATGGCCACTGCATACTGGAATAAACCTTTATGGCTGCGCCAGCGCATCAGTGCAGGACTGGCAGTTGCCTTGCTTGCGTTCCCTTGCGCCAATGCATCGACTCAAGAAGTCAGCGGCACGCCCGGTTCCCCCAGTGCCACCACGACAATCGATGGGCGATACCTGCCTAATCCTCCAGCCGCATTCGGCGGCGTTATCAACCTCGACGCCACGACCTCGACGCCCTACTGGTCGCCGACTGTTGTACCTCCCAAAAACGCGCCGAATGTCTTGTTGATCATCACTGACGACGTCGGCTTCGGTGCGCCCAGTACGTTCGGCGGTCTCATCCCGACGCCGAGCATGGATCGCGTCGCGGCAGCGGGATTGCGCTTCACTCAATTCAATTCGACGGCACTGTGCTCGCCCACACGCGCAGCCTTGATTACCGGACGCAATCACCACTCCGTCGGTTTCGGCGTCATATCGGAAATCTCAACGGGATACCCCGGCTACAACAGCGTCATCACCAAGGACAAGGTGACCATCGGCAAGATCCTCAAGGACAACGGTTATGCAACCTCGTGGTTTGGTAAAAACCACAACACGCCTTCATTCCAGATCAGTCAGGCGGGTCCGTTTGATCAATGGCCCATTGGTATGGGCTTTGATTATTTCTTCGGGTTCATGGGCGGCGAAACCAGCCAGTGGCAACCGGGCAATCTGATGCGCAACACTACGCCGATCCATCCGTATGTCGGCAAACCGGGTTGGAACCTGATCACCGCAATGGCGGATGACGCCGTCGGCTACGTCAATCAATTGAACGCGCTCGATCCGAAGAAGCCATTTTTCTCTATTACGCACCCGGAGGCACGCATGCTCCGCATCACCCGACGCAGGATTGGATCGACAAATTCAAGGGCAAGTTCGACATGGGCTGGAACGCTGCGCGCGACCAGATCTTCGCCAATCAGAAGCGCCTCGGCGTAATCCCCCCGGAAGCCAAACTCACGCCCTGGCCGGATTCACTGAAGAAGTGGGACGAGCTGCCAGCGGACGAGAAAAAATTGTATGCCCACCAAATGGAGGTCTATGCAGCCTATCTCGCGTATACCGATCACGAAATCGGCCGTGTGATCCAGGCGATTGATGACATGGGCAAGCTCGACAACACGTTGATCATCTACATCAGTGGTGACAACGGCAGTAGCGCAGAAGGTACCCCTAACGGCACACCAAACGAGATGACCACGTTCAACGGAATCGACGTGCCGGTCGCCGAACAGATGAAGTATCTGGATGCCTGGGGTTCGGACCAGACCTATCCGCACATGGCCGTGGGCTGGACCTGGGCCATGGACACCCCCTTCAAATGGACCAAGCAAATAGCATCGCATTTTGGCGGCACGCGCCAAGGCATGGCCATCTCCTGGCCGAACCGGATCAAGGATGTCGGTGGTATACGTAACCAGTTCCACCATGTCATAGATATTGAGCCGACGATCCTTGAAGCCACCGGCATTGATGCACCTCTCCAGGTAGATGGCATTGCGCAGAAACCCATCGAAGGCACGAGCATGGCTTACCTCTTCGACAAGCAGAATGCCGAAAAGCCCTCTACTCGCACCACGCAGTATTTCGAGATGTTTGGAATGCGCGCGCTTTATCACGAAGGCTGGATGGCATCGACGACACCCTACCGCGCACCTTGGGACATTACTTCTCAGCCACCCAAAGACATCGTCAATGGCGTCAAATGGGAACTGTATGACATCAGCAAGGACTGGACGCAGAATGACGATATCGCCGCCGCCAACCCTGCAAAACTCAAGGAACTACAGGATCTGTTCTGGGTGGAAGCGAACAAATATCAGGTATTGCCACTCGACGCTTCCGGTTTTACGCGCGTCATTGCACAGCGGCCGAGCATCGTGGCCGGACGCACCGAGTTCAATTACCTTTCGCCGGTGACGGGCATTCTTCCAGGCAACGAGCCCAACGTGTTGAACAAGTCCTACCTCATTACGGCTGACATCACTGTTCCGGAAAACGGCGGCGACGGTGTCTTGGTGACCGACGGCGGCCGCTTTGGGGGCTACGCGCTCTACCTCCTGAAAGGCAAGCCGATTTTCAACTACAACCTTGAAGGTGTTGCGCGATTCCGTTGGGAAGGGACCGAGGCGCTCACTCCCGGCAAACACAGCATCAGCTTTGATTTCAAATATGCCGGACCCGGATTCGGTAAGGGCGGCACTGGCGTACTGTCAGTGGATGGCAAGCAATTGGCGAGTCAAACGATCCCCCACAGCGTTCCCTTCGTCTTCGGTGTGGATGAAAGTTTCGATGTCGGTTCCGACACCGGCACTCCCGTCGATGACAAGGATTACCAGGTACCGTTTGCATTCACCGGTTCACTGCACAAACTGACCGTCAAGCTTGAACCAGCGCAGTTGAATGTCGCGGGCAAGGAAGCCGTTCAGAACAAGGTCGGCACCAAGGACTAGGAAAATCACGCGGGTCAACTCGAACGAGATGATCCGCGACTTACTCGTGACGAACATCCCTAATGTAACCGTCGGATTGATTCGCCTGTCGCAACTTTTTCTGTGAGTTCGATTTGGTCAGAAAGCGGCCCACCAATGCCGTTCGCTTGGCAGTCTTCAAAATGATGCTGTAACAATGGCACGCCCCGCCAATCGCCAACACAGGCAACTACCCACCCATAAAAACCGCCGTAGCGAGCGCGATAAGTAGCTAGCTATTTGTTAACGAATGTCTGAAGTATTCATTTGAATTTTCAGATTCTTTCGCCGCACGGCCTGTGACTAACATCGGCGCCACAGTGAACCAGCCTCGGTATCGCTCAGTGGTCAGATGACGCAGGCATCCGGATCTCAAGTCCTCTGCCCCCGTTGACCATTGACCATTGATCGCTGATTGGCTTGGCGCCATCGAAGTGCTTTTGCAGTAGGCCCTGGGATTTTTGAGGATCACCGATGAAGCTGGACATTTTTCGCACGCTGTGGGGTTACTCCGCCAGCAAGGCTCAGGCGCTCGAGGAGCTGCTGGAAGCGGGCTTTGATGGCATGGAAGCACGCCTGCCACTGGACGCCCGGGAACGGGCTGAGTTTGGCGCGTTTCTCCAGGCCAATCGCCTGGGTTATATCAGCACCGTTTTCACCGCGTACGACGTGCTGCCAGATCAGTCGGCAACGCCGGCCGTCCACCTCAATGACCTTGATCAGAAACTCGCCTGGGCTGCCGAACTCGGCCCCCGTTTCGTCAACGTGCTCGCGGGCAATGATCGCTGGTCGTTGCCGCAACAGGTTGAGTTCTTCGGTCAGGCGCTGGAACTGGCGCGCAAGCACGACCAGGTTTGTAGTTTCGAAACCCACCGTTCGCGTTCGCTGTTCAATCCTTGGGTGACCCTGGAGTTGATCCGGCAACTGCCCGATCTGTTGTTCACCAGCGACATCAGCCATTGGGTGGTGACTTGCGAACGACTGCTGAATGACCCGGCCGATGACCTGAGTGCGTTCATCGAACGGGTTCACCATATCCAGGCCCGGGTCGGTTACGACCAAGGCCCGCAGGTCCCGCACCCGGCGGCTCCCGAATATGCAAAAGAACTGGCTTTCCACCAGCAGCACTGGGAAAGCATCTGGCGCTCGCAGCAAGCTCGTGGTTACCAGGTCAGCACCCTGACCCCGGAATTCGGCGCCGACGGTTACCTGCATCATTTGCCCTTCACCAACGTCCCGGTCGCCGACTTGTGGTCATTGAACGTGTGGATGGGCCAGACCGAACGCGAACACTTCGAGCGTTTCCACCAGTCAAGCCATCCTTAGGGAGCCGATGCGTCATGCCTGACAATAAAAACAACAGCGTTAGCACTGACACACAAAAAGCCAACTTCAATAGCATTCCGGTGGTTAACATCGCCGGTCTGTTCAGCTATGAACTGGAACACCGCCTGGCCGTGGCCGAACAATTGGGGCGCGCCGCCAGTGAGGTCGGGTTCCTCTACATCACCGATCACGGCATCGACCCGCAACTGATCGCCAACTTGCGCAAGGCAGCCAAGGACTATTTCGACCAGCCCCTTGACGCCAAGATGCGCCACTACATCGGCACCTCGCAAACCCACAAGGGCTTTGTGCCCGAAGGCGAAGAGGTCTATTCAAAGGGCAAGCCGGACCACAAGGAAGCCTTCGACGTCGGCTTCGAAGTCCCGTCCGATGACCCGCTGGTGTTGGCCAACACCCCATTGCTGGGGCCCAACGACTGGCCGCAACTGGCAGGTTTCAAGGCATCGGTGCAGGCCTACTATGAAGCTATCTTCGCCTTGGGCCGGCGCCTGTTCGGCGGCTTTGCCCTGACCCTGGGCCTGCAAGAAAACTATTTCGACAGCCTGGTCACCCGTCCGCCGTCCAAGCTGCGCCTGATCCACTACCCGTTCGACGGCGCTGCCCATGACGCACCGGGGCTTGGCGCCCACACTGATTACGAGTGCTTCACCATCCTCCTGGCGGACAAACCCGGCCTTGAGGTGATGAACAACCTTGGGCAATGGATCGATGCACCACCAATGGCCGATGCGTTTGTGGTCAACATCGGCGACATGCTTGAAGTGATGACGGCAGGCGCATTCGTTGCCACTGCGCACCGGGTGCGTAGCGTGAAGGAGGAGCGCTATTCCTTCCCGCTGTTTTATGCCTGCGACTATCACACCCAGATCAAACCGCTGCCAGGGTTCGCCCAGGCCGGCAACGACTACGAAGAAATAACGATCGGCGAACACATGTATGGCCAAGCTCTGCAGACCTATCAGTATCTGCGTCAGAGGGTAGCCAACGGGGAAGTTCAACTGCCAGGCAAGGCACGTAAGCCCGCCAGTTTCGGACATTTGAAAAATCAGGTTCAACCGTCCTGATTGAAGTTTTCAGTCACACCCTTACCTACGCCGGAGTCAGTAAAAAATGAAAAACAATAAAAAGAACCTGTTGAGCTTGGCTGTATTGGCAGCCGGTATGCTCGGTGCCTCGGTAAGCATGGCCGCGACCGGCCCGTTCAAGGTCGGCATGGAAATCACCTACCCTCCGTTCGAGTCCTATGACAAGGATAAAAACGTGGTGGGTTCCGATCCCGAACTGGCAGCGGCGCTGGCCAAGCACATGAACACCACGGTGGAGTTCGTCGACACCAAGTTCCCGAGCCTGATACTGGGCTTGAACTCGGGCAAATACGACGCAGTCATTTCCGGCATGTACATCACGCCGGAGCGCCAGACTCAGGCCCAGACCATCGCCTATGCCAACACCGGTGCCGCGGTCATGGTGCCCAAGGGCAGCGAAATCAATGCGAAAAAACCTGAAGACCTGTGTGGTTTGAAACTGGGTCTGGAACAGGGCACCACCTGGGTCAAGGAATTCCGCAAACTGTCCGATGACTATTGCGTGCCTAACAACAAAGGCGCCATCACCGTCAGCGAGTACCCCTCTGCGCCTGAAGTAACCCAGGCCCTGTTGTCAAAGAACATTCAGGCCCAGGTTGAAATCGCTGGCGCCGCAAAACTGATCGCGGAAAAGACCAACGGCCGGGTGGTCATCACCACCGATCACCCGATCTATCAGCAAACCCTGGGCATTTTCGTCAAGAAAGGTAACGAAGAAACCTTCCAGGCGGTGCAAAAGGCCTTCGAGGAGTCCAAGAAGAGTGGTGAGTATGCCGCTATTCTTAAAAAGTACGCCTTGGAAGAGCCGACCTCCAACTAAGAACCTGTCCTTGTAGTCTGGTCATCTGCCGCCCCTGCACGGGGGCGGTAGATTGAGGTGCCCTATGCCATTCGATTGGTCGTATTTCTTCTCCCTGTTCTCCCTGCCGGACTTCTGGAACGCCTGCGTCACGGTGATCCAGCTCAGCGCCCTGGCCTGGTTCATCGGCATGCTGCTGGGTTTTCTCCTCGCCACCGCCAAACTGTCGCAATCGCCCTTGCTGCGCATTCCTGCGGCGGTCTACATCTGGTTTTTCCGCAGCATCCCGTTGCTGGTGCTAGTGGTGTTCGTCTACAACTTGCCTCAATTGTTTCCCGGTAGCGGCCCGATTCTGTCCAACCCCTTCTACGCAGGCTTGCTCGCCCTGGTGGTCACCGAAGCGGCGTACATGGCCGAGATCCATCGTGGCGGCCTGATTTCCGTGGCCAAGGGCCAGAAGGAAGCCGGGCGCGCCCTCGGTGTTGGCCTGTTCGGCATGCAACGCTTGATCGTGATCCCCCAGGCATTCCGTATTTCGCTGCCCACCTTGATCAACGAATACATCACGGTGGTCAAGCTGACCTCGCTAGTCTCGGTTATTTCGCTGACCGAAATTCTCACGGTCGGCCAGCGCCTCTACGCGACCAACTTCCTCGTCATGGAAACCCTGGCGGCGGTAGGCGTGTACTACGTGTTGATCGTCACCGTGTTCGGCTTTTTCCTGCAGCGCCTGGAACGCTACCTGGACCTGAACTTCCGCAAGCCGCACACCCTTGATGACGCCGCCGTGGCCAAGTTCAAGGCCTGCGCCGAAGCCCTGCCTGACAGCGCGCGCAAAGCAGCCGAAAACAACGCGACACCCATCCTGCAGCTGAAAAACATCCAGAAGAGCTACGGCACACACAAAGTGCTGCTGGGGATCGACCTGAATGTCGAATACGGCCAGGTGGTCTCGATCATCGGGCCCTCCGGTTCAGGCAAGACTTCACTGATCCGTACGGTCAACGGTCTGGAAAGTATCGATACCGGCGACATTAAGTTGTTCGGCGAAACATTCATCGAAGCGTCGGACAAACCCGACAGCTCCCGCCTGCGCAAAGGCGTGCGGCACATCGGCATGGTGTTCCAGAACTTCAACCTGTTTCCGCACCGCACCATTCTCGACAACGTCACGCTGGCACCGCGTTACCACGGCCAGCCGGGCGAGCTGAGTGAACACCGTGCCTATGCGCTGCTGGACAAGGTCGGTCTGCTGGCCCATGCCCACAAATACCCGCACCAGCTGTCCGGCGGGCAGCAACAGCGTGTGGCCATCGCCCGTGCCCTGGCCATGGAGCCGCAGATCATGCTGTTCGACGAGCCGACCTCGGCCCTCGACCCTGAACTGGTCAACGACGTGCTAAACGTGATTCGCGATCTGGCCAAGGAAGGCATGACCATGCTGATCGTGACCCACGAAATGGACTTTGCCATGTCGATCTCCGACCGGGTGATTTTCATGGAGAACGGCAATATTCAACTCGATGCCGCCCCTGAAACCATACGCTGCGATGCCGAGGGCGAGAGAGTGCGGCGCTTCATGGGAATCGATGCTCAATCGCCAAACCGGTCCGCAGCGGTCGATCATGCATGAACAGGCAAGCACTTTTGAGCTCTCTTCTTTCAGGAAAACACGCATGAATCTTGGAATAGCAGGTCGCTGGGCGCTGGTATGCGCCGCCAGCAAAGGTCTGGGTAAAGCCTGCGCTCAGGCACTCGTCAGCGAAGGTGTGAACGTGGTGATCACTGCACGGGGCGAACAGACGCTGAATGAAACGGCTCGCCAGCTCAGAGCGATCAATCCTGAGGTGACGGTCATCGCCGTCGCCGGAGACATTTCGACCCCTGAAGGTCGGACGGCCGCCCTTACGGCCCATGAGCATTTCGATATTCTGATCAACAACGCGGGAGGCCCTCCCCCCGGCGATTTCCGCGAATGGGATCGCGACGCGTGGCTCAAGGCGCTGGACGCCAACATGCTCACTCCGATCGAGTTGATCAAGGCAACGGTAGACGGCATGGCGACACGCGGATTTGGTCGAATCATCAACATCACATCAAGTGCCGTGAAGTCGCCTATCGAAAGCCTGGGCCTGTCCAATGGCGCGCGCAGTGGGCTGACGGGGTTCATCGCAGGGCTGGCCCGGCAAGAAAACATTGCCAGTCGCAATGTGACAATCAACAACTTGCAACCGGGTTCCTTCGACACCGATCGATTGCGTGGCAATCTGGTCGCGGAGGCCCAGGAATCGGGGCAAGACAGTGAGGCATTCCTCGACGAATGCCGCAGCGAAATCCCTGCCAAACGCTTCGGCTCGCCCGAAGAATTCGGTGCACTGTGTGCCTTCGTTTGCAGCAGGCATGCAGGTTACTTGACCGGGCAGAACTTGTTGATTGATGGCGGAGCCATTCGCTCCAGCCAGTAATGACGGCAGGCACAACGGGAGCGGACCTCGCATTGGGGTCCGTGCCGGCGCTGGATTCCCCCCTACGATTTGCAGCCGCTTAAACAACAAAAATTCAGCCTATTTAAACGAAGCCTCCTGTTACTTCCTAAAGGCTACAACGCCTTGCGCCATCGCCTACAGGTAAGACAGAATCCGCCGGCTTGTGCGTCCTGGTCCCCGTCGTTAACTTGATTCCTGTCACTGCTCATCAGTGATCGGGTCTGCAAGCCCGCCGGAATACCAGTCGCATAGCCCTGCCAACGGACGCTCGTTCATGTCCGCGAAATGGCGGCTTTGTGCGGGAGATCTTCGGGTCTGCCGGGTTCCTGGTTTCCCGGTCTTGCAGACCCGCACATAGCTGCCACCCATCATCTGCAAGTGATGCGGGTAGCTCCTAATGAACAATCAGGAGTTTCGCCATGATCAAACCAACACCCAACCCACCGGAAACCGATCCGGCATCGCCCTACGAATCGCTCGATTCGAAAAAATTCCACGAAGCGGCCGAGCGCGCCCTCGACTACTACCTCAACCCGGCCGCTCAAATCATGGCCAGCAACCACGAACCCGAACCGATGTTCCTCGCCAACCCCAAGTGCGACACCGAATCCCTGCTGGTCAACGCCAGCGAATCATTGGGCTCGGCCACCACCATGCTCAGCAATCTCGCGGCGCTCCTGGACAACACAAACCGCAAGACGCTGCTGGGGATTACCCAAGTGGTCATGTTGGGGGAATTGGCGGTGAATCAGGCGTTGGATAAGGTTGAAGTGAAGGCGTAAGCACGGCCCCCTTCTATTCACCTCCATCGAACGTTCCAGTGCGTACTTCCCCATCGCGCACATACCGGGCGATCAGCACGCCACCGGGCGTGCTGGTCGAGTGCGCCAACGTGAAGGCCAAAGCCTGCGCCGTGTCATCGAACAAGCGCTTACCGCGCCCCAGCACGACGGGAAAAGTCATCAGCCGAAGTTCGTCGACCAATCCGGCAGCCAGTAGCTGGCGCACCAGGTCGCCGCTGCCCTGCGTCAACAGGTCGGCGCCGTCCTGTTGACGCAGGGCGCGCGTATCGCATCGGCAAGGCTTCCTTTGAGGGCATGACTGTTTTGCCATTCCAGCGTATCAGGGCGATGCGTGGCCACATGCTTGGGCACGCTGTTGAACCGGTCAGCGATGCCTTGGCTGCGTGAATCAGCCTGTTGGTGCGGCCAATACGCCGCGAATATGTCGTAAGTGCGACGCCCCAGCAGCAACTCGAACGGTTGCGAAAACAGGTCCTGTACCGCCTCGCCGGAGACCTTGTCAGCAAAAGGCACGATCCAGCCACCGAAGCGGAATTGGCCGCTGGTGTCTTCTTCAGGGCCGCCGGGGGCCTGCATCACGCCATCCAGACTCATGAAAGCGGCAACGGTGAGCTTGCGCATGGTCTTCTCCTGGTGAGTAGTCGTTCTGGGAATGCCGGAAATCACAGCGTACCCGCCGATTCATTCCCTGACGGATAGTCGAACGAGCGGATGCGAAATCGACAGTACGCCGTACAGATGAAAGCTCACCGATACAGCATCGTTTCGACTTTCGATTTGCTCAATTGCGAGGCACTTCTATATTGAGGAGGTGCTCTGAACTTCCTGCCTACTGTTGAGCCTTGGCCCATGGCGACTACTGATCAATTGATCATCTGCGAGCACTGCGACAGTGTGTATGAAAAAGTCACGCTCGCTAAAAATCAGAAAACCCTCTGCGCGTGCTGCGGAGGCGTGCTGCAGCGCTATAACGGTTTGACGGTGGAGCAACGACTGGCGTTGACGTTCACGGCGTTGATGCTATGGATTTTCGCCAATTTCTATCCGGTCATGAGCATCAGCCTCAAAGGCCTGAAAAACAGCGCAACCCTGTGGGATTCAGTCCTGGCCCTGAGCCTGGGGCCAATCACGTTCATCGCGATGGTCGCGGCGATTGCCATGATCATCGCACCGATTTTCCAGCTGTTGCTGCTGATCTGGGTCCTGGGTTTCGCCCTCTCGCACCGACGTTCACCCGGTTTTAAGTTCTGCATGCGCTGGCTTGAGTCCCTCCGGCCCTGGAGCATGCTGGAAGTCTGTTTGCTGGGTGCAATGGTCGCGGTGATCAAGCTCGCCGGTTTGCTCGACGTGCTGCCCGGCATCGGCCTGTTTGCCCTAGCGGTGCTCAGCCTGATGATGATCCGCATTGCCGGGCGCGATATCCGTGAATTGTGGGACATCCTATGAATACGACGCCCCCGGTCGCCAGCGATCTCAACCTCTGCCTGTGCCATAGCTGCGGCATGGCCTGCGACATGACCGGTGAACCCCACGAATGCGAGCGCTGCGGCGCGCCGCTGCACCGGCGTAAAGCCAATTCGCTGACCCGCACCTGGGCCTTCATGTTCACCGCCCTGGCGTTCTACGTGCCGGCCAATCTGTTGCCGGTGATGAACACCAAAATGGTCGGCAATGGTGCCGACAGCACGATCATGAGCGGCGTACTGGAGTTTTGGGAAGCCGGTGCGTGGGACATCGCCCTGATCATTTTCATTGCCAGCATCGCGGTGCCGGGCATCAAGTTCGTGGCGCTTACCTTGCTGCTGGTCACCGTGCATCGTGACAGCCTGTGGGCTCGCAAGGAGCGGTCGAAGCTGTACCGCTTTGTCGAGGTCATCGGCTACTGGTCCATGCTCGATGTGATCGTGGTGGCACTGGTGGCCTCACTCGTGAAGTTTCAAGCCCTGGCCGACATCGAACCGCGGCCGGGCATTCTGTTTTTCGGTTTGGTGGTGGTGTTCACCATGCTGGCGGCGATGAGTTTCGACCCGCGCCTGATCTGGGATAAAAAGCGGGAAAACCCACAAAACGAGGAGGTCATGGATGAAGTCGCAAGCCACTGAAGGGCCTCAAGCCCCTGGGCAGGCCCCGGTCAAGACCGGTCGCAGTCTCTCACTGGTCTGGATAGTGCCCATTGTTGCGGTATTGGTGGGGCTTTCACTGGTGGTCCACAGCATCTTGCAGGAAGGCCCGACCATCACGGTCACGTTCAAGACCGGTGATGGCCTGACAGCCAACAAAACGGAGGTCAAATACCGCAATGTGGTGATCGGCCAAGTCTCAGATGTCGAATTGAGCAACGACCAGAAGAGTGTCAACGCTACGATCAAACTGGCCAAACAGGCGGAAAGCTTCACCCGTGAAGACTCGAAGTTCTGGGTCGTGCGTCCGCGCATCGGTGCCGGCGGAGTTTCGGGGATTGATACCTTGCTGTCCGGAGACTACATCGGCGCCGACATTGGCCAGGCCAATGGCCGCGCGAAAAACTTCAAAGGTCTGGAAAACCCGCCACCGATCACCTATGGCGAGCCGGGCAAACGGTTCACCTTGCACACATCGGACCTGGGGTCGCTGGACATTGGCTCCCCGGTCTACTACCGAAAGATACCGGTCGGCCAAGTGGTGGCCTATTCGCTGGACCCCGATGGTAAAGGTGTGAACATCGACCTGTTCATCCATGCGCCGAATGATCAGTACGTCACCGAAAACACCCGATTCTGGAATGCCAGCGGTGTGGACGTGAGCGTCGGCGCCAACGGCTTTGCACTCAAGACCGAGTCCCTGTCCTCCTTGCTGGTGGGCGGTATTGCCTTCCGCGCGCCGGACTACAACCCCAACGACAAACCGGCCGCCGAAGAGTATGCCTACGAGCTGTTCGAAGACCCGCAAACCGCCCTCGCTCCACCCAATGGCAAGGCACAGTTTCTGGCCCTGCGTTTCGATCAGGCGATGCGCGGACTCAAGGTCGATGCACCGGTGGAATTCCTCGGCATGGAAATCGGCAAGGTGGTGTCGGTCAACCTGGATTTCGACCCGATAAAACGCACCTTCCCGGTCAACGTCGGCATCGTGATCTATCCGCAGCGCCTGGGTCAGGCCCACACCAAAATGATCAAGGAGCTCAATCATGACCCCAATGACGAAGCCGCTGGTGTGAGAATGATCGGTACGTTCATCGAGAACGGTCTGCGTGCCCAGGCCCGTACCGGGAACCTGTTGACGGGCCAGTTGTACATCGCCCTGGACTTCTACCCCAAGGCAGACAAAGTCGCTTTCGATCCCACCGCGCGCCCGGTCATGATTCCGACGCTTCCGGGCAGCCTGGAACAACTGCAGGAAAAACTCCAGGCCATGATCAGCAAGATCAACAAGCTGCCCGTGGAGCGCATCGCCGACAACCTTGACAGCAACCTTGTGGAGCTGCGTAAAGGGCTGGTGAAATTCAACAGCAAGACCCTGCCCGGCGTAGATTCCACCCTGTCGGACGTCGGCAAAACCCTGCAATCGGCCAATACGGCCCTTCAATCGGCTAACTCCACTATCGCCGAAGATTCGCCACAACGGGTACAACTGGGGCAGACCCTGGATGAGCTTTCACGCACGGCGAGATCGTTGCGTGAACTGACGAATTACTTGAGTCGGCATCCGGAATCACTGCTTCGTGGTCGACCTGACAATGCCTTGCCAAAGGACCTGAAACAATGATCGGGCCGCAGAACAAAGGAGCAACACCCATGGGGTTTTCGCCAAAGCTCGCCTTGGTCACTGCGCTGTTGCTGCTCGCGGCCTGCCGCAGTGATCCAGTCCATTACCACACGCTGATGCCAGTTCAGACGGGCGGCGTGGCGCACAGTAATGCGGTTTCTATCGATATTGAAACCCTTACCGTGCCCGCACAGGTCGACCGCACACAGCTCGTCGTTCGACAAGGCAACAGCGGACTGGTGTTGCTCGAAACCGAATGGTGGGGGGCATCGCTGGGGGAAGAATTTAGAAGTGCCCTGGTGGATCAGTTGGCCAGCGCCAATCCTCAACACAAACTGTCGCTGCGCATCGAGGTGCAGCGCTTTGATCTGGTTCCCGGTCAATACGGGCTGATTGATGTGACGTGGCGCTTGCGCAATACCGGTGAAGGCAATGCCGCGTCAGTCATCTGCCGCAGCACCTTGCAAACGCCTTCAGGCGCGACCATCGAGGATCTGGTCGCCGCCCAGCAGACTAATGTCAAGCGCTTGGCTGCGCAGATCGGGCAAGCGGCCCGGGGGACACAACAAGGTTGCCCGTCCTCCTGATCAAATCACTTGTTTAACGCTTTGGCACTGTTCAGCGGTGCCCCTGTCACCGCTGAACCAACCCTTGTATGACGGTTTTATTTCGACACAGCAAAGTCACACCAAGAACCGAGTAAAAGATAAGGGTTTTCAATAACTGACTAAGTTTATCCCGCCTTCTTCCTGCGCAATTTTTTCACATTCGTTTCACTCCTCCGCTACCTGCGCCGCACTAGTTTTGCGGGTAATTCTTCCACTTCAGATTACGAACGAAACATGACTTCACGCACAGTAAAACTGGCGTCACTGATCGCCGCCTCGATCGTTGCTGCAGTCGTCACGGGCTTTGTCTTGTGGCCGAGATCGCCCACCCACCTGGCCAGTGCCGACAGCGCTGCCAAGGCTGAACTCTTGCAAGACTGGAAGGCTGGTGAAGTCGTAGCGCTGGTTCGTCACGCCGAGCGGTGCGACCAATCCAGCAACCCTTGCCTGGGGCCAGCCGATGGTATTACACGGTTCGGCAACGAGTCTTCCACGGCGGTAGGCCAGCACTTCATGCGCCTGGGCATGGCGCAGACCGACGTCTTGAGCAGCCCGGTCACGCGCACGATACAAACCTCGCACGCCATGTTCGGCAGTGACCCGAAGACTCAGGAATGGCTGGTCAGTTGCGGCAAAACACTGCGCAACGATGTGGTGGCACACAAGCAAGCCCATCGCAATCTGGTACTGGTATCCCACAGTGGTTGCATCGGCGACTTTTTAGCCGAGACCGGTTTCCCTCACGCAGCGAAGAGTGAATATGGCAGTTCACTGTTCCTGCGCATTGACACTAACGGGAAACTTCAAGTGCTGGGCATTGTTAATCCTGAAGACTGGAACGCTGTGCAGGGGAACTAAACAACCGCTCTACGTCAACCATAATCAATAGACCGGCGACTCAACTTGAGTTGCCCACTGCCCATTGAACTACGATACCCACGCGGCCCACTTGGGGTATTGCGCCAAGGACGAATCATGACTTCACAAAACCCATTTCCCTTTTCTGCAGGTCAGTCAGCCCGCACTCGTGCTCCCATCGAACGCTGGCTCGTGCCTGGCCTCATATTGGCGTTTGTGGTTTTTTATCTGCTGCCACTGATGACTCACGGGTTATGGATCCCTGACGAAACCCGCTACGGCCAGATCAGCCAGGAAATGCTCCTGAGCGGCAATTGGGTCGCACCGCACTTCATGGGTATCCGTTATTTCGAAAAGCCTATTGCCGGCTACTGGATGATCGCCATCGGCCAAGCCATTTTCGGCGATAACCTGTTCGGTGTGCGGATTGCTTCCGCAGTGAGTACCGGGTTGAGTGTCTGGCTGACTTACCTGATTGCCCGCAGGTTTTGGAACGATCCACGCAAAAGCGCTGCCTGCGCGTTGCTGTACATGAGTTTCGGGCTGATTGCCGGTCAGGCCGGTTACGCCAACCTCGATCCGCAATTCACGCTCTGGGTCAACTTGAGCCTGGTCGCGCTCTGGTTTGCGATCGACAGCCCTACGTCTCGAAGCAAAGCCGGCGCGTGGGCGTTGTTGGGTTTTGCCTGTGGCATGGGTTTCATGACCAAAGGCTTTCTGGCCTGGCTGTTACCGGTGTTAATCGCTCTGCCCTACATGATTTGGCAACGGCGCACGGGCGAACTCGTGCGTTATGGTTCGTTGGCCGTGCTGGTGGCAGTCGCGGTGTGCTTGCCATGGGTGCTCGCCATTCAGCATCGGGAGCCGGACTTCTGGAACTTCTTCTTCTGGAATGAACACGTCCGCCGGTTCGCCGCCGATGATGCGCAGCACGCACGGCCATGGTGGTTCTACTTGCCGCTGCTGTTCGCGTCGAGCCTGCCGTGGGCAGCGTTGCTGCCGAACACCTTTATCAACGCCTGGAAGCAAAAACGCCAACCGGCCATCGCGTTCCTGCTGATGTGGCTGCTGTTGCCACTGGCGTTTTTCAGCTTGAGCAGCGGCAAATTACCGACCTACATCATGCCGTGCCTGTTGCCGTTGGCCCTGCTGATGGGGCACACGGTGATGGAATGCCTGAGTCAGGGTCAAGGTCGGTCAATTCGCATTAATGGTGTGATCAACATCACCTTGGGCACTGTGGCGCTGATCGCCTTGCTCTATCTGCAGACCCGCAAGGAAATCTACGAAAACACCGAGATGTTCAGCCTGTCCCTGGCGTACATCGTGTTAACCGGCTGGATCATATCCAACGCCTTGCAAGTCCTGCGACCCCTGGTGTTTTGGGCGATGCCGGCCATCGGGATCTGGCTGCTGGTGGCGCTCGCACCGGCCTCGATGCCCTCGCAGATCGTCAACAGCAAGATGCCGGACCAGTTTATCGCCGAGCATCTTGATGCTTTGGCGCAAACCTCTTCGTTGCTGAGTAACGATCTGGGGGCGGCTTCAGCGTTGTCCTGGCGTTTGAAGCGACCACAAGTCGACTTGTTCAATACCATCGGCGAGTTGAAATACGGCCTCGCTGACCCGGCCATGGATTCGCGCAAAGTGACCAAGGACAGCGTCGGCAAGTGGATGACCGAAGCACGTAAAAAAGGCGCGGTCGGCGTGGTCATGCGGGTGAACAGCGTCCAGGAAGTGCAGGAGGTCGAACTGCTGCCAATCGACGGCGTGCGTTATCAGCGCGGCAATTTGCAGATCCTGATATTCCCGAAACCGGCACTGAACCCGTGTCTTCAACAGTACCGACTGGAAACCCGTCATGAAATTCTGGGCCAGTGATAGAGGCCGGTTGACTCTCCTGCTGGGCGTCACTGCGCTGATTCTGTTGTTGGGGCTGGGCACCCGTGAGTTGTGGGGCGCGGAAACACGTTGGGCCAACATTGCGCTGCAGATGCTGCAAAGTGGTGACTATTTCGACCCTTACCTCAAGGGTGGCGCCTATTACGACAAACCGCTGCCCTCCTATTGGCTGATCACAGCTTCCGCCTGGTTGACCGGCGGCTTGGATCATTGGTCATTGCGCCTGTCTTCGGTGATTGCCGCGTGGCTGAGCGTGTGGCTGGTGTACTCGATCGGCGAGCGACTGTTTCGCAAAGGCACCGGTCTGATTGCTGGCTGGATGTTGGCAACCACCTTCTATTTTGTCTTCTGGGCACGGGTGGCCACGGCCGACATCCTCACGGTGTGCGGCGTGCTGGCGGCCGTGTGGTGGTACTGGCGCGGACCGGACGACACGCGCCTGGGACGTTACCTGGTATTTTTCCTGCTGCTGTCGCTGACCTCGCTGTTCAAAGGCTTGATCGGTTTCATCCTGCCTGGGCTGTTGCTGCTGCCGCATCTGGTGCAGGACGGACGCTGGAAACGCCACCTCAATCTGCGGCTGTGTGCGGCGCTGCTGATCGCCGGCGTTTTCTACATGACACCGTTCATGCTGTCGCATGTGTACGGTGCGCCGACCTATGGTGAAAGTGGTTTGGGGCTGGTGTTGCGCGAGAACATCGTCCGGTTTTTCCAACCGTTCGATAACATCGGTCCGATTTACACTTACCTACTTTACCTCCCTGTCTACACCCTGCCGTGGGCACCTTGCTGGCTATTGGCGTGCTGGATCGCGTTGCGCAACTGGCGCAGTGTCGAGCCCAATACCCGCTGGCTGATTTGGGGCCTGGGGTTACTGATGCTGTTTTTCACCGCCAGTGGCAGTCGACGCAGCTACTACGTCTTGCCCCTTGTACCCTTCGCCCAATTGCTGGGCGCGTGGTGGATCACTCGGCGCATGGCTGAACGTAACGCGAGCGACACGTTTGCCAGTCGCCGCTTGAAGATCGGGTTCGGGGTGAGTGCCGTCGCATTGATGGCCGTGCTGGGCGTGTTGTATCCCTGGACCAACAGCGGTGGCGGCGTGGTGGATTTCGGTGACACCGTCAAGCTCGAGGCCAGCAAGCGGGCGCCGTTGAATCACTGGCGCATGGTGATGATCGACGTCGACAACAAAGTGCCCCTGTACCTGCAAACCGGGGGTGCACCTTTTTATTACGTGCAGCAAACCGAAGACTTCCCTCGCACCGGAGACACTGCAGCGCTGATGGCCTGGCTGGACCGTACCAGCGGGCAACACTGGGATGCGCAACGCACCATTGTTGTCGCGCAGTACCGCAATGGCGATGCGCTGCCACTGGGTTACCTGAGTGCCGATCACCAGGTCATCACCACTTCCCCCACCAACGGCGAGCGGATGTTTCACGCCCGCGAAGACCAGAGCGTCGCGTTTATCCCAGAGTCGTCTACAGCACAGAATTGAATCGGCTGGACCCGCTTCCAGACGCCCTTGCATCGCTGTACTATCCTTTCGCCACCTTTTGCAGATGAGCAGCCGCCCGACACAATCGGCCGGTTGCTCACAGCGAAGTGCGCGGAACGACATCCTGCTGGGGGCGAACCTGAGATCGTTTGATATCAGTTCTGGCGGGCAAGCCGCTGAGGGGCTGCTAATCTGAATGAAAATGACATGTATTAACGGTTTCTTTGACGTTTTTTTCTCATTTTGCGTTCTACATTCCCTGCCATTAAAAAACATGCAAATGATTCGCATTGATTTGCCAGCGAATCGGCGTGTTTGACACCTAAAAAAAGAACAGGAGCAGCCCCCAGAATGACGCCCTCTATCCCTTCGTTCCTCAAAACCGCACTGCTGACCACTGCACTGCTCAGCGCCGGGCATGTTTATGCCGCGGATACCGCCGGTATCGTGGTCTACAACGCCCAACACGAAAGCCTGACCAAGGCCTGGGTCGAGGGGTTCACCCAAGAAACCGGGATCCCCGTCACCTTGCGCAATGGCGACGACACGGAGATGGGCAATCAGATCGTACAAGAAGGCGCCGCCTCCCCGGCCGACGTGTTCCTGACCGAGAATTCCCCGGCCATGGTGCTGGTGGACAATGCCGGATTGTTGGCACCGGTCGCACCGACCACGCTGGAACAAGTCGACGCGGCTTACCGTCCGGCGCATGGCAAATGGGTCGGGATCGCTGCGCGCTCCACGGTGTTCGTCTACAACCCGAGCAAACTGCCTGAAGCCGATCTGCCGAAATCGCTGATGGACCTCGCCGGCCCCAACTGGAAAGGCCGTTGGGGCGCCTCGCCCGCCGGTGCCGATTTCCAGGCCATCGTCGCGGCAGTGCTGGAACTCAAAGGCGAAGCCGCCACGCTCGAATGGCTTAAAGGCTTGAAAACCAATGCCACAATCTATCGCGGCAACAGCGCCGTGCTGAAGGCAGTCAACGCCGGCCAGGTCGACAGCGGTGTGATTTATCACTATTACAGCTTTGGCGATCAGGCCAAGACCGGTGAAAACAGCAAAAACACTGCCCTTTACTACTTCAAGCATAAAGATCCGGGGGCCTTCGTCAGCATCTCCGGTGGCGGCGTTCTGGCCTCCAGCAAACACAAGGAAGAAGCACAGGCACTGTTGAAGTGGATCACCGGCAAGGAAGGCCAGAAAGTCCTCGAAACCGGCAAATCGTTCGAATACGCCGTGGGCAAAAACGCACCCTCCAACCCTAAACTGGTGCCTTTGCAGCAGCTCGACGCGCCGACTGTCGATGCCTCAAAACTCGACAGCAAAAAGGCCGTGGAATTGATGACTCAGGCGGGACTGCTCTAATTGATGCCTGAAACCCTGCCAGGGAGTGTCGCCACGGCGATGCCCTCGAACTTGCGACGACGCTCCCGCGGCGTCTTCGCAGGTCGCGGCGGCGTGTGGGTGATCGGTTTGTCCGTACTGGTCTCCCTCCTGTCGCTGTTGCCGATTGCCTTCGTTATCGGCGTGTCGATTCAAACTGGCTGGGCGGCCATCGTGCCGCTGGTCTTCCGGCCTCGTGTCGCTGAATTACTGATCAACACCGTGTTGCTGGTGGTGATCACCATACCGTTGTGCGTGATGCTCGGCCTGGCGCTGGCCTGGCTCACAGAACGCACCAATCTGCCGGGCCGCCGTGGGTGGTCACTGCTGGCCACCGCGCCGCTGGCCGTGCCGGCTTTCGTTCACAGTTATGCTTGGGTGAGCCTGGTGCCACCGATTCATGGTTTGTTTGCCGGCGTGCTGGTCTCGGTCATCGCCTACTTCCCGTTCCTGTACCTGCCGATTGCCGCGACCCTGCGCCGGCTCGATCCCGCCATCGAAGACGTCGGCGAATCGCTGGGGCTCAAGCCGTGGGCGGTGTTCTTTCGTGTGGTGCTACCGCAACTGCGCCTGGCCATTTGCGGCGGCGCCTTGCTGGTGGGCCTGCACTTGCTCGCTGAATATGGCCTGTACGCGATGATCCGCTTCGACACCTTCACCACCGCGATCTTCGACCAGTTCAAATCCACCTTCAACGGGCCTGCCGCCAACATGCTGGCCAGTGTGCTGGCCCTGTGTTGCCTGGCGATGCTCACTGCCGAATCCGCTGCACGCGGCACGGCGCGTTACGCCCGGGTAGGGTCAGGAAGCGCACGCGCTCAGCGGGTTGTGCGCCTGGGTTCATGGGACATTGCGCTCGGCCTGCTCCTGCAGGGCATCACCTGCGCACTGGCGCTCGGTGTGCCATTGATCACGCTGGGCAAGTGGCTGATCGCGGGTGGCTCGGAAGTCTGGCAACTGGACGATTTGCTGCCGGCGCTGCAGCAGACATTGCAGCTCGGCGCCGCCGGCGCGGTCCTCACCACCTGCGCCGCGATCCCGATTGCCTGGTTGTCGATTCGCTCACCAGGCCGGCTGCAACGGGTACTGGAAAGCTGCAACTACATCACCAGCTCGTTGCCGGGAATTGTGGTTGCCCTGGCCCTCGTCACGTTCACCATCCATTTCGCCCGGCCGATTTACCAGACCACTATCACCGTGTTACTGGCGTATCTGCTGATGTTCTTGCCCCGGGCGCTGGTGAGTCTAAGGGCAGGTATTGCCCAGGCACCGGTGGAGTTGGAAAACATCGCGCGCAGCCTCGGCCGCTCACCGGGTCGGGCCTTGTGGCTGATTACCCTGCGCCTGGCTGCGCCGGGGGCCGCCGCTGGCGCTGCACTGGTGTTTCTGGCGATCACCAACGAACTCACCGCCACCCTGCTGCTCGCGCCCAATGGCACGCGCACCCTGGCCACCGGTTTCTGGGCCATGACCAGTGAAATCGACTATGCCGCCGCCGCACCTTATGCCCTGTTGATGATCCTGCTGTCGCTTCCGCTGACCGGACTTCTTTATCACCAATCCAAACGAACGGCTGGCCGATGAACGCTCTTGAACTGCATGCCATTTCCAAGTCTTACGGCGACCATCAGGCGCTGGAGAGCATCAACCTGTCGGTGCCCGCCGGCAGCCGGACGGTGATTGTCGGCCCGTCCGGCTCAGGCAAGACCACCCTGTTGCGGATGATCGCCGGCTTCGAGTTCCCGGACACCGGCCGTCTTTTGCTCAACGGACAGACACTCGTCGACGAGACCCACGAGGTGCCGGCGCATCAGCGTTTGATTGGCTACGTTCCCCAGGACGGCGCCCTGTTCCCGCACATGACCGTGGCCGCCAATATCGGCTTCGGGCTGACGAACAAGGGCAGCAAAAGAAGTGAGCGTATCGCCGAGCTGATGGACAGCGTGGCCCTGGACGCAAATATGGCCAACCGTTGGCCCCATGAACTGTCCGGCGGCCAGCAACAGCGGGTGGCGCTGGCACGGGCATTGGCGCAACAACCGCGCCTGATGCTGCTGGACGAGCCGTTTTCCGCCCTCGATACCGGCCTGCGCGGTGCGATGCGCAAAATGGTCGCCCGACTGCTGTCCGACGCCGGTGTCACTACCATCCTGGTTACCCATGATCAGAGTGAAGCGCTGTCGTTTGCCGATCAACTGGCAGTGATGCGCGACGGCCGGCTGGTGCAATCCGGCCATCCCCTGGATCTTTACCGTTACCCCGACGATGAGCAAACCGCACTGTTTCTCGGTGATGCGGTGGTCATGCCGGCCCGAATCGAAGCGGGTTGGGCGCATTGCGACCTCGGCCGGATACCGGTGAACAACCATCGCAACAACAGTGCCGCGCAGATCATGCTGCGCCCCGAACAACTGCAACTGGTCAGCGCCCAGCCGAGTCCGACTGAGGCTACCGGCTGCCGCGCCGTGGTCACCGACCGGGACTTTAGTGGCAACACCTGCACGTTGACCGTGGAGCTAGAGGCCCCGACTGCCGGTGACCAGGCAGGACGCTCATTAATGGTTCGCAGTTCGGGGATGTATGCGCCCCCTGCCGGCAGCGCAGTCCACGTCTCGACTATCGGCCATGCTCACGTGTTCAGTGATGTGTAACGGCATTCTGTCAAAGATCAAAGCGATCCACGGCGCGACGCCGTTCATTGTCGTCGCGGACATCGTAGTTGGCGGTGGTCTGGATGTTGCTGTGATGCGCCAGTTTCTGTGCGATCGATAAATCGTGCTCTTCAATCACGCGTGTGATGAAGGAACGGCGAAAATCGTGCGGCATGATCTTTACCCCGATTTCAGCACCGCGCTGGCGCGCAATGTAATAGATCGCATGTTTGGTCACGCGCTCGCGGGTGATATGGCTGCCACGGCGAATGCGATTGAACAGAAACGGGTCATCCACCTCGCCTTCCTTGAGATGTGATCGACGAAACGCCAGCCACGCCTCCAGCTTGGCGAACGCCCAGGCCGGCGCGTACTTGATCAATTGCTTGTTGCCCTTGGCCGTGACCCGCAGGCTGCGCTCGGCAAAATCGACCTGCGACAGGTCCAGGTTCACCGACTCGGACTTGCGCATCCCCGAACCGTACAAAATCCCGATGATCGCCGCGTCCCGCAACCCTTGTGGGCGCGGATCGGCGGCACACACCGCCATCAACTCCTGGATCAGCGTGCGCCGCAAGTTACGCCCTTGCGACAACCGGGTGCCGGCAATGCCTTTGACCGAGCGCATTTTAAGCAGATGCTCCTGACTGATCAGGCTCATGCGCCACGCCTCATTCATCACTCCGCGGACCGCGTTCACGTACAACGACGACGTGTTGGGCGCGTAGCCGTCTTCACGCAATGCGGCAACCAGTGCAATGACATCTTCTGGCTGTAGCTGATGCCAGGGAATTTCCTCGATGTTCATGTCTTCGAAGCCCAACCGGTCGGCGGCATCTTGCAAAATATAGCGCATGGTCAACTGACTGGAAGTCGCGAGCCGGGCCAGGTATACCGTCAACGGGTTGGACTTTGATGCAACAGGCGGAGTAACAGGTAAGTCAATCAAACGAAACGGCCTTGAGTTAAAACACTGCAATAAAACAACTAAGGGTTGAAACATTCCTCATCTAAAGCGGAGAATTCTGTAGGTCTTTTCCTCTAAAAACCGGGATGAACGGCAAGAGTCTGAACAGTGCCTGTATGACTCTCAGATAAACGATTTGCCGACCGGGTTTTCATGTTCCTTTCACGAAATTGCGCATACCCTCAGTGAGCCGCGACTGTCCCCCACAGGCCTCCAACGTGCCGACCGGAACAGAAAAAGTCAATTGATGTGATTTGTCACACTTTTTGTGTAACCGATTGAAGCAGCTTATTTTTTATCGACTACGCTTGCCTTGGATCCAACACATCCGGTATCAATGTCGTTCAACTCCAGCCCGAGGTGCCCATGAGTCAGGCGTTTCTCCCCTTCTCCCGCCCAAGCATCGGCGATGAAGAAATTGCAGCCGTCGAGCAAGTATTGCGCTCCGGCTGGATCACCACCGGGCCAAAAAACCAGCAACTAGAAGAGCAATTTGCCAACTACGTCGGATGCCGCCACGCCGTTGCACTTTCTTCGGCGACCGGTGGCATGCACATCACCTTGCTGGCCTTGGGCATTGGTCCGGGCGATGAAGTCATTACACCGTCCCAGACGTGGGTGTCCACTGCCAACATGATTTGCCTGTTGGGCGCGACGCCGGTGTTCGTTGATGTTGACCGCGACACCCTGATGAGCGATCTGACAAGCATCGAAGCGGCCATCACCCCGCGCACTAAAGCCATCATTCCGGTGCACTACGCTGGCGCCGCTTTCGATCTCGACCCGCTGTATGCGCTGGCTGACAAACACGGCATTCCCGTTATCGAAGACGCCGCCCACGCCGCCGGCACCTTCTACAAAGGTCGTCACGTCGGCTCCAAGGGCACGGCCATCTTCTCGTTCCACGCCATCAAGAACATGACCTGCGCCGAGGGCGCGATGTTTGTCAGCGACGATGAAGCGCTGGCCAACCGGGTGCGGATGCTCAAGTTCCACGGCCTTGGCGTTGACGCCTACGACCGCCTGACTCACGGCCGCAAACCTCAAGCGCAAGTGATGGAACCCGGGTTCAAGTACAACCTGGCCGACATCAATGCCGCCATCGCACTGGTTCAACTGGAGCGGCTGGACGAAATCAACGCCAAGCGCACCGAACTGGCACGTACCTACCTGCAGCGTTTTGAAGGCTCGGCGGTGCAACCGCTGGCGATTCCCACGCACCCCCAACAACACGCCTGGCACCTGTTCATCCTGCGCATCGACGCGGAGCGCTGCGGGCTGGACCGTGAAGCGTTCATGAAGGGTTTGCAGGAGCAGAACATCGGCACCGGCATCCACTTTATCGCCACCCACCTTCACACGTATTATCGTCAGCGTTTCCCGAACATTTACTTGCCCAACACCGAATGGAATTCGGCGCGGCTATGTTCGATTCCCTTGTTCCCCGACATGACCACCGATGATGTCAATCGTGTGGCCGATGCCATTGAAAACGTTATGGACAGATCTCAGTGAAACCTTACCCAATCCGTTGCGTGTCGGTTGTTATCCCGGTCTACAACGAGCAAGAAAGCCTGCCAGAGCTACTTCGGCGTACCGAAGCAGCGTGCCAGCAATTGCACCATGAATACGAAATCGTGCTGGTAGACGACGGCAGCCGCGACGATTCGGCACAAATCCTCGAAGACGCCGCCAATCGCGAAGGCAGCCCGGTGGTAGCGGTCATTCTGAACCGCAACTACGGCCAGCACGCGGCAATCATGGCCGGCTTCGAGCATTGCAAAGGCGATGTGGTCATTACCCTCGATGCCGACCTGCAGAATCCTCCCGAAGAAATTCCGCGACTGGTGGCCCAGGCAGAACTGGGTTATGACGTGGTCGCCACGGTGCGCAACAACCGCCAGGACTCGGCCTTGCGTCGCTGGCCGTCGAAACTGATCAATCTGGCCGTACAGCGCTCGACCGGTGTTGCCATGAGCGATTACGGCTGCATGCTGCGAGCTTATCGCCGGACCATCGTCGACGCGATGCTGGCCTGCCGCGAACGCAGCACGTTCATCCCGATCCTGGCCAACAGCTTTGCGCGGCACACCACGGAAATCCTGGTGATGCATGCCGAGCGTGAACACGGCGAATCCAAATACAGCCCCATGCGCCTGGTCAACTTGATGTTCGACCTGATCACTTGCATGACCACGACGCCTTTGCGACTGCTGAGCATTGTCGGCTTCGCCATGGCCGGCCTGGGTATGCTGTTCGCCACGGCGTTGATCATCTTGCGACTGGCGTTCGGCGCCGGTTGGGCTGGCGACGGTACGTTTGTACTGTTTGCCGTGCTATTCGTATTCACGGGTGGGCAATTCATCGGCATGGGCCTGTTGGGCGAGTACCTGGGCCGCATGTACAGCGATGTCCGTGCCCGTCCACGATTCTTTGTCGAAAAAGTTCTGCGTAGCCAACCCGCCGCGCCCGCTCCCGTTGTCACCGTTGACGGCCTCACTTCCACTTCTTCAGATCAGGTTCACTCATGAGCGCAAAAGCTGTTGTCTTCGCCTACCACGATATTGGCTGTGCCGGTATCGAATCCCTGCTTGCGTCCGGCATTGAGATTGCCGCCGTGTTTACTCATGCCGATGATCCGAAAGAAAACGCCTTCTACGGTTCTGTCGCCCAGTTGTGCGCTCAAAAAGGCATCCCGGTTCACGCCCCTGAAGATGCTAACCATCCTCTGTGGATCGAGCGCATCGCCAAACTCAATCCTGACTACCTGTTCTCGTTCTACTACCGCAACCTGTTGACCGAGCCGCTGCTGGCCACCGCCCGTAAAGGCGCATTCAACCTGCACGGTTCGTTGCTGCCAAGCTACCGGGGCCGCGCGCCCGCCAACTGGGTGCTGGTGAACGGCGAAACCGAAACTGGCGTGACCCTGCACCGCATGGTCAAGCGCGCCGACGCCGGCGCGATTATCGCCCAGCAACGGGTTGCCATCGAGCGCAGCGACACCGCGCTGACTCTGCACGGTAAATTGCGTGTAGCCGCTGCCGACCTGCTCCGCGACACCCTGCCCGCCTTGCTGCAAGGCAAAGTCACCGAAACCGCTCAGGACGAATCCAAGGCCACCGTATTTGGTCGCCGCACGGCGGCTGACGGCAAACTGCTCTGGAAGAAGCCAGCGGAAGAACTGTTCAACCTGGTCCGCGCTGTTACTCAGCCATACCCGGGCGCGTTCTGCGACGTGGGCGAACACAAGCTGATTGTCTGGAGTGCCGAAGTTGCCAAGGGCAATGAAGGTCTGGCGCCAGGCCGTGTGATCAGCGTCGACCCACTGCGTATCGCTTGCGGCGAAGACTCGCTGGTGATCACCGCCGGTCAACGCAATGAAAACGGTCTGTACCTGAGCGGCCCGCAACTGGCCAACGAATTGGGTCTGGTCGACGGCTCCGTACTGCGTGGCGCCGAATCCGGCCGCAAACCACGTCGCACCCGTGTGCTGATCCTCGGCGTCAACGGCTTCATCGGCAATCACTTGTCCGAGCGCCTGCTGCGCGATGACCAATACGAAGTCTATGGCCTGGACATCGGTTCGGACGCCATCGAGCGTCTGCGCAGCCACCCGAACTTCCACTTCGTCGAAGGCGATATCAGTATTCACTCCGAGTGGATCGAGTATCACATCAAGAAGTGCGACGTGATCCTGCCGCTGGTAGCGATTGCCACCCCGATCGAATACACCCGCAACCCGCTGCGTGTATTTGAACTGGACTTCGAAGAGAACCTGAAACTGGTTCGCTACTGCGTCAAATACAACAAGCGCGTGATTTTCCCGTCGACTTCGGAAGTCTATGGCATGTGCCAGGATCAGAACTTCGACGAAGACACCTCCAACCTGGTCGTCGGTCCGATCAACAAGCAACGCTGGATCTACTCGGTCTCCAAGCAATTGCTCGACCGCGTCATCTGGGCCTACGGCCAGAAAGGCCTGAACTTCACTCTGTTCCGTCCTTTCAACTGGATGGGCCCACGTCTTGACCGTCTGGACTCGGCACGTATCGGCAGCTCCCGGGCCATTACCCAGTTGATCCTGAACCTGGTGGAAGGCACGCCGATTCGCCTGTTCGATGGCGGTGAGCAAAAGCGTTGCTTCACTGACATCGCTGACGGCGTAGAAGCACTGGCGCGGATCATCGACAACGAAAACGACGCCTGCAACGGTCAGATCATTAACATCGGCAACCCGGAGAACGAAGCCAGCATTCGCCAGTTGGGCGAAGAACTGCTGCGTCAGTTCGAAGCTCACCCGCTGCGCGATAACTTCCCGCCGTTCGCCGGTTTCCGCGACGTGGAAAGCAAGGCCTTCTACGGCACCGGCTACCAGGACGTGTCCCACCGCAAACCAAGCATCGCCAACGCCAAGCGTCTGCTGGACTGGACGCCAACCGTGGAGATGACCGAGACCATCGGCAACACGCTGGATTTCTTCCTCCGTGAAGCCATGCTCGAAATCGCGGACAAGCGTTGATGCAGGCAGGCCTTCGAATCGATGTCGACACCTACCGAGGCACCCGTGAGGGGGTGCCCCGGCTGCTGGAAATCCTCGACGAGGCGCAGGTCAAGGCGACATTCTTCTTCAGCGTTGGGCCGGACAACATGGGGCGCCACTTGTGGCGCCTTATCCGCCCGCAATTCCTCTGGAAAATGCTCCGTTCCAATGCCGCCGGGTTGTACGGCTGGGACATTTTGCTGGCCGGCACCGCGTGGCCGGGCAAACCGATTGGCCGGGACCTGGGGCATTTGATGCGCCAGGCTCAGGCGGCCGGGCATGAAGTTGGCCTGCACGCCTGGGATCACCATGGCTGGCAGGCTAACGCCGGACGCTGGAGCGATGCACAGCTGATCGAGCAGATCCGCCGGGGCGTCGACACGCTGAGCGACATCCTCGGCAACAAGGTCGACTGTTCGGCTGCCGCCGGTTGGCGCGCGGACGAGCGCGTGATCGAAGCCAAGCAAGCTTTCGGCTTTCGCTACAACAGCGACTGCCGGGGCCAGAGCCTGTTTCAGCCAACGCTGGCAAACGGTGGCTTGGGTGCACCGCAGATACCGGTGGACTTGCCGACCTTTGACGAGGTGGTTGGCCCAACGGTCGCTGCCCAGGATTTCAACGCATTCATTCTTGACCGCTTCACCCCCGACAAACTCAACGTCTACACCATTCATGCAGAAGTAGAAGGGATTCTGATGGCCAACGATTTCCGTCAGCTGCTGGCCGATGCGCGCCAGCGTGACATTCATTTCCAGCCCTTGGGCGACTTGCTGCCCGACGAGCCCAACATTTTGCCCACAGGACGTGTCGTACGTGGCGCCCTTGAGGGTCGCGAAGGCTGGTTGGGAGTACAAGGCGCATGAGCAAACGCTGGGCACTGCCCTTGCTGCTGGTCCTTTTCGTCCTGGCCTATCTGCTCCCGCTGGGCACCCATGGTTTATGGATTCCAGACGAAACCCGCTACGCGCAAATCAGTCAGCACATGCTCCTGAGCGGCGACTGGGTGTCGCCGCATTTCATGAGCGTGCGCTATTTCGAGAAACCGGCGGCGGGTTACTGGATGATCGCCGCCAGCCAGGCGCTGTTCGGTCAGAACCTGTTTGGCGTGCGGTTTGCCTCGGCCCTGAGCATGGGCCTGAGCGTGTTGCTGTGCTTTCTGATCGCTCGCCGATTGTGGAACGATCCGCGCAAAAGCTTTGCCTGCGCGCTGCTGTACATGAGTTTCAGCGTCATCGCCGGTCAGGCCGGTTATGCCAACCTTGATCCGCAATTCACCTTATGGGTCAACCTGAGTCTGGTGGCGTTGTGGTTTGCGCTGGACAGCGTCGGTCGTCGTCAAAAAATCCTGAGTTGGGCGCTGCTCGGCTTGGCCTGCGGCATGGGTTTCATGACCAAGGGTTTCCTGGCCTGGTTGCTACCGGTTCTGGTCGCCCTGCCCTACATGATCTGGCAGAAGCGCTGGAAAGAACTGCTGGTCTATGGCCCCGTAGCCATTGTCGTAGCTATCGCAATCAGCCTGCCCTGGGTGCTGGCGGTGCATGCGGAAGAACCCGATTACTGGCGGTTCTTCTTCTGGCACGAGCACATTCAGCGCTTTGCCGGTGAAGACGCCCAGCATGAAGAGCCGTTCTGGTTCTACCTGCCGCTGCTGGTCGGTTTCAGTCTGCCATGGGCGGCGTTGTTGCCGTCGGCGCTGAAGCAGGCCTGGCAAACTCGACGTCAGTCCAGCATCGGCTTCCTGCTGCTGTGGCTGGTGATGCCGCTGGTATTTTTCAGCATCAGCAAAGGCAAACTGCCGAGTTATATCCTGCCGTGCCTGCTGCCCCTGGCCTTGTTGCTGGGTCACACACTGGCTGACCGGCTGAAGCTGGAACAGGGACGGGTGCTGGGGCTTAACGGCTTGCTCAACCTGGTGTTGGGTCTGGTAACCCTGATCGCCCTCGTCTACCTGCAACTGAAAAAGCCGCTGTACGACCATGAATTGCACAACCTGGTGCTGGTGTTCATCGGTTTGATCGGCTGGATCATGGCCAACCTGCTGCAAGCCTTCAGGCCGCTGCAATGCTGGGCTGCACCGGCGTTCGGCAGCCTGCTGCTGATCGGCTTGATACCGGCCGGACTGCCCAATTCTGTGGTCGCCAACAAGACGCCGGACCAATTCATCCTCCATCACATGGATGAACTGGCGCAGACCGGCAAATTGCTGAGCAACGATCTTGGCGCCGCCTCCGCGCTGGCCTGGCGCATGAAGCATCCGGACGTGTCGTTGTACAACTCGGTAGGCGAATTGAAATATGGTCTTGCCTATCCTGACTCGGCACAGCAACTGGTCACAGTCATGCAGGTTCAGCAGTGGATGCACGATGCGCGCCGAAGTGGCTCGGTGGGTGTGGTGATGCGTGTCAAGGGTGAGGATGAATTGCAGGAAATCGAATTGTTGCCCAAGGACGGAAAACGCTATGAACAGGGCAACCTGGTGATTCTGATTTTCCCTCAGGAGGCACCTTGAGCCTGCTACTGGTTCTGGTCGCGTGCCTGTTGACGTGCCTGGGTCAGATTGCTCAGAAATACGCCGTCGAGAGCTGGCGCGGCCAGGCTTCGGGATGGGCCGAGAAGCTTCGCTCACCTTGGCTGTGGCTCGCCCTGGTTTCGTTGGGATTGGGCTTGCTGGTCTGGTTGCTGGTGCTGCAG
>Ga0302168_1000006_pt1 | contig 71900 bp, 58 predicted proteins | sample I_Fen_N1_2_FD_193494 | JGI IMG/M metagenome (GOLD analysis project Ga0302168, IMG submission 193494) | Peat permafrost microbial communities from Stordalen Mire near Abisko, Sweden - I_Fen_N1_2 | ecosystem: Environmental > Terrestrial > Soil > Wetlands > Permafrost | place: Sweden: Abisko...
GCCATCATCGTCGCCATCAACAACAAAATGCACAACTGCCAGGACCCGTCGAACTCGCACTTCACGCACCTGGAAGAAGTGCAGTTCACCTACCGCAAAATCACCTGGACCCACGAAGTATCCGGTACTTCGGGTTCCGATGACTGGCGCCAGCCGGTCGCCTAAATCAGGCCGACCGTCTCAAGCATCGGCCAGCTCTGCTGGTCGATGTTGTTTTCGCTCTTCCAGAATTTTTGCGTCTGCCAAGGCCTTTTCGGCCATTGGCGCACGCCGCAGCACTGCACGAGGAACAAGGGATGTTCGCGCCGGCCAATCAGACTCACTTTGCCCTGACCATCGAAGGTCTATCCAGCGATTTGCAGGTGCTGTCCTTGCAAGGTCGGGAGGCGATCAGCCAACCGTTCGTGTTTGAGGTGGAGCTGGTCAGTGAACAGCCGTCCCTGGACCTCGAAAGCCTGCTGCACAAACCGGCCTTTTTGCAGCTTTCGCAGGACGGCAGCGGCATTCATGGCCAGATCTACCGCGCCGCCCAGGGTGATTCCGGCAAACGCCTGACCCGCTACGCGGTGACCCTGCGTCCGCAACTGTCCTACCTGGCGCACCGTATCAACCAGCGCATCTTCCAGAACCTCAGCGTGCCGAAAATCATCGGCAAGGTCCTTGAAGAGCACGGCATCCAGAGCAACGCCTACGCATTCAACGTCGGGGCGATTTATCCCGAGCGCCTCTACTGCGTTCAGTACGATGAATCGGACCTGCAGTTCATCCAGCGCCTGTGCGAGGAAGAGGGTATCCATTACCACTTCCAGCACAGCGCCACGGCCCACAAATTGGTGTTCGGCGATGACCAGACGGTGTTCCCGAAACTCGCGCCCGTGGCCTACCAGCAAGACTCCGGCATGGTCGCCAACGACCCGGTGATCAAGCGCTTCGACCTGCGTCTGGAAACCCGCACCAGCCGCACCACCCGCCGCGACTACGACTTCGAAAAACCGCGCATCACCCTCGAAAGCGAAAACCGTGGCGACGCCCTGCCCGACCTCGAAGACTACGACTACCCCGGCCGCTTCCTCGACCGCGAACGCGGCAAGCACCTGGCCAAACGCGCCCTCGAACGCCACCGCAGCGACTTTCAGCTCGCCGAAGGCAAAAGCGATCAACCGATACTGGTCAGCGGCCACTTCCTGGCCCTGACCCAACACCCCAAAGCCAAATGGAACGACCTGTGGCTGCTCACCGAAATCTTCCACGAAGGCAAACAGCCGCAAGTGCTGGAAGAGTCGGTCACCAGCCACACGACCAGCCTCAAGGATGATTTCCATCAGGGCTACCGCAACCGCTTCCAGGCCACCCCGTGGGACGTGCCGAATCGTCCGCCGCTGCATCATCCCAAGCCACGGATCCTTGGCAGCCAGAGCGCTGTGGTCACCGGCCCCAAAGGTGAAGAGATCCACTGCGACGAATACGGTCGCGTCAAAGTGCAATTCCACTGGGACCGCGAAGGCCAGGCCGATGACAAGACCAGCTGCTGGCTGCGCGTCTCCTCCGCCTGGGCCGGCGCCCACTACGGCGGCATCGCCATCCCGCGCATCGGCATGGAAGTGCTCGTCACCTTCCTCGAAGGCGACCCCGACCAACCGCTGATCAGCGGCTGCCTGTACCACAAGGAAAACGTCGTCCCCTATCCACTGCCGGCGAACAAGACCCGCAGCACCTTCAAGACCCTGAGCTCCCCCGGTGGCGGCGGTTTCAACGAACTGCGCATCGAAGACAAAAAGGGCCAGGAACAAATCTTCCTGCACGCCCAGCGCGACTGGGACGAAAACGTCGAACACGACCAGAAAATCCGCGTCGGCAACGAACGCCACGACACCGTCGAGCAAAACAGCTACAGCGAATTCAAGGCCGAAGAACACCACACGGTCTATGCCGATCGCAAAGTCGAAGCCCGGGCGAATGACCATCTGACCGTGGGCGTGAACCAGCACATCAAGATCGGCACCGGGCAGTTCATTGAAGCGGGCCAGGAGATTCACCTGAGCAGCGGCATGAAGGTCGTGCTCGAAGCGGGGAGCGAGCTGACGCTCAAGGGGGGCGGCAGTTTTATCAAAATCGACGCCAGCGGCGTGACCATGAGCGGGCAGGTGATCAACATGAACTCCGGGGGGAGTCCGGGTAGCGGGACTGGGGCCGCGCCGTTGATGCCTGGGGTGTTGAAACAGGCTGATGCGGACAAGGCGGGTGCGGTACTGAGCCCGGTGCAGGTAAACACCCTGAAGCGTAATGCGCCGTTTTGTGAAGAGTGCGAAAAATGCAAGGCAGGTGCGTGTGCGATCTGATCTTTTGACTCCGCAGGCGTGGCTTGCACAACGGCCGTTGCAGGCCAATGAACGTCTTTATCTGATTGTCAGCGCCGCCAGCGATGCCGATGCACTCAAGTCGCTTTATCAGAATGAACCGACGACCCAGGCCACCCCGATCTGGGGCGGAACTCCCTACGCGGGCTGGCAACAGGTCATGCCCTACCTCGTCGAGCTGAAACCCAACTCCGGTTTTCTACCGTGGATTGCCGAAACAGACGCGCAGGACTGGGGTTGGCTGGCGGTTTCAACCAGCACGCCGGAGGTGGTGTTCGAACACCTTCGCAGCCTGACCCAAGTGCGCATGCCCGATGGGACTGAGGTGTTTTTCCGGTTCTGGGATGGGCGGCATATCTTGCCGATTCTGGAAGGGCTCGGCGATGCGGCGGGGGAAGTGCTGCCGGTGTTTGATCGGTATCTGATTAGTGGGAAGCGGCTGGAGGTTGGGCCGAGGGCGGTGCCGAAGGCGAAGGATTGGCCTTGGTGGGAGGTGCCGAAGGGGTTGTTGGATGGTCTGGCCAAGAAGAATCCGTCAACGCTGGTCGGCAACCTGATGCAGTGGCTGCAGACGGAACGACCAGACATCTACGCCGCTTACCCCGAGAGCAACCTGAAGCTGAAAATCGCACGTTTCGTGCGCAAGGCCAATGCTCCGAAAAACCTGAATGAAGCACTGTTAAACCACCTGATTCTGGAGCAAGGCTGATGGATCGCGTTGCCTTTATTGATGACCAACTGGCCACCTTCAAGGACAGTCTGAAACTTTATCGTGAACTGACCGAAAGCAACTTCGCCCAGTGGGTGGATAAAGGTCCTCAGTTCTTTGACAGACCAGCCTTATTTGGAATGAACAGGACCGTTAAGCTCGGTAGTGCGAGCGCGACAGTCAGCACCGGCGATAACGAGTTTTCGTCTACTGTCGCGGAGTGTCCGGCAAACCGCTTGCTATTGATCGAAAGCAAATTCGTATCACTTCATGACGTTCCTGTTGGCAATATCACTGTCGAAGTAACCCCGGTAGACGGTGGTGAGGCCGTTCCTGTCTTGCTGAATGAGGAAGGTAAAGGCGTTTACAAAGGGACACCGGGGAAAAAATATTACGTTCGCGTCCAGAGCAAGGTTACAAAAGAACAGGTCACCGCACTTTTCGACTCCTACGACGGTTTGACCCAGCAACTGCAAACATGGCTGGAAGCTGAGTGGAGAAACTATAGGCCGCTATGGCCCACCCAGACCTTATCGACAACTTACCTTGCGCAGCTCAATGGCTCTGCCATTGGTACATGGGAAGCCATCAAAGGCGCGTTTGATGGCTTGAAACGCATATTCGAGATTCTGAAGGACCCTCAAAAATATGCAGAAGAGCTGGGTCAAAGTGCCACTGACCTGATCAAACTCGCGAAAGAAACGCCGGCGGCCATGGAAAGGCTCATGCTGCTGGCGAGTGATCAGGCGGCCTTATTTTTACTGCTGAAAACTGCAGCTATCTGGCTTATTGAGTTACCGCCTAGCGTGGTTGCGGGTGAGTTCTCTAAGCAGGCTTCCAGCATTCTGGTAACCATTCTCATCGACCTCGTGCTGGCCCTGGTGCTGACGTATGCGGTCGCAGGCTCAGGTATTGCCTATTTGGGCGTGCGCCTGGCGAACTACGGCGCAAGAATTCTTGAAGCCGTAACCGGCTTCATCAAGTCCGTCTTCAATATCCTAAAAGCCTTTATGGAGGCTATCGATAAATACAAGAAGGTGGCCGCCCGTGCAGCGGTTGGGGCCTTTGAAAAAGGCAAGGTCAAGATTGGTTGGGGCAGGCAGGACCACGCTAAAGTACATACCTCGGAACATTTGGACGACAACTCCAAGCAATCAACCAACCACGATGACAAAAATGTCGCGTGCACCCGTGAAACCTGCGTAAACGGCTGCCCGGTTTCGATGGTCACCGGCGAAGAGTTACTCACACTCACCGATGGTCAACTCAATGGCCTCCTTCCATTTGAATGGACTCGACTTTATCGCACCAGTGCTGCGGAAATCGATTGCGGCTTGGGCTATGGCTGGAGCCATGCACTCGCGCAGCGAGTGGAGATAACCAACGACGAGGTTGTCTGGACGGATCATGAAAACCGCGTAACGACCTTTCCCCTCCCGAGCGAACAACGCCCAGCCATCACCAATAGCTTGTCCAAAGCGGCGATTTACATTGGTGACGATCCATCTGAACTGATTCTGTCCCAGTCTGGCGATCAAACGCTGTTCTACCACTTCCGCTACAACATCAAGGGCGCCACGCTAACTGCTATCAGCGGCAAATACGGCAACCGCCTGCACATCACTCGTGACATTCATGGGCGTATCAAGCGTGTGGATAACGGTTCCGGTCGTGCCTTGCTGTTGCGTTACGACCGCAGACATATAGTTGGCATCGATTACCAGCAGTTCAGCCCGGCAGACAATCTGGAAGATGCATGGAGCACCATCCAGACATTAGTTAGTTATCGCTATGACGAACAACATCACTTGGTTGAAGCGAAGAATGCCGCCGGTGAGTGCGAGCGATACGCCTACGATGAAAAGCACGTCATTCTTGAACGACAACTGGCCGGTGGTGCCAGCTTCTTCTGGGAGTGGGAAAACGAAGGAAAATCGTCACGCTGCATCCATCACTGGGCGAACTTTTCGCAGATGGACGCCCGTTACGTCTGGGATGACAAAGGTAGCGTCACCGTTACCAATGCCGACGGCAGTGAGGAAATCTACACCCATGACGATCAAGCCCGACTGATCAGCAAAGTCGAGCCGGACGGTGCCGAACATCTCAAAGCATACGACGACAAAGGTCGGTTGATTGCCGAGAAAGACCCACTGGGAGCGATCACAGAGTTTCAGTACGACGAAGCAGGACGCCTGGAAGCAGTCATTCCGCCAGAAGACGCGCCGACCCAATACGAATACAGCAACGGTTTTGTAACAGTCGTCCGGCGTGACGAATCAATTTGGAGATACCAGCGAAATATCCAAGGTGACATCACCCAACAAACAGACCCTGACGGTAACGTCACTCAATACAGCTACAACGGACAAGGCCGTTTGCTGCAGATCCGTCACGCCGACGGCAGTCGCCATAATCTGGGCTGGAACAATCTGGGCGAGTTGATCGAAGAGCAGCTGCCGGACGGCGGTCAGCGCAAGTATCGCTACGACGCACTGGGTCGGCAGATCACTCGTCAGGACGAAAGAGGCGTCACCCAATACCAATGGGGTGCTGCCAACCGCCTGGCACAAATTACCCTACCCGGCGGCGCCACTCGCGCGTTTACCTACAATCCGTACGGTCGTGTTACCGCTGAACGCGATGAGTTGGGTCGCATCACCCGTTATGAGTATGCCGATGGCTTGCACTTGGTCAGCCGTCGTATCAACCCGGACGGTAGCCAACTGCGCTACCGCTACGACAACCCGCGTCTGTTGCTCAGCGACATCGAAAACGAACGCGGCGAGCTGTATCACCTTGACTACTACGCAAATGGCCTGATCCAGCAGGAAACCGGCTTCGACGGTCGGCGTACTGCTTACGAATATGACCTTAACGGCCAACTGCTGAAGAAAACTGAATTAGGCGACGACGGCAGCGAGCTAGTCACTGAGTACCAACGCGACTCGGCTGGTCGCCTGTTGGTAAAAACCCTGCCTGACGGTGAAGAGATTCACTACAGCTACGACGCTCACGGCAACCTCGTGAACGTCGACGACGGCAACTGGCCCCTCGCCTACGAGTACGACCTGCAAAACCGCCTCGTCACCGAACACCAAGGTTGGGGCACGCTGCGCTATGAGTACGACAAACAAGGAAACCTGAGCCACTGCCGCCTTCCCGACGGCAGCAAACTCGACTACCGCCACCAACCTGGTGGCCGTCTGAGCAGCACCGACCTCAACGGCTCGCGCCTGACCACCCACCAGTTCAGCGCCGACCGCGAACAGCAACGCCAACAAGGTCTGCTCCTCAGCCAATATCAATACGATGACCAAGGCCGATTGCAGGCGCATACCGTCAGCCAACAAGAGCGAAACCTGTTCCGCCGTCGCTATGCCTACAACGCGAATGGCAACCTTGCCGGCATCGACGATAGCCGCAAAGGTAACCTCAATTACTACTACGACCCGCTCGACCGCCTGATCAACGTCCGTGGCACCACCCCGGAAAGCTTCGCCCACGACCCGGCTGGCAACCTGCTAGGCCAAGGTGATCAGCAAGCCGCAAACCTGGCCAACGTCAAAGGCAACCGCCTGCTGATGCAGGGCGACCGTCACTATGACTACGACGCTTACGGCAATCTGAGCCGCGAGCGCCGCGGCACCGGGCAGAAACTCGTAACCGAGTATCGCTACGACTGCCAGCATCGCCTTATCGGCGCCAGCCTGCCCGGTGGCAGCATCGCTAGTTACAAGTACGACGCCTTCGGCCGTCGTATCGCCAAGACCGTCGATGGTCAAACCACGGAGTTTATGTGGCAAGGCGAACGCCTGATTGCGGAAAGTGCTGAGACTCGCTATCGCACCTACATCTACGAACCCGATACCTTCCGCCCACTAGCCATGCTTGATGGCGAAGGCCCGCTGAAAGCGACACCGTTCTACTATCAACTCGACCATCTAGGCACGCCGCAGGAACTCACCGACTACAGCGGCGAGATCATTTGGTCGGCGAAATACCGCGCTTATGGCAACCTCGCCGCACTCGACGTCGCGGAAATTGACAACCCACTGCGCTTCCAGGGTCAGTATTACGATGCTGAGACGGGCTTACACTACAACCGGCATCGCTACTACAATCCGGGGACTGGACGGTTTCTGACGCCAGATCCGATCAAGCTTGCGGGTGGGTTGAACAACTACCAGTACGTGCCAAACCCTACGGGGTGGGTGGATCCGTTGGGGTTGACAACTTGCCCAGGAGGCGACAAATGTATCCCCGGGCAAGGGGCTGAAGTCCCGGAGAACAAGGCGAAAGTAAATCAGGGAGAAGTCACAACGCCGACAGCATCGTCGGTAAACTGGAAAGGATTTTCATCGGGAAAACTACAAACCCATTACCAAAAGCACGTACTTGACCAAAAAGAATTTGGCGATATAACTCAAGCAGATTATTTGAAGCAAGCAAAAGCATTTGCAAAAGAGCCAGGACAGTTCAATGAAACCCAGGTTGGAAACTTTATTATCAAACACGACCCAGCGTCTGGAAGAGTTTTTGTCGCCCACCTTAAATCTCGAGAAATCAGAACCTTTTATAAAGATGACGGAAGAAGCGCCGATGCGTTTAAGTCAGCAATTGATTTAGCTAAAGGACTTTAAAATGCAAAAAACCTCTCGATCCGACGCAATTTACCAGTTGAGCCAAAAAGCTTTAGCCGCCCTTGACAATGATGCGCGCGAATCACTGCTATTGAATTGGTGGGGGATTGATGACAGCGATGAAGTGTTCTCCTTGCTTTCAAAAGAAATGCAACATCTACTTAGCACAAACGACGAACCGCCAAGTGACGTACAGAATCCTCTATATGACGAGTTTTTACTGATCGCTTTGCGCTCAGAATACAAGGGCGTGACAAATTTTTATTTATCTAGCCACATGAAAAAAATGGGACTCGGCGAGCATGAAGTATTGGGACTCATCGAACCAATGGAAGCTTGTCCTTGCTGCGGTTACCGAACATTATCGTCGAGAGCAAACTACGAGATTTGTGATCTGTGTAAATGGGAAGACAACGGAGTAACTGATCCTGAACAATACAGCGGCCCGAACCATATGACACTCGGAGAGGCGAAAGAGTCATTCTCAAAAAACATGAACGTATTGCCTTTAGACAAATGGGTCATTTAAAAATCACTGTAAAGCAAAAAATGTATTTCCACGGACCCAAACATCCTCCAGGCAAAAAAGGAGACCAAAAAAAGATGACCGGCTAATGGGTGCCCCCTTTATTATTCATTTTATTAAGGGCCATGAAATGAAAACAATCTCCGTCCCGTTGAGCTCCGAAGCAATGAAACGCTTAGATCTAGATGAGTGCTTGCTTGGTGATCTTGAGGAACCTCAATTACCAGAAGAGCACTACGCAAAATTATTGCAATCTGGAGTACTTGAAAAAATAAACTCGTCATTAGGAAAACTTATTGATGAGTGCGAAGACGAAAGCATTCAAGGCAACACGAAACTAACCAAATCTCTAGATATTTTAACAAACGCTTACGAACACACCAAACTTGAAGTATTAGAAAAAATTATAACCCTGAACAAGTTAGCACCAAGAAGCAAGACCGGGCTGTTTTTTTATTTCTGAGTCAAATAAAATAAAAGTACAAAAAGGGGACGAATTTATTTTCACGGATTTTTTAGTCCTAAAATAGATTTACACCTGCCCCCCATCGCCCGACCGCAACGACACGACCACGCAGCCACAAAATACTGAGCCTGCAGTAGTCTCGCAAAACGCAATATTACCCACACTGGCAACTGATGAACATCAAACACGTTCTACTCATAATTTCAACGGCACTTCCCACGTCGGTACTTGCTGAGAACGCAGAGTTTGGATTCGTTAAAAGCTGTCCGGACGGAAAGTCTTATTTATATACAACTCAGGAAATTTCTAGCAACAAATCCATTTCAGTACAGTTCCCTAAACCCAACGGAGCCGTCGCTTGCTGCAAATTGACAAAATCAAATGGGGAAAAACAACAACCAGGTGATGTAACCAATTTGCTCAACGAAGCCGACATGCACATCTACGAGCTCGACATTCAGTACAAAGAGCCTTTTATCGGTATAGCCGTGGTGGGTAAAAATGTAAGCGAACACGGTGTGTCAGCGGTGGAAGTCAAGGGACAAGCAACAATAATCAGCACATGCTTAAGCCAAGAAGGCGTTCATCTTTACTCAAGAAAAAATGGACGCTTGAATGGTCATTTGTATTTAAGTCTCGGGTACGACGTGGAACCAACCTATCAATCTTGCGAAACGGAACGTCAAAGCTCGGTACCGACAGAAGTCTCCAGCTACATCCAAAGCAGAGACAACTGTGACTCTCTACGCGGCGATATTCCTGAGCCGGATCCTGCCGACCCAGGGAATCTCGATCGTGTCATCAGCGATATCAATAAATATTGCAAAGGTACAGATCAGCAGCTGAAGCAGTTGAAGGAGAAATACTCCGGAAACAAAAGCGTTGAAACGCTGCTCTCGACTTACGAAGAAAATATTGAAGCGGATATGAGTTTTTAGATTCGCTCATCAAGGACGACAGTTGTGACATCTGAACGCATTTCCCCACAGGCTTGGATATCCGAGTGCCCGCTGCAAACGGGCGAACGCCTGTATCTGATCGTCAGCGCCGCCAGCGATGCCGATGCGCTCAAGTCGCTTTATCAGAATGACCCGACGACCCAGGCCACCCCGATCTGGGGCGGAACTCCCTACGCGGGCTGGCAACAGGTCATGCCCTACCTCGTCGAGCTGAAACCCAACTCCGGTTTTCTACCGTGGATTGCCGAAACGGACGCGCAGGATTGGGGTTGGCTCGCCGTTTCAACCAGCGCTCCCGACGTGGTGTTCGAACACCTTCGCAGCCTGACCCAAGTCCGCATGCCCGATGGCACCGAGGTGTTTTTCCGGTTCTGGGATGGGCGGCATATTTTTCCGATTCTTGAAGGGATGGGTGATACGGCGGGGGAAGTGCTGCCGGTGTTTGATCGGTATCTGATTAATGGGCAGCGGCTGGAGGTTGGGCCGAGGGTGGTGCCGAAGGCGAAGGATTGGCCTTGGTGGGAGGTGCCGAAGGGGTTGTTGGATGGTCTGGCCATGAAGAATCCGTCAACGCTGGTCAGCAACCTGATGCATTGGCTGCAGACGGAACGACCAGACATCTACGCCGCTTACCCCGAGAGCAACCTGAAGCTGAAAATCGCACGTTTCGTGCGCAAGGCCGATGCTCCGAAAAACCTGAATGAAGCACTGTTAAACCACCTGATTCTGGAGCAAGGCTGATGGATCGCGTTGCCTACGTTGACAACCAACTGAGTACGTTCAAGGACAGTCTGACGCTGTACCAGGAACAAACCAAAACCTGGTACGCGAAGGTCGCCGATAAAGGCAGCCGCGCAGCAGACCTGCCCTCCCTGCTTGGCATGGAACGAGTGATCAAGGTGGGCAACACCAGCACATCGGTCAGCATGACTGACAGCGATTTCGCCTCAAACGTCGCTCAGTGCCCACTAAAAGGGCCGCTGCTGATCGAGAGTAAATTCGAGTCGGTATATGACATCCCGCTGGGTGACATCGAAGTCGAAATCGTGGCGGTGGAAGGCGGCGCAGTCAGCAAGGTCAAGCTGGATGCCCAAGGCAAAGCGGCCTGGACAGGTGGTGTTCCGGGCAAGTTCTACAAGATCCGCGTTCACAATGAAGTGACACCGGCGCAGATTGATGCGCTGTTCAGTTCCTATGGCGGCCTGACCGCCGACCTGGAAGGGTTCCTGCGCAAGGAATGGGCGGGCTTCAAACCTCAATGGTCCAACGTGTCGGCCTCCGGCACTGCCATGGCCGTCGGCAACGGCATCCTTGAAGGTGGCTGGGAAGCGATCAAAGGAGTCTGGGACGGCATCAGTCTTGTACTCGACATCCTGCAAGACCCGGGCAAATTTGCGAAGGACCTCGGTGCAGGTACCCAGAAACTGATCGACCTCGCCAAACAAGCACCCGACGTCATGAAAAAGGCCATGTTGCTGGCCAGCGACGAGGCCGCGCTGTTCCTGATGGTGCGCAGCGCCGTCATCTGGCTGGCAGGCCTGCCACCGATGAAGATGGCTGGCGATGTGGCGAAAATGACCACGGCGGCGGTCGTGGGTATCGCCATCGACATCGTCATCTCGATCGTACTGACCATCGCCGCGGAAGGTACGGGCGTCATCTACCTCGCCGCACGCTTGAAGAAGTACGGAGAAATCATCATCAAGGCAGTCACTGGCTTTGTGGAGTCGGTGTTCAAGATCATCAAAGGCTTCATGGAATACGTCACGAAATACACGGCCGTTGCGGCGCGTGGTGTGACGGCACAAATGAAGAATGGCTTGGCCCAGTTGCGTTTTGACGGGAAGAAAAACGCGAAACTGGGCAAGGGCAAAACCGGCGATGATGTCTCCAGGCAAGCCACGACACCCGCCGACAAAAGCGCTGAACCCGCCGCGAAAACCTGCACCGACAAGTGCCCCGTTTCGATGGTCACTGGTGAAGAGCTGTTGACGCTGACCGATGGTCAACTCGACGGCCTGCTGCCCTTTGAGTGGACGCGCCTGTATCGAACCAGCGCCGTGGAAATCGATTGTGGCCTGGGTTACGGCTGGAGCCATGCGCTGGCGCACCGTGTTGAGATCAACGGTGATGAAGTCATCTGGACCGACCACGAAAACCGTGCCACGCCCTTCCCGCTTCCGAGCCAGCAACGCCCGGCCATCACCAACAGCTTGTCGCGAGCAGCAATTTTCATCGGCGACGACCCTTCGGAACTAGTTCTGGCACAGGCAGGCAATCGCCTGTCCTTCTACCACTTCCGTTACAACAGCAAAGGCGCAACCCTTATCGCCATCAGCGACAGCTACGGCAATCGGTTGCACATCACTCGTGATATTCACGGGCGCATCAAACGCCTCGACAACGGTGCCGGTCGCGCCCTCCTCCTGCGCTACGACCGAAAGCACATCGTCGCCGTCGACTATCAGCAGTTTCTTCCGGCGGACACTCTGGAAGATGCCTGGAACACCGTCCAGACGCTGGTCACATACAGCTATGACGCGCAGCATCGCCTGATTGAAGCGAAGACCGCGGCGGGTGAAGCCGAGCACTATCGCTACAACGATCAGCACGTGATTCTCGAACGTCAATTGGCGGGTGGCGCCAGTTTCTTCTGGGAATGGGAAAACGAGGGCAAGCTCGCGCGCTGCGTCCATCACTGGGCGAGTTTCTCGCAGATGGAAGCGCACTACGTCTGGGACGACAAAGGCAGCGTCACGGTTACCAACGCCGATGGCAGCGAAGAGGTCTACACCCACGACGATAAAGCGCGGTTGATCAGCAAGATCGACCCCGATGGCGCGGAGCACCTCAAGGCCTACGACGACAAGGGCCAGTTGATCGCAGAAAAAGATCCGCTGGGCGGCGTGACCGAATACCGGTACGACGAAGACGGCTTGATGACGGCGGTCATTCCTCCAGAAGATGAACCGGTCACGTACGAATACAGCAATGGGTTCGTGAGCGATGTCCATCGAGGCAAAGCTACGTGGAAGTATCAGCGCAACAACCAGGGCGACATCACCCAGCAGATCGATCCGCACGGCAACGCCACCCTCTACAGCTACGACCGCCAAGTCCGCTTGCTGGAAATTCGTCACCCCGATAACAGCCGTCATCAACTGGGCTGGAACAACCTCGGTCAATTGCTGGAAGAAAGCCTGCCCGACGGCGGTCAACGCAAGTACCGTTATGACGCCTTGGGCCGACAGATCACCCGCCAGGAAGAAACCGGCGCGATCACCCACTACCAATGGGACGCCGCCAATCGCCTCGCACAAGTGACCCTGCCCGGTGGCGCAACCCGCGCATTTACCTACAACGCCTACGGCAAAGTCACCGCCGAACGCGATGAACTGGGGCGCATCACTCGCTACGAATACGCCGATGGCCTGCACCTGGTCAGCCGCCGCCTGAATCCGGACGGCAGCCAACTGCGCTACCGCTACGACAACTCACGCCTGTTGCTGACCGAGATCGAGAACGAACGTGGCGAGCACTACCGCCTCGACTACTACGCCAACGGTCTGATCCAGCAGGAAACCGGTTTCGATGGTCGTCGCACCGCTTATGAATACGACCTCAACGGCCAATTGCTGAAAAAAACCGAGTTCGGCGACGACGGCAGCGAACTGATTTCCGAGTATCAACGCGATGCCGCTGGCCGCTTGTTAGTCAAAACGCTGGCCGATGGCGAGGAAATTCATTACAGCTACGACGCAATGGGTCGCTTGGTCAACGTCGACGACGGCCACTGGCCGCTCGCCTACGAATATGACCTGCAAGACCGCCTGATCACCGAACACCAAGGCTGGGGCACGCTACGGTACGAATACGACACTCTCGGTCAACTCAGCCACTGCCGCCTGCCCGATGGCAGCAAACTCGACTATCGCCACCAAGCCGGTGGCCGCCTGAACAGCATCGACCTCAACGGCTCGCGCCTGACCACGCATCAGTTCAGCGCCGGTCAGGAACTTCAGCGCCAGCAAGGCCTGCTGCTCAGCCAGTACCAGTACGATGAACAAGGTCGATTGCAGGCGCACACCGTCAGCCAGCAGGAACGCAACCTGTTCCGCCGTCGCTACGCCTACGATGCCAACGGCAACCTAGCCGGCATCGACGACAGCCGCAAAGGCAATCGCAGCTACCACTACGACCCGCTCGACCGCCTGATCAACGTTCGTGGCAGTACCCCGGAAAGCTTCGCCCACGACCCTGCCGGCAACTTGCTTGGCCAAGGCGACCAACCCACCGCGAACCTGGCCAACGTCAAAGGCAACCGCCTGCTGATGCAGGGCGACCGCCACTACGACTACGACGCCTACGGCAACCTGACCCGCGAACGTCGCGGCACCGGGCAGAAACTCGTCACTGAATACCGTTACGACTGCCAGCAACGTTTGATTGGTGCCAGCCTGCCGGGTGGCAGCGTCGCGTCCTATAAATACGATGCGTTCGGTCGGCGCATCGAAAAAACCGTCGACGGCAGCACTACCGAGTTCCTGTGGCAAGGCGAACGCCTGATCGCCGAAAGCGCTGACAAACGCTACCGCACTTACATCTATGAACCCGGCAGCTTCCGGCCGCTGGCAATGCTTGATGGCGAAGGACCACTGAAGGCGACACCGTTTTATTACCAGCTCGATCATCTGGGTACACCGCAGGAACTCACTGACTACAGCGGCGAGATCATGTGGTCGGCGAAGTACCGTGCTTATGGCAACCTTGCTGCACTCGATGTTGCGGAAATCGACAACCCGCTGCGATTTCAGGGGCAGTATTTCGATGCGGAGACGGGCTTACACTACAACCGGCATCGCTACTACAATCCGGGGACCGGGCGGTTTCTGACGCCAGATCCGATCAAGCTTGCGGGTGGGTTGAATAACTACCAGTACGTGCCTAATCCTACGGGGTGGGTGGATCCATTGGGGTTGGTCAGCGCTGCTGCCGATTGCCCAAAAAAGATCGACACATCTGACTATCAAACTCGAAAAGACTTAAGAACTGATGTCTATGATGCAAAGCGCCCAGACGGCCGACATGCGACTAAACATACAAATGCTCAGTCAGCGGAACAAGCAAGATCGTTGAGTCTAGGACGAGGAACGAGAGACGGAAAACCCGAAGCGTCCTATCTACCAGACATAGCAAACAACGTCAGTGGCTTCGAAAAACAAGCGGCATACGCCGCAGTACGGGAAGGGAACGTATTCGATCACGGCGGTTCCAGGTACATGTTTTATCGATCAAATACTCCTGTTGGCTACAACAATGGTGATTTGACGCACTGGGTGAGAATAGAATTAACGAAAGCTGGAGAACCAGTAATACACAGCTTCCCAGCCTCACCTGAACAGGTTCAAAAATACATGGGGAAAATAAAGTAAAATGAATACCGAACTAAAATACAAGCTCCATCCGATCCGCGTCCCCAGCGGGTGGACAATCACCATCAATAATTTATTCGAAGTTGAACTAACACCACAAACCACAGGCTGGTTTAGTAGCTCAGTTTTATTAGGGGGGGTACGTCGTAGTACAGGTCACTGCTTCGACTCAAGGGTCGAACCAGAGGGAGATCCCGAAGGAGAGTATGTGATTGATTTTTTAACAATAAAATATGACAACAAAGGAAAACCCATAAAAAACTCCGAAATATTCCTAGAAGAGTTCAGAACAAAGAACAAAAAAGTATTTATTGAAAAAATAGAATCCTTCATGCTTGAAGCGTAGGATAAGTGCATAGGCAAAAAAATGGCACCATTGCTTTTTTGCCAAAAACAAACGGCAAACGGCAAACCCAAACCCAAACCCAAACCCAAACCCAAACCAAGGGGACGGATTTATTTTCACGAAAGAAAATAAATCCGTCCCCTTTTGATACTCTTTTGATACTCAAACCGGATGGAAATCCCCTTATGGTTTAACACCAACAAAGTGAGGAATATGATTGTAAAAAATATCAAATGGATATCCAAAGCTGCCGAAGAAGCTGAGGTTGAAATTAGCGACGGGGAATTTACTTGCATCGCTTTTTCCCAGCCGTGCGATGCAAATATTGGAGACACAATAAATAAACCGCTGCATGTATTTTCAATTAAAAATGCGATTGTTTGCGAGGGCGATACGGCCTTAGGTATTTGGAGTATCGAAGGCACGGGGCTTTCAAGAAAAGTCATAGCTAAAGTGATGGATGTTTCGGAGCAATTAATTGCAGTCGGAAGAATAGATCTAATCATCGAGGACTATCTACCTGGCGGGATAAGAACTGGAGATTTAATCGTATTCAACTGCGCACGCATTGATCTCTGGTAAAACATGATTGAAAACACCAACAAATGAGGCAAATTTATTTCCAAGAGAGAAAATAAATCCGCCCCCTCTTTTTCCGATTAATTTTCACGAAAAAAATAAACTTACCCCCTTTCCACAAGAATGCCATAGTAGGCAATGTATGAATAACTTATTGCTTGACGGCTCCTACGTATATGCACACGCACCATGGCTAAGCTGGAGTCAGCTTCTTTATGGGCTGGAGCACAATTTCATAACCGAAAAGGGAGTATCTGAGTTTGCTTGCGAGGGTTTAACTGAAAAATCTTCTAAAGAGGCCATTAATCTTGCATCTTTATTACCGCAAGAAAGCTATTTGACACTCGATTTACTCCGCGGACTTGCTACCGACGAACCCGCCATTAAAACAGACAGAGCAAAACCCTGGATTTTTTTACTGCTTTCATTTCTGTTTAACAACAGAGGCAACTACAGCCACCCTTTAAGTATAGTAGAGAACATATATTCAGGTTTCGATTACCCAGAGGAAATGTCACCTCTAGTTAGATACATGCCGGCATCAGAGGGCATCGAAGGCTCCGAGGGTCAGCTATTCAAGAACTGGGAAAAAGTATTATCAGACTACGATAGTTTTTTTAGTAATCAAAACAGGAAGCCTTTTTAGAAAAAAACAACAAGGACAGATTTATTTTCAACGAGAAAAAATGAAACCCGCCCCCCACTCTTAATGATAGATCCGCGCTTCGGAAATTTCCCGCAACCCCTATCGACATCCATGAACTTGCAGCCCCCCCACTCCCCCAGATAACCTCCCCCAGCCGCTGCGACCTCAGCGACCGGTTTTGACAGACTGAACACGATCGAGGCATGCAAATGCCGCTTTGCGGCTCCGTACTTTCAGGAGCTTCACCATGAAAAAATGCCCACCCGATTCCCTCGACCCACTCGATCTCACCCAAACCACCCAACACACCGTCAGCGCCCGTCTCCGCGATCCAAACACCTCCGACCCCATCAGCCACGTCTTCACCATTCTCCCCAACATCGACACCGAAACCTGCTCAGCCACGCCTGCGAAACCCTCGCTTCACTCAACGTGCTCTCCACCGACCTGGCCTGCAAACTCGAGGGATCACACCGCAGCCTCGCGCTATCAATCCAGCAACTGGCCGTAGTAGGTGAATTGTTGATAAACCGTGCGCTGGACAACCTCGACCCTCCTGGCGATGCATCCGAAGCCCCACAAAGCACTCAATCTTGAGAGAAGGAGGATCAACCATGGCTCGATACATGCCCATCACCGGCATCGACTGCCTGATCCCTTCCCTGCTGATTGATACGGAAGCGCCCCTCGATGTGTTGCACGACACGGCGGCATACCGAACCCGCAGCGTGACTCAACTGGTGGAACCTCTATCCTTGAGTGACTCGCTGAAGGGTGATAACGCGCTACTTCGGGACTTCGCCCGCGTAATTGCAATTCCACTGCGCGACGGCTGCGACTTGCTGGACATCATCGGCCGACGCTTACAAAAACAAACCGCATAAAAAAACGGGCGATCATACGATCGCCCGTTTTTATATATTCATTGCCATCACTTCAACAGAAGGTGTCCGCCCAGTGCTATGGCCTCGGCATTCCATGCACTGGTAAAGAGCCGTGACACTGGGCGAACGGGGGCATTTTAATAGAAGTTTGCGAATATGTCCGCTAAGCGAACATGAAATTTTTAAACACAATGTTTAACAAAATGGTGGTTGCAATACTATTCAAACCACCACCAAAACTCACTACCCAGAACATTAAAACTGATTGTTCTTGTACAAAAAACTTATACAAGAACAATCACTTTATAGAGTCAATACTCAGCTTTTGGAGTGAGCATGAACTTTCAGAATGTCTGTGTAGGTGACGACAACGGTTTGCCCGACTTTCAGATCTTTGAGTTTGGCTTGAACTTCCGGTCTTACGACATCAACTGTTTTTTTGTTGCCCTTCGGACCTTCGAAGGTCACCTTGTGATTCTTCACGTCGATGTGGGTGATTTTCAGCTGAACCTGGATCTGGCGGTAAGCTTCGCCAGCCGGTTTTTCCGAGCCTGGCGCGGCGCGGACATCGCCCGTGCGTTCCGTGGAGCCTGGCAGGCCCTTGTCGATGTCGGTGTCGAGGTAGGCCGCTTCGGCGTGAACGACTTTGATGTCGACGAGATCGCCGGCTTTCAAGTTACCAAGGTTTTTCGCCTTATCGGTCAGTTGTACAGACACCTCTTTCCCTTCAGGCCCTTTAAGCACGACTTGATGGGTTGCGGCGTCCACCGAGACAACTTCGGCGGTGAGCTGATCCTCGAGCACGACGCCAGCCAGCGGGATATCGGCAGCCATGGCGCCGAGGCTGACAGCGGACAGCAAGGTAGCGAGGGAGATGGCTTTGGTCAGTGCGTGGAGTTTCATAGGCGATACATTCCTTGGTAATAAATGGCAGCAAACCGCTCTGGCACACGCGTCAGCGCGATGTGTGCCAATGAGCATAGACGTTCTTCAGAGAGTTTTTGCAGTTTCTTACGCAGTGGATTTGTCGTTATCGGTGCTTTTTCCACTTTCCTTGCGCCAGGTCAGCCAGGTGGTGAGCAAGGCGTTCCTCGGGGCCGCCTCAGGCTCAGGCTTCAGGATCATCAACTTCCCGAGCGACGTTCACGGCCGGCGAATCCTTGTGCGATTGCTCGGCCCTGGCCTTCAAGTCTTGCCATTGCTGGAGGTCAATAGCGCCCTGCCCCAGCAAGTCATCGGCCACGCGCAGCAGTTCCGCGTAATGGGCATCGGGTGATTGCTGCCAATAGGCCTTGTCGTCGAACAGGCGCTGCCAAGAGGCAAGATCTGGCGGTTTGAGGTCGTCGCTCGTGGCGGGCTCCTGTGGACGGGCTGGTTAACGTAGGAGGATGTCGATCTGCCGAGAGTTCCGACTCAATAACCGGTCATTTCCAGATAGCCCTGCCCGGCATGGCTGCCGCTCAATTGCACCGGCCCCTCCCAATACGGAATGCGCAACCCCATCCAGGCGTTGGGGTTGAGGGCATTGAGGGTGATGTCGAGGTGCTTGCCGGGAATTTGAATTGACCAGCGTACGGGCATCGTTCGGCCAGCGACCTTCGCGGTGTCTTGCGGTGTCAGGCGGATGTCGTCAGCGTGCAACGGTTGAGTCTGCCCATCTGCGTCGATCCAGGTGCCGGTGAGGTAAGGCGCGCCGTCCTTGTTGCGCATGCGGTAGAGCATCACTTGCTCGCCGCTGTCCAGGTGCAGGGAAAACCAGTCCCAACCGGTCTGGTTGGCCGTCAGTGGCTGGCTGCTCCATTCGCGGTCGAGCCAGGCCGGGCCGCTGACTTGATAGGTTTTGCCCTCGATGTCCAGCGAGCCACTGGCCTGAAAAAACGGCTGGCTGTAGTAATACGACGCCTGGCCCTGTTCGGATTTCTGGCTGAATCCTTTATCGCCCTGAAGCACCGGCGGGCGCGTGGAGGTCAGCCGAAGTTGGTAACCGAAATCCTTGTCCCGGGCGCTGAGTTGAACGTCGGCCAGAGGATCAGCCCCCTGACTGCTGAATCGCCAGTCATCGATCCACGCATTGAACGGTGCCACGCTCACGCCCGCCTGACCGACGCCGCCACGAGCGTAGCGTTCGGCCGCGTGATGCACCGCCGCCGAGGTCACGGCCGCATGCCCCAGCCAGATCGTCTGATTGGTCCAGCCGACCACCTCCGGCGCTGCTTTCAAGGCGCTGCGAAACAGCGTCCATTGCACGCCGAATTCATGGCCCTGTTCGTCCTTGAGGTTGGCGGTGACGTACCACCACTCGATGCGAAAACCTTCATGTGGCCCGTGATCCGCCGGGAAGCTGAACACGCGACCGGGCACCACCGGGGTAAATGCCGCCGCCTCGCCCCCCAGACCGGCGAAGCCTTTCTCGACAGGCTCTGAGTTATCGCAGCCACTCAACAAAACCAATAAAAACAAGCCGACCTTAATCCTCATGAGCAAACGTCCTCAGCAGGTCCGCCGGTTGCGTGCGATACAGCGAATACAACGGCCACGCCGACGCCAGTAACGTCGCGAACAACGCCAGCCCCATCAACTGCAACAGTTGCACAGGAAACACGCGCAGCGGCAGGCGCCAGCCGAATGCCTGGACGTTGATCACCGTATCCAGGCACCACGCCAGAGCGATCCCCAGCGGCAACGCCAGCACCAGCGTCAACACCGCCAGCAGCCAGGTTTGCCCGAGGTTGAGCAGCATCAATTGCCGGCGCGTCACGCCCAGCGCCCACAGCGGCGCCAACTGCCCGAGGCGACTTTGGCTTTGGGTCAGCAGGCTGATGAACAACGCCACACCCGCTACACACAGGGTCAAGCTGTTGAGCGCGGCCGTGGCGGCGAAGGTGCGTTCGAACACTTGCGTCGACCAGCCCTTGAGGCGCGCCTGATCGACGATGCGGTTGTCGTCCAGCGCGAAACGCGCCTGCATTGCGGTGACGAACGCCGGGATCAAGGCCGGCTCGATACGCAGATTAAAACGGTTGGGCGCCTGCTGTGGCCAGCCGTGCAGCAGATGGTTGACGTTGACCAGCAAGTGCCCCTTGGGGTTGCCGTAATCGGCGTAGATGCCGACGATGCGCGGCGACCACGGGCCGCCCGGCGTGGGAATCGTCAGGTGATCGCCAAGGCGCACTTTCAGCCGTCGGGCCAGTTGCTCGCTGAGCATCAGCGCGTCGTCCTTGGCCAGTCGGTCCCATGGGTTGTCACCCAAGGACTCCAGCAGCGGCCAATGCTGGCGATAGGTCGGGTGATCGATCACGCCAAAAATATCCGCCGGCCAACCCTGCAACTGGATCGACACCTGCCAGTTGGGCAGCACCGCCGAGAGTTGCGGTTGCTGTTTGAGCCAGGTGTTCAGCTCGCGGGACTGAGCCGGGGTTTGCGGATTGACGTAGAGCTCGGCGGTCAGCCGTTGTTCGAGCCAGTTGCTGAACGTCTCGCGGAAACCGGCGGTCATGCTGCCAGCGCCGATATTCGCCGCCAATGCCAACAACAGCGCCATCAAGGCCAGGCTCAGGGCGGGCAGTTGCTGACGGCAATCGGCGATAAACCATTGGCCGAGTACCGAATGACTGCGCTGCAAAACCAGATTGAGCACGGTATTGAGCACCACCGGCAGCGCCAGTGCGGCACCGAGCAACAGCGCCGCCATCAACACAAATCCGCTGGCCAGGCTGTCGCCCCAGATCAAGGCGCTGAGTGCAATCACGGCTGCCGTCGCCGCTACCCAACCCTGGCGCCGCAACCAGCGCGCGTGGGCCTGATGCCAGGCTTGTGGATCGGCCAATGCCAGCAATGGCAAACGCGCCGCCCGCAACAGGCTGTTGGCGCCGGCCAGCAATGCACCGAGTAGACTCAGGCCGACACCGCTGAGCCACCACCACGGGCTGAGGCTCAACTGCCCCGCCACTTCGGCACCGTACAAGCCGCGCAGGCTAGCGGCGACGTCCGGCAACAGCACGCTGGCCAACAGGTAGCCGCTGACCACGCCGGCGAGGCCACCGATCAGGGCCAGACCACCGAGTTCAACCGTCAGGCAGCTGATGAGCATGCGCGCGCTGACGCCACAGGCGCGCAGGGTTCTGAGCAGGCCTCGGCGTTGTTCCAGTGCCAGGCCGATGGCCGCGTGGACGATGAACAGGCCAACCACGAAGGACAGAAAACCCAAGGCGTCGAGGTTCAGGTGAAAACTTTCGGTCAAGCGCGCGAGGTTGTTCTCTTCACCGCTGGTCTTGAGCTGGAGTTGATCCTTGAACGTGTCGGGCAGCGCAGCGCTGAAATCCTTCGGCAACAGCAAGCGCGACAGTTGATCCGGCAACCCCAGAATCTGCTGAGCGAAGCCGATGTCCACCAGCAACACGCCGGGGGCCATGTCCGTTTGAGCGTGCAGCGGCGGCAGAAACTTACCGTTCGAGCTCTCTGGACGCTCGCTTTCCTGCAACCCCAGCGCTTGCATCGTTTGCGGCGCAATCCAGGTGCTGCCCGGCGCACTGAAAAACTCGACAATCTGCTCAATCGGCAACGCCTGCCCCGCCACCGATGAGCCGGCCGGCAGCGACACCGGCTCGATGCCCATCAACTGCAAGCGCTGCTCTTCATGGCCCTTGAGGATTATTCGACCTTGCAGCACCGGCGACACCGGCCAACCGGCACGACGCAAGTCGACAAACAACGCCTGAGAAAACGTCCCGCCACCGGGCGCGCTGAGGCTGGCTTGCGGTTCACCGCCGATCAACTGACTGGCCCGCGCATAACTGTCCCGCGCCTGGCTGTTCAACGCCTGCACGCCCGTTAGCAAACTGGTGGCGAGCCACAGCCCGGTCAGCACGCTGAAAAACTGCACCGGGTGCTGCCGCCAATGGCTGAGCAGCGCCCGCAACGTCTCACGAAAAACCCGCACCTCAGCGCTCGTCCGTGCCAGCCAGGCGGCCACCGTGCAACACCACTTTTTCCGCCAGCCGCGCGGCCACCCGTGGGCTGTGCGTGACCATCAATAACGTGGTGGACGTGTCGTCGAGCAACTCCAAAAGCAGCTTCAACACCTCGTCGCTGGTGGCTTCATCGAGGCTACCGGTGGGTTCGTCGGCCAGCAGCAGCTTCGGCTGCGACGCCAGCGCGCGGCCCAGTGCGACTCGCTGCTGTTGGCCGCCGGACAGTTGCTCCGGATAGCGTCGCAGCACATCACTCAGCCCCAAACGTTGCACCAGATGCGCCTGCCAGCGCGGATCATGCCGCCCCGCCAACCGCGCCTGAAACGCCAGGTTGTCCTCGACCCGCAAACTGCCGATCAGGTTGAACTGCTGGAACACCAGGCCGATCTCCGTGCGTCGCCAGTGGGCCAGTTGCCCTTCGTTCATCTGCTCCAGCCGATGTTCACCGCTGCGGATGCTGCCCCGGTCGACCTTGTCGAGTCCGGCAATCAAGTGCAGCAAGGTGCTTTTGCCGCTGCCCGACTCGCCCATCAGCGCCAGGCTGCTGCCGGGTTTCAGGCTCAGGTCGACGCCTTGCAGCACCGGCAGCGGGCCTAGCGGAGTGGCGTAGCTTTTGAAGACGCCTTGGACCTGAAGCATGGGCAATTCCGTTGAGAAACGTGAAGCAAGGATAGCGGCCCTGCATGTTTTTTGTCCGTTGACGATTGTCGTCCGGCATGGCGGCGCCCTACCCTCGGAGGCTGGTAAGTGCCTGCGTGTATTTCGAGCGGTTTTTCCCGTTTTTCAACGGGCATTTCCAGGCACGGATCGTGCGCGATGAAGAAGGTGTCGAGATGCGCCTGCTCGACTGCGGCAGCCTGAAAGCCGGTGCGCCGACCACCGATTACATCCTCGTCAGCCTGTGCAGCATGCTGCGCCGCAAGTTTCTCGCCAGTGGTCTGGAACGTGATCCTGTGCTCGGCGTTGGCCTCGCGTGGCCAAAGACCGCCAATCCGCTGGCTCACGAACAAGCGTTCCGTGCGCCGGTGCAATGGGCTCAGCCGCATCATTCGATTCGCCTGGACCCGCAGCTGTTCGTGACCGCGCTGACACCCGGCAACCATGAGCTGGAACAAACGCTGGTGGATTTGCTCGAGCAGACCCGGCGCAACAGTGAGCCGACGTTGCTGGAGCAAGTCAGCGACCATTTGATCGCCGACCTCACCAGCGCCAACTGGCAACAGTTTTGTGCGGACCATCACTTGCTGGAACGCACCGCGGCAGGGCGGCTGAAAGCACTGGGGTGGAGTTTTTCGCAATTACTGGATGAGTACCGGCGCCGCCGGGCGGCAGATTTGTTGCAGGCGGCGGAGCTGGAACTGGTGGAGATTTCGGATCGGTTGGGGTACGGCGATGTGCAGAGTTTCAACCGCGCGTGTATGCGGTGGCTGGGGTGTGCGCCGGGGGTTTATCGGACGCGGTGGGCCCAGCCTTCAGATCAAACCCGCACTGGGCCAGCGCCGGATGGTTAGAGCAGGGAAAGTCGAATTGTCTCCTCGAACATCACCGCCTGACACAGGAATAATCACCTGTTATGCAACCCGTTCAATCGTATCGGGACGGCTCTTCTTCTCCCCTCCATTCCAGCGCATTAAAATAACTCGAACGACTTTGTTCCAAGCATAAGCCACCCCGATTCCACCCACTATGGCAAAGACTACCGCAAGCATCGGTTGGTCATAGACATGACGAGCCAGGGACTGAAACTGAAAATGCGTCAAATAAATATACAGCGTTGACGATGCTATTAATGCGAGTCCCCGCGCGATGATGCCTGGCACGGGTATAGACCTCATCCAGATCATCGCGAGAACAGCCGGTATGGCTACATCAATATATTCGCCCATTACGAATCCGGGTGATCCATGCCCGAAAACTGCCAAAACATCTTGCCAGCCCATCACAACAATAGTAACGGCAGTGACGGCCCATTTCTGAGCTCTTGAATTGGCGTAGTGAATGGCCATTCCGAGCACCATGATCGCAAGATAGTGCTGTGGCACTCTGTTGTAGAGTTCTGCTGCATCAAACAAATACTCATTAATAAGCACATCAGCCACTGTCAATAAGCATGACGCGATGACAAGACAACGAAACGGGCCTGCCACTATTGCTTTTCTGACGCGCTCAAATGACAGCACAAACCCAATGATTACTATCATTTGCAGGAGCACTTCAACATACCAATAGGCAAAGCCACTTGCGACATTCACTGGAAACCAATTCGAAATAAGCAACAAGGTCTGCCAATGAACCCTGTCGAACACTGCCTGAATCAAAACAGTGTAAAGTAGTGTAGGCACCGCGATACTGACAACGGATTTGACAAGCGTACGCACATTGCCACGCTCATTGATGGCTTGGAGTTGAAATCTTGCCAGACTGATACCGGACACTACAAACAATATCGTCGTCTCGCCTGAAACCGGCCATGTTGAAAAAAGATGAAAATGCCCGACAACAATAAGCAATATAGATATTACGCGTAAAAAAACGGGAACCTCCATCGCCCGAACTGAAAACATTGAAGACTTGGTTTTGTTGGTCAGCTGACACAGCTCACGAACTGGCGTCATTTCCCATCGATCTGGCAGACGGCCAATAAGTTCTTCAAGAACCATTGAAGCTTGAACAAACGAGAGCGAATCCCCACCCAGTTCAACGAACGATAAGTTTGCATTGAGGCGCGGAACTTCGAGTATTTCAGACCATGCATCCACCAGTTTTAGCCCGAGCGGCGATAGATCCTGACTCAAATCTACGGACGCAGCATCCGTGTTACCAGGATTTGCAGACAACGCCCGCTTGTCAATTTTTCCATTCGGTGTCAGTGGAATCGCATCCACAAAAACGAACAACGCCGGCACCATGTATTCCGGGAGCTGTTTGCTGACATGCTCACGCAACTCAGCAGATAAAACAGGCTTTATTGAAATGCAATATGCAACCAGCTTTACATTGGAACTGTCATTATCCGCCAGAACAACACACTGTTTGATTCGGGGATGCCGTGATAATGCGCCTTCAATTTCAGTGAGCTCAATTCGATGACCGCGAATCTTGACCTGATTGTCGCCCCGCCCTAAAAATCTGACACTGCCATCAGAAAGATAAGTGCCAAGGTCGCCAGTTTTATAGCAAATATCGGACTCGACATTTGTAAATGGATTGATAACAAATTTTTCTCGGGTTTGTGCTGCGTCGCCCCAGTAACCTTGCGACAAATAGGGGCTGCGTATAAATATTTCTCCGACTTCGTCTTCGCAGACCAACTGATTCGAGTCATTCACGACCAGCAGTTGCGCACCTTCAATACCTTTCCCAAGTGGTATCCTGGTATTATCGGCAACAGGATCGACCTGATGGTACGCCATTGCCTGCGGCGTTTCTGTCGTGCCGTAAAAATTCACACTAATGGCGTTCGGTGCAGCGACGCAAATCTGTTCGTATAGCGTACTGCTTAGTGCATCTCCACCCCAAAACAGATACCGTAATTCGTTAAATTTTAGTTCATTTATTTTTGCACCCGTTTCAATAAGTTTTCCCAAGGGGGGTGTTAGGTGAATAATGGATATTCCATTATTATGTATCCATGCCGCCAATGCCGAGGGATCTATAACGGTTGATTGTGCCGGACAGATCAGTTTCGCGCCAATTGAAAGCGGCGTAAATACGTCCCTATATACCGGATCATGCCCCAACCCGGAAAGTAAGGAAAAACAATCGTCTTTTGATAACGAATGACGCTTGGTATGCCACTCAATAAAATGAACCAAAGGTGCATGATTTGCCACAATGCCCTTCGGTTCGCCGGTACTGCCTGATGTGAATGTGATGTACGCCGGCTGACAAGGATCGACTTCGGGCAAAACCCTTTGATCAGAGGCGAACTTATGCAGTGATTCGGCGGGCATTTCCGGAATTCTGACGACCCGGGGAGGGAAACTCATTGCCCCTGGCTCAAAGTATTCCAGAGTGAGGTCGACTGTAGCCTCGCCGCATAGCAGAACAAACGCTGGCTGTAGCGCTCGAATGATTTGACCTATTCGCGCAGGTGGATAGGCATTGTCGGCAACTGTGAACGTCAATCCGGCACGGGTGGCACCGAGCATTGCGTAGACCAACCCCGCACAGCGACTCGACACAATAACAATCCGGTCGGACTCGGTAGCGCCATTCCCAATCAAGAAAGACGCAATGCCCTGGCTTACCTCTTCAAGCTCGCGATAGGTGCAAGTCGTGTCTTCAGAGACGACAGCAACTGCTTCAGGCGAGCGCCTCGCATGCTGCAAGAAGTCCAGGAATATCGGACGTTCGACACAGTATTCAAGACGAAGCGTTGGGTCTGGGCGGTTTTGCTGCATATTATTTGTATTCTCCGCGTGGTCTGTACGAGGCTAATCTCGTGACCTGAAAATGCTTCCTAAAACGGGAAAAAATTAATTTTCTGCAAGCGTCTCCGGCCAAGCCCTCAGCGCCGACACTCCGCATTCCAAGCTATTTGGCTGTGCCCTGTACAGCTACACACGACACCGCTTCAAGCGAGGTTTACAGCGACTGAAAAGGGCCTGGAAAATCCAGGTCGATTCAGTGTCTGATTCCAAAGTGCTGCTACAGTTATAGCAAACATCGCCTGAACGTCGAGTGAAAGGCAGAGTCGGACCGACGCTACAGCCTTGGGGGCGCCTAGCGTGCGCTGGAAAGCGCGACTAAAAATGATTTGCCTACAAGGAGGGATCCACAGGATGAATGGCGTGCCAGGTTTCGCGCTCACCCAATTCGCCGAGCAGCACGGGGACCGGGGACAATCATACGGCTTGCTGAGCAAGCTTATTGATCCTGATCCTGCGCCTCTTGGGAATCAGAGTCGAACTGCGGTGCACCGATGACGAATCATACAAAATTGATCAATTAATCAATGACTTGTTTTCATTGCCTTTTTGTTGGTAGGTGGCAAGCGTTTTGGTGACTCAATTTAATAAGGTCAAATTATGATTTTCGAGCCCAGCAGTAGCCGTTCCATACTCCAGCGACGAAGCAGTACCAGTAACGCTATTCAGGCCGGTCTCGACTTTATTGCTGTGACAGGCGTCGCATGGTATTTGATAAATGATTACATCGGTTACATAACGCAGGACTATGTAATCATGCTACTGCTGTTACTTGGGGCACTGGCCGTCGTGTACGACCATTATGCCATTTACCGGAGTAATGTCGGATTTGCAGTGAAAGCCTTCAAGCTTTTCAAGGCATGGTCGGCCGCTTTTGGCTTTCTCGTTGTCATGGCGTTTCTTACTAAACAAAGCGAACAATATTCTCGCTTATTGGTGGGTCAGTTATATGTTTGTGGATATTTCGCTCAATTGATTTTGCATCTTGCAATCCGCGAACTTCAGAAAAAATTCTTGACCCATCCAGCGCAATTGGAAAATACTCTTATTATCGGTTCGGGAGAACTGGCCAACTTTCTTCACAAAAAAATAAGCAATAACCCCTGGCTGGGTGAGCGGGTGGTCGGTTGTGTGTTAATTGGTGCCAACGATAACCGGGGAAAGGAGGAGTCAAAAAGCCAGCAGCACTTGCCGATACTGGGTAGTATCTCCGACCTTGATGAATTGGTCGTCCAACATTCCATTCGTACCGTATATTTCGTAACGCCTCTGCAAGGCTCGGAAGTTATTCAACATGTTTACTTAAATCTGCTTGATAAACACATTGGTGTGAACTGGGTACCGGACATTTTTTCATTGCGTTTAATCAATCACAGTGTGCGCGAAATTGCCGGCATTCCCGTGTTGACCCTGTCCGAAACACCGCTGATGGGGATGCGACTGTTTCTGAAGAATCTTGAGGACAAGGTTTTGGCCTTTCTCATCTTGCTTTTTGCGGCGCCGTTCCTGGCGGCTATAGCGATTGCCGTCAAGATCGACAGCCCTGGGCCGGTGTTTTTTCGCCAAGAGCGCATGGGGTGGAGTGGAGAAATTTTTCGGATCTGGAAGTTCAGAAGCATGGTCGTCCATCAGACTGAAAACGGCATCGTCAAGCAGGCAGAAAAGAACGATCCACGCACGACTCGGGTTGGCGCCTTTATTCGGCGCACGAGCCTGGATGAACTTCCACAGTTGTTCAACGTTTTGATGGGGGAAATGTCTCTGGTGGGACCTCGCCCACACGCTATCCAACATGATGCGCAGTACTCGCGCGGCATCGCAGCCTACTTTGCGCGTCATAATATCAAGCCAGGCATCACAGGCTTGGCTCAGGTACGTGGCTTTCGCGGCGAAACGAGGGACATGGAGCAGATGGCTCAGCGTGTTGAATCTGACATTGAGTACATCAACAACTGGTCACTCTGGCTCGATTTCGTCATTCTTCTGCGAACCCTGCTTGCCTTCACCGGCAAGCGTGCTTATTAGCTTAAATGAACAGGGTGCAGTTGCAGTTTGGACAAGCCAATCTGATGTTCGCCCAGCAACGTCTGCAACAGGCAACAGGCAACAGGCAACAGGCAACAGGCAACAGGCAACAGGGCAGATTTTCCTGCAAGGCGTTGCCCGGTTAATCGATAACAAAGCAGCCGACACCAGCTTGAGATAAATAAAAAAGCCGGTGGACTGATCCATCGTCCGGAAAGAGGTACATCGGGCGCAGCGGTGAACTGCTCAGTGCCTCCTAAAACGGAATTAGGTCTAAAGTACGCTCAACCTCATCGAGGTCGACACTAAAACCATCACCCTCTTGTTTACCGACCACAAAACCAAAATGTTGGTGATCGCGATCCGTTAGATACTTGAAAAAACAAAGGAAACGGTTAGGGGGTTGCAAAACCAGCAGCGAACCACCTGGCTGGAGTACATTAACGCCATGTATGAGATGACTTCCCTCAACGCCTACCACAGTTCTTGCCCCAGCGCAGATAGCCACGATGGTCGGAACATCGGTATTTGCAGGATCGAGAATGCGAAAACCTCTGCGGTCACGCAGACGTTCGGCAATTTGCATTTCATTACGTAGCAATCGCTTTTCACCTTTACCGCCACGCAGAATGAACACGCCGGGGTGAGCGCAACTTTTTACGTGCGATAGCAATTTTTCGCCCATCTCGCGAAAACGTAAATGCTTATGTCGATTTTGGCTTAGATCGTCGAAGATCACGAGCTCGCGAAAAAATGCGTTACGTAATCGAACCGGCTTCATGCCAAGCCAGTCCTCGTAGCCCGGGGGGTGAAGTATGCCGTCCCTTGCGGTGGAAACAAGGTTTGAAGATAGTTCGGTAGTCACCGGGACACCTTCGTTACATGCCAATGGATAGGTTACACAATCGTCCATTAACCACGTGCCGAAATATTTATTCCCTCCCGCCGTGCAATATATAGCTCCGCGATCAATTTCATTTTCAACGCAAACTCTTGGCAACCATTCAGATTTAGGCGACAACCATGATTTGGCATTACCTTTATAGATACATCCATCCATTAACCAGACATCTTTAAGCAGGTAACCACGTGTTGGGCCATTTTCAACACGCCCAATTCCTTCCATTGTACGACGGGGATGCTCGTGGGGATAAAAAAGCTCTTCTTCCCACGCTGTTACCCGCTCGAGTTGATTCGGAAGGAAAAAAGCAGGTGGAGCAATTGATATGTCACCTGGCGCAATCTCCCACGTTTTTACGGCTACACTTTGCAAAGTCAAGGACGGCTTTCGTGCAAGCCGCTCTCTTAACATGTGTTTATATGCGGCAAGACTCCACTTCGATCGACCGCCACTCGTCAATGCATTAATTTCCGACATATGGGTTCCATTTTAAAGTGGTTATGCAGAAAACACCGATCAAGGCTAAAAACGTAAACTGTATTGTTTAAAATCAGAACCCTATTCAGGTAGATATAATACATTCCATTATGGGAGGCGACTTCAGATGAGTGTAGCGGCTACGCAACGTCTCGAGAAGCATCTCTCCCGGACTTCTGGCACAGTAGAGATATATTTTGAATAGTCCACCAAAACCCATTTCACGATATCGGTTCGCGACCTCCTCATCATTCGGCCCCTCCGGAAGCCCAAGATGAAGTGTCAATTTTTTGCCTTCGACAGCAAATAGAGGTGTATCCCAAAGAAATTGCGCGGTGCCCACCTTAGGCAATCGAACAAATAAATACCCGGGATTACCTAGCGTATCAACATCACCACCACGTCTTCTTTTCCACTCAAGGAGTCCATCGTCCGGGCGTGCCAGACAAGACCCGATATCATAATAGTCAAAACCATTTTCTATCGCCCACTCAAGTGCCATGAAGGTGGTAATTGAGTTGACCTCACGCAGTTTTTTCGCATCTGAATATACAATTTCCGGATAGCCGAAGCGGATCGTGCTCCAGTAGCGCTTTCCCGCCCGGGTAACTACGCATCCAAGATGGCATGCAACAACCTCGTCCTCTACCATGACCAGATCCAGTCGACCGGAAATTGTTGCTACCCTTCTAACCTCATGCGATTCAATTTGCGAGGCCGCTGTGCCATGCCTTGCTTTGGCGTAGGGTTGGAGCATTTCCTGATCGGCACTTTCAATATCGTCATCGTTAAGCGCTTGTTTCATACGGTAGCGCAGGCGGTTCTTGCGGAGATTTCGACGTAACTCGGTATTGTATCTCGCCGTAATCTCATCGATAGACCTACCCAGCGGCACAATGGCACTCAGATACTGAGGCACAGACAACGCCCCCCAGATTGGCATTTCGCTGACAAACACTGTCCGGCTTGATTTATCGGGTTCAATTATGCTGTCAACTACTTGAGACTCCGCCCCCAGGAGAACCTTCACGAATTCCCGCTGTGCTTTCCTGCCAACATAGAGAATGTCATAGGGACTGTCTTTCCGTAGTTTGAATCTGGCAATTTCCCAACGCCAAAAACACGCTCGTCCAAACATGTCCCGCAGCCAAGCACCCGCTTTTCTTAGCTCAAACCTTATAGAAGGAGATATGAGCTTGCGAATCAGTGTTGCTACAGATTCTTTCATTGGTTTATTAGTACACGCTGAAGAGAGGTCATTAGAGAGAGCCAATCAAAGTTTGACATATGAGTTCGGCAGCAAAGCGCGACACCCAATACCTCTAGCAAACTATAATTAGCGCCCATGCATAATCATCCGTTTTAATTCACATCGAATTTTTGTGAAAAATCACAATCCTCAATACAGCCTGGATTGGCTGACGACATCCCGCGCGGCAACTTCTACGCAAGAGGCGACTTCAACCAAGAACGTAAACACAAACACCCCATCACCCAGGTCGAGTAAAGATGCTGCGCCAGCGTTTTGCAAGGTAGATATCGCGTCAGCCGCGTTTTTTGTGCCACCACTTATCAGTGCTGGTTGAACCCGCCCAGCGGTTCAATGACGCGACCCGAATGTTTCCCAATTCCGGTTTTTTTTTGACCCGCAATGGCAACGTTGTTTTTTTGACGCCCTTTTACCGTTCCACAGCGAGGCGGAAAGGCCAAAGGTGGGGCATCTGATCACGGAGGCCCCCTGCGGCGGGTGATGCTCAGAGACCCTGCTATTTCACGCGGATGGAGATCGCTTGGCCGATGACAGACCGGTTACAGGCGACGTTATTTTGACCAATTCGACTTGAGTTTCTATTTTTATCTATCGCACCGACACACTATTGACGTAGTGGCAATCTGACAACTAAGCTCAATTTCACCTGATAAAGGTTTCTTCGTCAGACAACTCATCAATGCTGTACGCCGGGAGCTGGTCTTATGAATCCGAAAGTTCTCATTAAAGCCGTTTTGTTACTGACTCTCGTGACCAGCGCGGCTATTTCCAGTGCTCAGGCGGCCAGTTTGACCAATGTCAGCCAAGCCGCAGCGGCGCTTCCAGTTAGCAATACCATGGGTTTTCATGCCTACGTCGCCGCTGATTCAGACACGCAGAGTGTTGCTGCCGATGGTCAACTTAAGGACGCTCTGCACGTCCAGGGTTTGGCTGGAACCGCCAGCTCGTATCTCAATCAGCAGAATGCTGTACCTATTCCTGCGGCAGCCTGGTTATTTTCTTCCGCGCTGTTTGGTTTTGTTCTGTTCGCCAATCGGCGGAAGGTGTAGACGCTGGTCTTCTGAACTGCCTCCCATGGCCAGATCACTGCAACCAAACAAAAGCGCCCGTTTAACACGCCTTGCGTCGTTAAATGGGCGTCCTCATAGACGGCACCCTTTCAATCATCTCGCCGGCCCGCCAGGTCGGCAGACACGTTAGAACACCCTTCAGACAGACAGAATTTCGGATCGGGCAAGTAACGCCGGCGCCTGACGATCAACCATCGCGACACCAGCCATCGACACAACAAACAACCTTAAAGACCGGTCCAGGTGGATGACTTCACCCGAGGCGGGCAGTCTTTTGCAGGGCGCCCTGAAGAGGCGTCTCTGAAGATCAGCGTGCGCACCAAAAACTTTGGATTGCCCAGCACGTAACGACGAAATAATCGCTTAGGTTCTTTCATCAGCCTGAATACCCACTCACAACCGAGGCGGCGTACCCAATACGGAGCCCTAGGTACCTTGCCACCGAGAAAATCCAGGACCGCCCCGCCACATACAATCAGGCATGGCAAGCCGCTGGCAGCTAGCCTGGCAGCAATGGCTTCTTGCTTGGGCATGCCCATACCCAGCACAACCAATTCCGGGCGCAGCTCCCGGGCGAGGTTGACGTAGACATCCTCCTCGGCAAAACCATGGTGAGCAGAAACGACATTTACCGCAAATGCAGTTTCGCTACGCTGCACCGCATTCTTTAGATAGGGCTCTTCAGTGCCCCAGAAGGCCACACGCCGTCCCTTGAACGCAGCCAGTAATTTGGGAATAAAATCCGTGCCATTCATATTCATACCCGGCACCAGGCCCAACCGGCGCAATAGGATAGCCATGCCGGTGCCATCCCGTAATAACACGTCAGCAGCCAACAGTTCGTTGTAGTAATCGGTGTTGTCCACCACCAGATTCAGAGCGTGGGAATTGACAAAACCAAGCACTGTCGGCGTCTCATAATTGGCTAAAGCATCAATCAACTCTTGTTCATCACCGAGCGTTCTGATCACGCTGAGTTTCTGGATAATCGTTTGCCAATTACACCGCCAAGCAAAAGTCCACATTAGCTTTCACCTCGCTTCGAGCGCACCCACTCAACTTGGCGCTTAATTAAAAAGCCTATATATAGGGGTATTTTTTTTATTGCGTAGAACGGCGCATACAACAGGGCTGACAAAGGGATGACCCCGCGGCCAAACTGGCTCCACGCCAGTAAGATAGTCACATTTAATATTGTCACTGCTGCAGAGGCGATCATTGCTGGAGCCAAAATTCCGCACAGAAAAAATACCAACCATGACAGACTAAAAACAGCTCCCAACGCTAACGTTAATAACGCTAACGGAGGGACCAGTAAATCTAGCGTCATCGCCAGGAGGCTCCAGTTACGCCGGCCAATCGACTCAACAAACAACTTTGGCGCATCACCCAGGATTACCCCTAGATGACCATGTTCCCAGCGCGTACGCTGGGTGCTTAAACCTTCATCACTGCGCGGAAAATAGCTGGTCACCCGAGCATCAGGACAAAACAGAGGCGGCTTGCCGCGGCGGCAGAAATCGAAGCCCATCTTCAAATCTTCGACAATGTGACCACTGGCTAAATCGATCAGAGCCAGATCCCGCCAGACAAAAGCCATTCCCGCCCCCATTAACTGACAGGGCAAACCAAGCCGATCCCAACCTCGCGGGCGAACCAGATTCTTCACACGCCAGGCAAATTCAGCAAGCTGCACTTTGAGTCCGGCACCTGCTGGAGCGTACATTAAGTATAGTGCTTGCGTGGGCCGGCCTGAGTCGATGCAGCACATTGCCAACCGCTCAATGGCGCCCTCACCTACCTGGCAATCGGCATCGACAATGATCATGACGTCGGGTGCGCAGTTCGCTAAATGACGCAAGCCAAAGTCCAGCGCATACCCCTTGCCACGCTGATGATCATTGCAGCGTTCCACTACCTCGACGCCCGCCGTGCGGGCCAGGGCGGCCGTATCGTCGGTACAGTTATCCGCCACAACCAGGAGGCGATCGCCCTCTAGCAACTGCGGCCGAATGCTATTCAGCGTTGCGATTATGATCGAAGATTCATTGTGTGCCGGCACCAACACCGCCACTCGGGGGCGCAATCCTTTCGCCGACGGAATCGACCGCGCAGGCAGACTAGCCAGCAGTACCTGCACAAACAGAACCAGCACAGGCAAAAGCATGAGCACCGACAGTGCGCTGAGCAGCCAATTAAGTAATGTGATCATACTTGCGCCATAAACAAGTTAGCCAACTTAGCCGCTTCGGTATCAATATCGTGTCGCTCCCGCACTCTCAGGTAAGCCGCCTCGCCCATTCGCTGCAAGACCTCGGCAGGTTGCGCAAGGCAGTCCGCCAGCGCCGCCGCCAGCTCATCCACCGCGCCGGCGGGAAACAACCAACCGTTCTCACCGTGACGCACTAACTCGGGAATACCTGCTACGTAGGTCGTCAGCACTGGTCGACGCAAGGCCATGGCCTCCATGATGACTACCGGCAAACCCTCAGCGAAGCTCGGCAACACCAAGGCGCGCGCCGCAAGCATTTCCGCACGCACTTGATCGCTGCTGATCCAGCCGGTAATTCGCACCTGCTCCTGCAAGCCATGTTGGGCAATCAGGGCTTCGATTTGCGCACGCATTTCCCCATCGCCAGCCAGTACTATCTCGAACGATATGGATTGCGCTGCCAAGATGCGGGCCGCTTCAAGCAACAATAGCTGGCCCTTTTGCTCACACAAACGACCCACACAAACCAACCGCGGCACAGATGGCACGGCAACTGCTGGCACATTGTGAAATGCCCGCTCCAGGCCGCAATGCACGACCTTTACCTTGGTCCAATGCGCATGCTCCACCCAACGAAACAGCTGGCTGCGCCCATAAGAGCTGATTGCCGCGACAAAAGTCGCGCGTCGGACTTTCTCGCCCAAATGAATAAACTGCGGTTTGTCGAACTCCTCCGGACCGTGCACGGTAAAACTGTACGTTGGCCCGCCGAGTGCGTTGGCCAGCATCACCACCTCGGTGGAGTTGGTACCGAAATGTGCATGCACATGCTCGGCGCCAAACGCCTGCAACCAAGGCAGCAGGCGGCACGCCTCGAATAAATAGACCAAATGGTACGGCCAAGGGCGATCGGCACGCTGCCCCATGCGCAACGCCAGCCACAGCGCCGAAAAAAAGCGTCTCGGCTGGGCGCGCAGCACCCGCAGCACAGGCACTACCAGCCCTTTGACTCCGTCCTGCAGCACATAGCTGGTTTTATTGCGTTCGGATACGTCCTCAGCATCCACTAACTCGACATCCCAGCCACGCAGAGCAATGCGCTGTACCGCAAAGCCCTGACGCTCTAACGCCAAAATTTCCCGACGAATGAAGCTATGGCTGACCTTGGGGTATTGATTGATAAAATAAGCGATGTGCATAGGCCCCCAATTGAGATGTCGTACGGTGAATTATTACTGCGGTACTCTCACGGCAGTTCTTCCTAATACCCTGTCTATTTTTGAAAACACATCATCAAGAAACTCATAACGCCTGCGGTACATGGCGCGTTTTTTTGACGGAATATCATCAAGCGCCTTTCTGGCCAAGGCCATGGGGATCTCAAAAAAGTCTTCGCTCGCAGACGGAATCGCTCCGTGCTCCAACCATATGACATCATAATTGGCCACCAACTCTTGCGCTTTTTTTGCCCCAAAATACGGATGACGATGATGTCGATAACCATCCCCAATCGCATAAATTTTTTCAACACCCACAATTTTCGCAACATGCTTAATGGCTTCGATCAGGAAACTTCTTGGGCGCAGACCTTCAAAATCTTTTGTCAGTTCTCTATAAATATCCAGAGACTTGTCACTCTCTATTCCCTTATGTATCCCTTGGACAGCGCCAATAAAAATACATAACTCAACTTCCGTACGACACAAGGTGAATGCAATTGAAGCAATGCGCAAATCGCCCTGAAACAAATTCAGCACCAACTCCCCTTCACGCATAAACCATATCGGACGATCCAAAACCAGGGAACAACCAGCAGAGTATTCGGACAAATCACCCAAAACCAGACTTTCACTTCGCCCAAAAAGCAATAACTTCGGGCAGCTTTTTGTGACGACTTCGTAATGCGAGGCTAATACGCCAAGTCTATCTTGAGAGTTCCAGTTGCTGCTGATGTATGGCCAATGAACCACACCCACGCAATCCTCCCCCAACTTCTCAACGCCGGTCTTGCCAAGAGCGTTCGACATACGCGACAAAAACGTGTTTAGCGCCGACCAATTTTTCCCAACTAAAACCAGTAATTTAAACTTATTATTCAACGCTCTTAATGAATAGCCTGCATGCAAAAAAAATACACTATTCCATATCAGCCTGTAATTCATATAAGTCTCACTTGTATTCGATCAACGCCGTCTTTCCGGCGCCGAATCTGTTCAATAGAAACTTGAGTTGCCCAAGCATCTCGGGAAACTTGCCCAGCACCAGAAAAAAGGCCTGCATCCAGTTTTCGCGCGCAGATCTATCGCCCCGGCGAGCCAATCGCACCACCTGCAGAGGATAGACCAGCAGTAGAACCAACCCGAACCATCCCAGCATCAAACTCGCGATCATAGTCGCCAGTGGGATACCCAAGCCCCAGACCCAGGCACGACGCGACTCACGTAGCCAATGTTGCTCCGGTGCAGCCCCATGCAAAAATGCGCCCTCGGCAAAAGCATGCCCCCCGCGCAGGGTGCGCTTCCACCATTGCCCGAAGCGGGTCATGCCAGCATCGTGCAAGGTCATTTCTTCAACCAGACGCCAGACCTTCCATCCAGCTCCACGCAGACGCACACACAACTCAGGCTCTTCCCCGGCAATGAGATCTGTTCGAAACCCCGACACTGCTATAAAGGCATCAGCCCGCATCAGCGCATCGCCACCACAAGCTTTGGCCTCACCTATCGGTGTGTCCCATTCGAGATCACACAGCAGGTTGTAAATCGAGCGCTGTGGAAAGCGTTCCCGGCGCCGTCCGCAGACCACCGCAACCTCAGGATGCGCTTCAAGAAAGGCTCGTGCCTGAGACAGCCAGCCAGCGACAACCTCGCAATCACCATCGACAAACTGCACATAACGCACCGTCGGCAGTAAGCGTTGCAAGCAGGCAAACCCTTCATTACGCGCGCGCGCAGCCGTAAAGGGAATTGTCATATTCAACTCGACCACCTCGACCCCAAGCCTAAGTGCCATCTGCACTGATCCATCCGTTGATCCAGAGTCGACATAAATAATCTTCTGCGCCGCACCGATCAGCGAAGCCATGCAACACTCAAGCCGAAGGCCTTCATTGCGACCGATAACAACCACACCTAAATCAGTGGCCATGGCGTTCACTCAGCGATGCAACAGGATTTTTTGCCAATACGCAGGCACGCTAAACCACGCTCGAAATGCTCCATTGGACGGTTCATGAGCATTCCTGTGCTTCCGTGCGCCGCATTTTCTTGATAGTCGCAGGCACGCCCACTGCCAACGAATTGTCGGGTACATCTGTCAGCACCACGGCATTGGCACCAATCACGACATTGTTACCAATACGGATATTGCCCAGCACCTTGGCCCCTGCACCGATGTCAACGTTGTTACCCATCACCGGGGCAATCGGCTCATTCACATTCTTTAGTCCGACGACCACGCCGTTGCGAATACGGCAATCATCTCCGAACTGGGCATAACCACTGATCACGATGCCGCCGAAATGATCGATAACGAAGTTGCGCCCGATCACAACTTCACACGGCAGCTCGATACCCGTCAGGATCTGCACTAACTTGAAGAGCACTTTGTATATAAAGGAGAGCAACTTACGTAACAGTGCCGGGCGCACGCCATAGCGCCAGCGTCCGAAGCGATAGACTAACATTACCCAAAATCCCTGAGCAGCCCAATCGCCGTCGTAGGAACGCAAGTCCGCACGTATGTTTTCGAACATAGATTTATTTACCGTGTCGGTTGGCTGGCGAAATTGGTTTCACGCAACAGCGCCCACGTAATACGAGCATGCTGCCAGCATGCTCCTATGGCAGCCCAGCCGCGACCTTTCAAGAGTGCCTTGAGCGCCAGAATCAGATCACCCAGGCTCACCAATAACATGTGCAAGGCCAGACCAGGCAGACCGTGGTGCTTTCGGAAATACAAAAGTTCACTTTCCATTTGTAATGTCGATATTTGTCGACTGACCGCATTAAGCGTATCAACTGATTTGGCACTTTCACCGCCGATGTGCACTACCGTGGTTTGTGGGTAGCAAACCACCTTCCAACCGGCCTGTTTAACGCGTTTGCAGTGATCTACCTCTTCGTAGTAAAGGAAGTAGCGCGGGTCGAACAATCCAACCTGGTCGATTACTTCACGGCGAATCAGGTAATAGCAACCGGGCACCCAGTCGCACTCACGGACCGAGGCATGATCCCAGGCCATGTCATCAACCGCTTTCACCACAGGGAAAAAGCGTTCAAGCCCTGTACGCGAGAGGAACACATTTAACGGTGTCGGGAAAAAGCGACAGGAGGGTTGCAAATCGCCCTCTCGTCCAACCAACCGTACGCCGAGGACACCGCAGTCAGGATGAGCCTCCATGTAGTCGAGGGTCTTACTCAGGGTATCAGCAGCAACAAAGGCATCGGTATTGAGGAGCAACGCATATTTGCCCTGCAGATGTTCAACCAACTGATTGTTGGCGCGACCGAAGCCCACATTATTTTCATTGGCCAGCAGAAAGGCCTCTGGACAAATAGTTGCCAGACACTCCAGCGAATTATCGGCAGAGGCATTATCAACTATTAGGTAACGCGTGCGATTCGCGCTATTCGCCTGACGTAACGCATTAAACATGGGTTGCAACAGTGCCGCTGTATTGTAATTAACCACCAGCACATCCAGAGGAGTACTAACCATTGGCTCGTTCGCCAAAAAAATACTCTGCTCTCATGGCTTGCAGCTTCGGTTCCAGTTCCGGGTCAAACAAACCCTCGCGATTCTCGATGAGGTCAATCCACGGATAAGCGGCGCAACGCTCCTGGATATTCTTCACCAGCGTTTCCATCGTGCAGATAACCCTGGCTGGATTACCCCCGACCACCATCCCGGGTGGAACGTCTCTAAGTACAACAGCGCCAGCGGCCACAACTGAATCCGGGCCAATCGTTACGCGCGGCATGACAATGGCGCCATGACCGACAAAAGAATTAGCCCGGATGTCGACGCCGCCGACAGAATCGAGTTTTGTCCCGTCACGCGCATTGATTACGTGGACGATGCCATCGTGGCCGAAGATTGTGCAATCGGATAAACCCACGTTGTCGCCAAGCTTAAGCATCGCAGGGTCGGTGATGTTGCACCCAAGGTTGATCCACGCTCCTTTACCGACGGCGTGCAGCCCCCCCCAGCGCCCCATATGTTGAGCCCATTCATACCCGTCCGGTTTACAAAACTTTTTATAGAGTGAGGTTCCACGTCCAGTTGTTCTGGCGTAATGAGCAATGGCGCGTTTTAGTAGACCAATCATCCTGTTAGCCTCAAATTCAGCGATATACATCGTGCCAGGGTTCGATGACCCTGATCGTTATTACCACTACTCTAAGCGTAGACTCCTCCTTAACATTCAACTCGGAAAATCGACAAACTCTCCTGTTCCGGAATACCTGCCCACCGCCGGCCCCATTTCATGGTTCAGATGATCCGCCAGCCTTAGCGCCAGTTGAAGAAGGGGCATCGTGGGGTTACAGGCACCACCAGTGGCAAAAACGCTACTGCCCGCCACGTGAAGATTCTCGACGCCGAATACCTTGCAGTTCTCGTCGACCACGCCAAATTCGGGCGATTCCGCCATCCGCGTGGTCCCCATATGATGAGCATGGGGATTAACCTTCAGCGGCAGTTCGACGTCGTAAACGCACTCTTCCAGCTTAACGAAGCCCAGCCCCGTCTCGGCAAAACACTTTGCCACTTCGAGCCCTATGGACTTGACAGTATTTCGGTCTGCCGGGGTCAGTTCCCAGTGCACGTTTATTTTTTTCATCCCTAGCGCATCCCGCTCTTCGAGTAACACGACGCGGCTATTGGGGTTGGGGAATTGCTCGATCAGCGTGCCGAGTACTCCATCACCAGGACAGTCGAACCTGGTAATGAACTCGATCTTGTGCTCAGCTCCGATGTCACAGACGAGATTCTCGAAAAAGTCCTTGATTGCCGCCGTTCGCCCATAGGCTTTCACTTCAGATACGAGCGAGGCAGTCACATTGCCTTTACCGGACTCGTGCTCCCTCACGAAGGCATCGGTGGTGAAGTACTGTCGGACATCCCCGCCCTCCCCGTCCTTGAGGATGAAGGTTCCCATATCGACGTTCAGATGCTCCATGAAGCATCGACCGACAAAACCATCCTTGCGTACGATTCCGCCAGCTGCCAGGGACTCACTGTTGAGCAACTGCCTGGCATTCTCGATCGCCCCTGTTGCCAGAATGAATTGTTTGGCCGTGACTCGTTCTCGATGCAGCGCATAGTCGGAGACGACGATGGTCGCTATGCGTCCGGTGTTGCTGTCGAACTCGAGATCAACGCAGTTGCAGTTGATGAAAACATCAAGCCCATCCGTCTCATTAAGTTCCTTGGCATATTTCTGAGCAAATCGCGTGGGTGGACTGAGCAGGAAGCGATCAGCTTCAAAGTCGTCACCGTCCAGACTGGCATTGATCGCCTTGAAACCGGAGTGCGGCGGAAGGTCGACAATATCCATGGCCGCTACCAGATTACGGTCGATCTCGGAAAACGCGATGGGCCAGCCGGGCAAATGCACCGGAGGGCCGACGGCGAAGTCCGACCGCTCGAAGGGACGGCATCGTCCGGCCCAGTGATTGGAGGTGCCGCCGAGATACCGCAGGCGAGTTTCCTCTGCATAGACTTCGAGGCCTGTCGAAGGGCACTTGTAAAGCTCTTGCGAAACCGGCGAATACTCGTGCCCACCGCCCTCGAGAAGCACCACGCGCCGTCCGTTACCGGCTAGACGCAGGGCCAGTGTAATGCCAGCCGGCCCCCCGCCGATGATGCAGACGTCATAGTGGTCCCGCAGTTCTTTCTGCGATTGATAATCTTTGATCATGCTTGAGCTGGCCGAAAATGCTGGGCTGGCAACACCCATCCGTTGATGACAACAAACTTGGATTTGGCAGCAGAAGGCCGGGGAACAGTAATGGCAGATCCAAACATAAGCCCACCAAGGCTCAGCAAGGCACAGGCCCGGAGGAAGCCTCTGCGACCTATCACAGAGAAATTCAAATCAGTTTCTTGCATGATTCAAAGCTCCACGACATCGAGATGCGTTGGAAATTTCACATTAAGGTGACAACTGTCTGGCGACCACCATCAATGCCTCTCAATGGCGACGCTGTACGACCACTTTGGAAACAGCAAAAGCGTTAGATTCAATTAAAGCCATTTGGCCAGATCCGTCAAAAGCGCCCCACACAAAGCCCCCACCAACAGCATTGGCAACACCACCAGCTCGCGCTTTAGACTCAATATACCCAGACGATAATTGACATAAAAAACCAGGATAAGCGTCGGAAACGTATGCAGGGCGACCCCCCATATCGCGTATTTGACCCCACCAATTGCCAGCAGCAAAGGCAGCAACACCCATAGCGAGACTACCCGGATAATGTTGTCCATGGCCTGGTACTTGGTGAGTCCCAAGGCAAGCCAGACCTGATGAGCCAACATATAGCGCATGGTGAAAAAAGACAGTGAAAGAATCGCCATAATGTCGCCGGCCTGGGCGTAGCGTTCATCGTATAAAAACCTGATGAGCAGTGGACTGCCGGTCCAGAACAAGCCACAGAAAAACAGACAGGCCAGATCGAACATCAGCTTGAGGCGGTAATACAACGCATGCAGCCGTGGGGTGTCGCTGGTTCTTGTGGCCTCGCTAAAGGCCGGCAAGGCCACGGCCCCGACCAGCCTCTGCATTCCCAACTGCAGCGCTCCCAAAATAAGCACGGCAATGGAATAGACCCCCAACTCGGCGGCCGTCATGCTGCCGCCAAACCAGATGCGGTCACCGTACAGGGCCAATACGCCCACGGCCGATGACAACAAGATCCACCGGCCGAAGACGACTAATTCCTTGAGCGCATCACGCTCCCACTGCAGACGGTTGGGCGGCCCCTCAAACCACAGGTGTCCCATCGCTGTGCTGACGACCGCCGAGACCAGACCCGCCACCACCAGTGACCAGATGGACCGGGTGAAATAACCGACGGCCAGCATCGCCAGGAGCCCGGCGAACTGCGACGTAAATTCGGCGATCACCACTTTCTTTTGCTGGAAAGCGCGCACCGCCAAATCGACTTTCGTCGACTGCAAACCGAAGATGATTGCCAACACTCCCGTCAACGCCAGTACCAACGGCAATTCGGGCGCAGCGTAGGTGGAATTGACCGCCCACAGATTGAGGGTCTGGGCAAACCAGGCAACGCCCGCGATCAGCAATGTTGACGCAAAAAGGATGAGACCGCGCACGATCTGCACCGTCCACACGGTATTGAGAAACACCGGGTCGTCACCACGTGGGCTCTGGATGATGTTTTGTCGCAAGCCGACATCGGACAGCAGGTGCAGAACCACCGAAACGGTGGTTGCAATCATCATGACGCCGAACATTTCCGGCATCAACAATCGTGCCATGACGAGGTTGCCGCCGAGCCGAAACGCTTGGGACGTTACGAGTGCCCCGATATTCCAGACCCCGGCAGAAATCGCTTTCTTACGAAGTCCGGCTGATGGCGATAACTCGGCTAACGACATAACATCAACCCCGGACTCAATGGCACAAAAGGTACTATAGTCGCATTTTGCCACACAGCTAGCCGTCGCTCATTAATCAGAAAAGTACGACATCCATGCCTGAGCACTTTCGCGCGTTAATCGTCATTCTAGTCCTGGCCGGCGTCGTTTTTGCCATGGCTCGCCGACCCGCTGCCGACCTGAGTTCTGAACGTGATTTCACGCGCCGGCGCAATCTGTGGTTCGTATTGACGCTACTGGCTTTCTTCTCCCACAGCTTCTGGGTCTATGCGGGCATCGCCGCTATCGTGTTGACCCTTTCAAGTAAACGCGAACGAAACCCAGTGGCGCTTTTTTTTGTTCTGCTGTTTCTCATGCCGCCCGCCACAGTGGAGATTCCCGGCTTCGGCGTGATCAATTATTTCTTCGCCCTGAACCATGTTCGTCTACTGGCTATGTGTGTATTGCTTCCGGCTTTTTTTGCGCTGCGCAAACAAGCGGACACGGTTCCTTTCGGACGCACCTGGCCTGACAAACTGTTGGCCGCCAACATGGTGTTGACGTGCCTGCTTTACCTGCGCGAAACCACTGTCACCGACGCGCTGCGCCAGACGCTGTACCTGTTCGTCGACGTTTTTTTACCCTATTACGTGGCCAGCCGGGCACTAAAGAACCTCAGCGATTTCAAGGATGCTCTGTTCTGTTTTGTACTCGCCGCCATGGTGTTATCGCTGATTGGCCTGTTCGAGTACTGGCGCAGCTGGTTGCTCTACAGTGCACTGAACAATGCCTTGGGCGTGCAATGGGAAATGTCCGGCTACCTGACCCGCGGTGGTTCGTTACGCGCCAGTGTCACGACCGGCCAGGCCATCGCCCTGGGCTTCGTCATCAGCGTAGCCATCGGCTTTTACCTGTACTTGCAGGAAGAGGTGCGCAGCAAATTACAGCGCCGGCTGGGCGCGCTGCTGCTCGCTGGCGGTCTGTATGCGCCGCTGTCCCGAGGCCCCTGGATCGGCACAGCCGTGATGATCGTCGTGTTCATCGGCACCGGGCGCAAAGCCATCAAACGCCTGATGCTACTGGGGGTCAGCGGGATGCTCGTCGTGCCCTTGCTGGTCGTTGTGCCGGGCGGGCAAAAAATCCTTGATCTGCTACCGTTCATCGGCACGGTGGAGGTGGAAAACATCACCTACCGACAACGCCTGTTCGATAACGCAGTAATCGTTGTCCAGCGCAACCCCTGGCTGGGCTCTTTCGATTTTCGCAGCACACCGGAAATGCAATCATTGATTCAGGGCCAAGGAATCATCGACGTCGTGAACACCTATATCGGCATCGCGCTATCGTTCGGTCTGGTTGGATTGACGCTTTTCGTGGTCTTTTTCATTAGCGTCCTGATGGGCATCCGCAAAGGCATGCGCTCGTTCCCCAACAAGGACAATGAGGCGCACCGACTCGGGCGAGCACTCCTCGCGACACTGGCCGGAATTCTGATCACCATCGTTACCGTCAGCAGTATCACAGTCATCCCCGTGGTGTATTGGTCGGTGGCCGGGTTGGGCGTTGCTTATGCCCAGATGGCGCAACGGCGCAAACACACCTCGACGGCCATCACAGCCAGCGCTCACCTCTCACTCCGGTAGAACCTATGGTCCCCTTGTTTCGCCGTCCCCTGATTGCGCTTTTGTTACTGCTGACGTTGGCGTTTTTACCGTTGCGTATCTGGGCGTCGGACTGGGTCGTCAGCGTCGACGAGCGCAGTGGCCTGCCCACACTGCTGCGCGGCGGCAGCCCGGCCTTTATCGGCGCCCTGACGTTCTGGGAGAAAAACTGGGGCTGGACCTACACGGCGACCGAACTCAAGGTCACCGCGCCCTATCGCTACGTTTTGGCGGGCCAGAACAAATCTCTGGATTTCGATCTGCACGCGCAGATCCAGAAAGTAGACGCGCAAAAGCTGACCTGGAACTTTGCCCTGGATGCACGGAGCGCGAAATCGGGTGTGATGGGTGGCGGCATTGTTTTCAGGTTCGACGCAGCCCTTTTCCAGGAGATGGGTCAGCCCGTTTTGCTTCCCGACAATAGCGGCTGGTCCTGGGGCACTGCACAGGGGCGACGCATCGAAATGCGTTTCGAGCCTGCACTGGCGAGTGTGTACTTTGAACCCGGCGATAAATCCGAGGTGCGTGCTTTTTTCTACAAAAACACGATAGAGCCCGGCCTTCGGAATTTCACGGCTACCTTGAGTGTCTCTGGTGATGTGGCGATCGGCCCTACCACCAGCGAGCGCTTCGGCCCGACCGACCCAAAGAGCTGGCCTACTGACAAGCTCGACTGGAAAACCTCGCCGGTTGACCTGTCCTTTCTCAATGCTAAGGAAAAACCTGCCGGCAAGCGCGGCTTCGTCAAGGCCGACGGCGAGCAACTACGCTTCGCGGACAATACCCCGGCGCGTTTCTGGGGCACCAACCTGTCGGCCTACACCCTGTTCCGCACACCCGACGATGCGATCAAGTTGCAGGCCAAACGCCTGTCGGCACTGGGCTTCAATCTCGTACGATTGCATCACCATGACTCGCCGTGGGTCTTCCCGAATATTTTTGGTGACGGCAATGTGACGACTGACACCCAGCAACTGAGTCCGGAGTCGCTGAAAAAAATCGACTGGTGGATCAAGTGCCTGAAGGACGAAGGCATTTATGTATGGCTCGATATGCACGTCGAACGCGCCGTTAGCGCCAACGACAACATTTTCGGCTTCGAGGAAATGCCAAAGAACAGCAAAAACACGGCGAGTCTCAAAGGCTATGCCTACGTGAACCTCACCATTCAGAATGCGATGAAACGCTTTGCCGAAAGTTACCTCACTCATGTAAACACGTTTACCGGGCTCGCTTACAAGGACGACCCGGCGATTGCCGCCATACTGATCACCAACGAAAATGACGTTACCCATCACTATGGCAACGCCCTGTTGCCCGACAAGCAAGTGCCCAAGCACAGTCGGCTCTACATGGACGCGGCTGCGGCCTTTGCCAAGCAACACAATCTATCGACGAGCCAGACCTGGCGCGCCTGGGAGCCTGGCCCTTCCCAGCTGTTTCTCAACGACCTGGAGCAACGCTTCAACGTCGACATGATCCAGCACCTGCGTGGACTCGGCGTGAAAGTGCCCATCGCCACGACCAGCAGTTGGGGCGGCAATGGCCTGAGCTCGCTGCCGGCTCTTACCGCCGGCGACGTGATCGACGTCCATAGTTACGGTGGCCTTGGCCAGATAGAAAAGAACCCGCTTTTCAGTGACAGCATAGTGAACTGGATTGCTGCCGGACAGGTCGCCGGTAAACCCCTGACCGTCACCGAGTGGAACAATGAACCGTTCCCGACACCTGACCGCCACTCGCTGCCACTTTATATCGCCGGCACAGCCAGCCACCAAGGCTGGGACGCGCTGATGCAATATGCCTACAGCCAGGAGTCACTCGGCGGCGAATGGATGACTGCCGACAACTGGCACGCCTATAACGACCCGGCATTGCTGGCCACCCTCCCCGCGGCCGCCTTGCTTTATCGCCGTGCAGACGTTCGCGAAGCAACAACGACCTATGTCTTTGCTCCGACGCCAGGCACCTTGTTCAATCAATTCATTACACCGGCCAATGCTGTGCTACTGCGCACAGCCATGGAGAAAGGCAAGCTGGAAATCGCATTGCCCCAGACGCCAGAACTGCCTTGGTTGCAGGCGAGCGTTATCCCGGAAAATGCGCAGGTGTTTCATGACCCCAACCAGTCCCTGCTAGTGGCCAATGCCAGTGAGTCCACGACGGATACGGGCGAGCTGAAGCGCAACTGGAAACAAGGGATCTACACCATCGATACACCACGCACCCAAGCCGCTACCGGCTGGATCGGCGGCGAGTCGATCAGACTTGGCAACGTCGAGATTCAAGTGAAAACCGCCAACGCGAGTGTCGCGGTGCAAAGTCTGGACGACAGCCCTGTGGGCCGATCGCAGGATTTACTGATTTCGCTGGGCACCCGTGCCATCCCCCAGGACGATGGCAAACCCCCTTTTTATGTTGAGCCCCTCGCAGGCACGCTAACCATCCAGGCACCGCAAGGCTTGACACTGTTTACCCACGGCACACCTGGTCAAATGAAGAATCTGCCCGTCACCTACCTTGATGGACGCTATACGATCAAGCTCGACGGCTTGCAGGCGTCGAACTGGTTGTTTTTGAAAAAAAACGCCACTCACGCTAAAACATCACCAAGCCCTGCCAATACTGCATCAATCAGCGCGCCAGCGACTCAATAGCTAACCTGTCTTTCAGCGTAATGGTCAGTTAACTCGCGCACCTCCCAAGCTGCGCTTGCACAGCAACAGTTTCCAGGAGATCAGGATGAAATTTTTGGTTGTTGGTGGTGCAGGCTATATCGGCTCGCACATGGTCAAGCAGCTACTGGGTGCAGGTCACGAACTGGTCGTGGCAGACAACTTTTCAACGGGCCATCGCGACGCGTTGATCGGCGGGAAATTGGTCGAACTGGACATAGCCGACGCACAGGCCCTGGACGTCCTTTTCGAGGGACAACACTTCGATGCCGTGTTCCACTTCGCTTCATTCATCCAGGTGGGCGAATCCGTTACGGAACCTGCCAAGTATTATCAAAACAACTTCGCCGCCACTCTGACGCTGCTGCATGCCATGGTGGGTGCGGGGGTCAAGAACTTCATTTTTTCCTCGACCGCCGCCGTCTATGGCGACCCGGTGTATGTACCTATCGACGAAGAGCACCCCAAGGCCGCAATCAACCCTTATGGTCGCAGCAAGTGGATGGTGGAGCAGGTGCTTGAAGATTTCGACCGTGCTTACGGACTCAAATCGGTCTGCCTGCGCTACTTTAACGCCGCCGGAGCAGATCCTGAGGGACAGTTAGGCGAACGCCATGAACCGGAAACCCACCTGCTGCCACTGATCCTTCAAGCGGCCTCTGGGCGACGTACATCAGTCACCGTCTATGGCCGTGATTACGACACGCCTGATGGCACTTGCATTCGCGACTATGTACACGTTGTCGATCTCGTGGCAGCTCACGCGCTTGCCGTGGACTACTTGATGGAAGGTGGAACAAGCACAGCGTTCAACCTCGGAAACGGTCAAGGTTTCTCGGTGCAGCAAGTGATCGACACTGCGCGCTACGTGACCGGCCAGGATATCCGTGTGAGCGACGCGCCGCGCCGCGCCGGCGATCCACCACGCCTGGTGGCTGATTCGCGCAGGGCTAAAGCATTGCTTGGCTGGCAGCCACGATTTGCCTCACTTGAACAGATAGTGACGCACGCCTGGAGCTGGGAGCAAAAGTACCCCTGGAACTAAGCGTCGGCGCTGGCGAGCAGCGCCGAACACCTGAGGGCATCGCTCTAGTAGTAAGAGCGGTTTGGGGGTTCGCCTTTGTTTAGCACCGTGCCAATCAGATTGGCTGTTCCCAGATGATGCAGGCATTCCTCGATTTCTTTCTTGCTGTTCATACCGTTCGCGACCACGAGCAGGACGCAATCGAATTTTGGCAAGACTGTAATTACATCATCCGAACTCAACAACGGCGGCAAGTCAAAAATCACGATGCGTGAGTTGTAGCGCTCACGAAGATCGGAAATCAAATGACTCACCACAGGTGATGACAGTACTTCAGTGGAGAGAGGAATCGGCTCACGTGTCGGCAAGACCACAAAGCGCGGCAAGGTCGGGTTGACTAGCACATCTGCCAGCTCAGCTTCACCGGCAAGCAACTCATTGAGTGACGTTTCCATCGAAAGACCGAGGCACGCACCCACCTTCGGACGACGCAAGTCGAAATCCACCAGTAACGCCGTCTTGGTGGTGTGGTGAGCGATACTCATTGCCAGGTTAATAGCCAACACCGTCTTGCCTGCTTCCGGAGTCGGCGAGGTGATAGCGAGCGTACGCCAGCCGTTTTCTTCCATGATGTTCAACACTTGCGTACGCAGTAAATCGAAAGCCCTCCCCATATTCGAATTTTTGTTGTAAGCCACAATCCGGTTGCGCTCAAGGTGCTCTGTCCACAAAGGTACAATCTTGGTGCGTACATAGCTGAGGGCATTAAGTGTTGCAGAATCTCCGTTCGACGTAGTCACGAGACTCGACGATGTAGTTGGCTCGTTTTCATCGCTCGCTGGCTTGATTATTTCCATTGCTATATTCCTTATGCAAACCGGGACAGCGCCTTGTACACGAGTAAATCCAGAGGCATATAAAGGAAATGCACGAGCACCAGGAGGCCCGCGATCAACAGGACTCCGCCGAGGAGTATGAGTACTTGCAACCGCTTGCGGCGCGCAAGTTCCGCCCGGGTATGAATGTAGGGAATGGTACCCAACACGCGTCTGCCCAAGACACTTGCCAGCGCCTCAACACCGCGCACGCGCTGATTCAGCAACTCCAGGAGCATCACCAGAGCGCCAGTGCCCACCGGGGCAAGAACAAAGCCCATGGCGACGACTTTTTTACGGTTGGGCCTTACCGGCTTTTCAGGCATCAACGGCGCCTCAAGAAGAACAAATCGCTCGGCTTTGTTTTCCTGTTCCAGGCTCTCGGAAATTTTCGCTCCCATTTCCTTGGTGCGAATCTCCTCATATTTTTTACGAGCGTTATCATGGTCACGCGTCAGCGTGACTAGCCCCCGCTCGACTTGTGGCGTCTCAAGAATTTGCGCCTCGTAGGCGTCGATTTTGGCGAGTACTTGCTGCTTTTGATCGGCCAGCGACTTGATGCTCGCTTCTGAGGCAGCGACCCGAGCCTGAGCCTTTGCAATATCCAGACTGACCGATGTAACTGCACCATTCCCCGCACCCCGGGCAGCCTCAAGTGCAGCAATTTTGCGTTTGACGGCGCGCACATCGGGGTGGGCTTCCGTATACAGCGACAGTAAGCGGGTGTACTCCGCTTTGAGGCTATCCAAATCCTGCGGTTGACTGGCTGCCGAACCAGACGCCCCGGCTTTGCTGGCTACCCCGGCACTGGCTGCCTTAACTTCCAACTCGTTAAAGCGTAACTCCTCACGGGCGGCCTTATAGTCACGGTCGACCTCTTTAAGCTCGGTTTCGGCGCGCGACAACATGTTCATCCGCAATTCCTGATGCTCAGGTAGCGCGTTGCTATGTGCCTGCTTGAAGTCCGCCAGGCGGTTCTCCAGAATTTCCAGCTCAACCCTTAGCTTGTCCGCTTCTTGCGTCAGGAACTCTGTAGTTTCACTGGCGCGCTCGGTGCGCTGCTTGATGTTTTCATCCAGGAAGAGCGTCACCAGCTCGTTGGCAACTTGGGTCGCGACCTCTGGCTGCTTGTGTTCAAAGCCAACGCGAAAAGCAATGGTCACCTCTCCACGCCCCTTGACGGCAGCACTCACCAAGGAAACGGTAATTGCATTGCGCATCTCATCGATCTTCTCCGTAACGCTCAAGCGTCGGATTTCCGAAGAGAAAAGATTGTATTTGTCGATGATCGCTTCCAGATGCTCACGGGTCATCACGCGCTGGCGAATGACTTCGATGCGCTCATCGGCAAAGGTATTGTTATTCGCCGCCACCAGGTCTGGCGATATCTGCTGAGACTCAACCAGAATCGTGCCGGAGGACTCATAGACAGGAGGGATGGACATCGCCACCAACACACTCAAGCCGAGAATCACCGTGATACACACGATCACCAACACGGCTCGATGCTTGATTATTCCAATGTAATCGTTGACCGACATTTCGTATTCAGAGGCCATAATTCTCACACAGCTGAATTTAGAGTTCGGGATAACTATAGGTCAGGGTCAACCCGACGACATTAGCACTGGCATTCGGCAGGTTGTCTTGCTCGCGTTGTTTGTAGGTATAGGATAGGCGCGCAACCCAAAAAGGCGAGAGCTCTCGACTGACCCAGGTATTAAAATTGCGCAGGGTATTAGGGGTTTGCCCCGTGGTTTTTTGCCATGAGGTATCAATACCTGCACGACTGAGCTCGTCAATGGAGTAACTCCATGTAGCGCGCACATTGTCAGACTCGACAAAGCCGCCATTACCGCTGGCTATCGTGCTGCGACTGGCGTCAAAGGTTGTGTCAAAACGTTCACCGGCATAGTGCAGATTGAACCCGCCCTGGCCAGTTGGGCCGCTGTCCGTACCCGAAGTCTCATTGACGCCCACGTACATCCCCCCCTCGAGTCGATCGGAGATCTTGTAGTTAAAACCAGTCGTGGGGGTGTAGCTGTTTGAAGAGGCAATCCCGGAGCCCGACGCCGGTTCATAGCGCCTCATTGAAAAACGCGTGAAAAGCTCGACGCGATCGCTCCAGGTGTAGTTCCAGCTCAATCGATTGGAAAGCTCGTCATAGGGCGTCAGCGTATCGATATCGTATTTGACGTCTGTGTATTCAGTCTCGTTGACCAGAGTACTTCGTTCGCTGACAGCGGTACGCCAGTTGCCGCCCAACGTATATTGCTTTTGCGTGCCATCGGGGGCGACCACGCCGGTTTCTTGAACCTGACTGGAGAGCGTCGAGCTTTCGACATAACTCGCCGTCAGTCCATAGGCGCCCTTTTCAGTCTCTCGCTCCCACCCTAATAGCAAATTGGGGTCTTCACGGTCTTTAACGACGGCTGTATTAGATGAGTGCACCACATTCAAACCGAGACCAATGTGCAACTGGTCCCGGCCGGACGTTCCCACAATATCGAAATCAGGAGCGATGATCGTACGAGTCACCGACTGCTTTTTACCAGTGGCAAGCACTGGGTTGCTATCGTATTCGACAGTCGTAGGTAACGCTGTTGTAGTTTGCCAGGTGGCAGCATAGGCCGCCCCCGTCCACGGCAATATCAAGATTGCCGTCGCAGCCCCAGTAGTTCGCAGCATAGATAAGCTAAACCCCAATACAGCGCGCAAGATTAAGGCACGACCAATGTATCGCCGACCTGAAGGTCATAGTTGGTGAGCATGTTTTTCCCGTCAACCAAGTCGTCGTAGTCGACGGGAAGCACTTTTTTGTTGCGAAGGATCTTGATGCCTTTTTTGTCCGCGAATTTGTCCAGCCCACCCGCCAGACTCAATACTTGCAGTACATCAGTTGGACCTGCCAATTGCAGAGGGCCAGGCTTCAGCACTTTGCCTTGCACGTAAACGAGATTGCCTTTGGGGTTTGTGATGACAACGCTTACGTTCGGATCGGGTATGAACTTTTCAAGCTTTTGGGCGATGTCCTTTTCGACTGCTGTGGAATCAAGCCCTGCGACCTTGACTCGCCCTACCAGCGGAAAGGTAATGCTGCCGTCGGGCAGCACCTGCACTTCCGATCTCAAAGAGTCCTCGCGCCAAACGGAAACAACAATGACATCACCTGGATTGAGCAGGTAAGCCGCGCTTTTTTCATCGGCATTGGTGACACTGGGCAAGACCACCAACGCGCAGAGCACAGGTAATAACGAACGCAACATCGGCATCCCTCCGATCAAGAAGCAGTATGCAAAGTGTGAATCGAGTTTCACATAAAAATGAAAAGAAAACACTCCTTCCGCCTTCACATAAAAAAAACAATCAAAGAGCAATCGCCTCAAGATTTTTGGCGCCCGATTTCCGCTGGCGCACGCTTTCGCAACCAGAATAAGCGGCAAGCAGGAAAGGAGTGATACAGCTTTCGCGAGCAGGCTCCCAGAGGCGACCTTCCAGGCCAGACACCAGTGACATCTGAACGACCTTCTGCCATGGTTCACAGCATTGTCCGATTGCAGTCTGTGATCACAGCAAGCCAACAATGGGGGTCCGTCTCATGAGCAAAGCGTCCTACATTCCTCCCAAGGTCTGGAAAAACAACGCCCCGTCTGGCGGCGAATTCGCCAGCATCAACCGGCCAACCGCCGGACCAACCCATGACAAGACATTACCGGTCGGCAAGCACCCGTTGCAGCTTTATTCCCTGGCCACGCCCAATGGGGTGAAGGTGACCATCCTGCTGGAGGAGCTGTTGGCGCTGGGACATACCGGCGCGGAATACGACGCCTGGCTGATCCGCATCAACGACGGTGACCAGTTCTCCAGCGGCTTTGTCGAGATCAACCCGAACTCCAAGATCCCGGCATTGCTGGACCACAGCTCGAAGCCACCCATCCGCGTGTTCGAGTCCGGTTCGATCCTGCTTTACCTCGCGGAAAAATTCGGCGCGTTCCTGCCCACTGATCTGGCCGGGCGCACCGAAACCTTGAATTGGCTGTTCTGGCAAATGGGTGCGGCGCCCTACCTGGGCGGCGGCTTCGGACATTTCTATGCTTATGCACCGGAGAAGCTTGAGTACCCGATCAACCGCTTCACGATGGAGACCAAGCGGCAGCTGGATGTGCTTGATCGCCGACTGGCCGAGAGCCCCTATCTGGCGGGCGATCATTACACCATCGCCGATATTGCGATCTGGCCCTGGTACGGTCAGTTGGTACGAGACAAGGTGTACTCGGCGGCCGAGTTCCTGTCTGCACACGAATACACCCACGTGCAACGCTGGGCGGATGAAATCGCCAAGCGCCCAGCGGTCCTGCGCGGACAGCGCGTGAACCGTACCTGGGGTGACGAGGCGAGCCAGGTGCCTGAACGGCATGGGGCTGATGATTTGAACCGCTGAAAAGCCGGGCTTTCGAGTTTGGAGGCTGACAGTTAGACCGTGTCGCGGCCATCGTCGGAACGCCGCCCGGAGCAAGCTCGGCTCCTACAGGGATCTACGCCGGACACAACTCTGTGCCAGATGAAGATCAAAACTGTAGGAGCCGAGCTTGCTCGCGATTGGGCGTCATGTTGCCTACACAGCTCTCGGAAAAAAGACATGTAGGCAAAGAACTGCCTGACTGCTCTCTTGTATCCATATGGATACATTTGATCAATGAATTATCTTATTCAACAAACTATGATCTTCCTGGCATGGCATGCCTCAATTCGCGACTTGCGGGCAAAATTAGCTATCGGGCGTCGCATTGATCGTGCGTCTGTGGGCAATTTGGGCGATATCAAATCCGTGGGTGATGGGGTTTCCGAAATGCGCGTGGACGTTGGTCCCGGCTATCGGGTCTACTTCACCATACGAAATAACGTCGTCATTGTGTTGTTGGCTGGAGGTGATAAATCCTCGCAATCTGCTGACATCCGGCGGGCAAAAAAAATGGCGAAGGAGGTTTAAAAATGAGCCAGACTTTGACTACTTTCGATATGGCGGCGCTGCTGGACAGCGACGAAGCTATCAGTGAGTACCTTTCCCAAGTACTTGCCGACGGCGACAACGAGGAGTTTCTTCGTGCTATCGGCTATGTGGTAAAAGCACGTGGAATGACACAAATAGCCAAGGACTCAGGTATGGGGCGCGAAAGCCTGTATAAGGCCTTCGCACCGGGTGCAAAACCTCGTTTTGATACGGTCTTGAAAGTAATTCATGCCCTTGGAATTGATCTCTGCGCGCAGCCGGGTCATTCGGCAAATCACTCGGCTCACTGAGAGCCGTTTTTGGCTAAATTGCCAGTTTCACCACCAACGTAAAACACATCGGCAACTGCGCCACCTGCCGCTCATACCGGTCATACAGTTCCTCCCGATTCGAGTGCGGGTATTCCTTGAAGTGGCTGATCTGCAACCCTGCATCGAGGGCACCGCTGAAGATGTCCCCCAGGGTGTGGACGAACCAGTAGGACGCCGCGGCCTGCTGTTCGACCTTGCCTTCGTAAACAATCGGCTGATTCTGCACAAACGGTTCGCTGCGAAAATACGAACTGTCCAGACGATACGGATCAGCCGATTCGGGGTCGAACATCTCCAGGAACGGATGAGTCTCGTACACCACCAGCGCCCCACCCGGTTTGAGGGTTTGCGCGACGTGGTGCATGAATTCGCCGATGTCCGGCATCCAGTTCAATACGCCGATAGTGATCAAGGCTACGTCAAAACGCTGGTGCAACGAGGTAGGCAAATGATGGATATCGGCCTCGATAAATTCAGGCTGATGGGGTGAGCGCGATGCCAACTCCCGCGCCTGATCGAGAAAGGCTTCGGACTGATCGACGCCCACCACGCTGCGGGCACCCAGCGCATACAGCGAGAGACTTTCGCGGCCGTTGTTGCAGCCCAGTTGCACCACGTCCTTGCCATCGACGCCCACCTGTTCCAGCACGCTGCTCAACGTCGCATCCAGGCAGGAAAAATCCCTCTGCCCCACGGCATTCACCATCTCGTGCCATTCGCGGGTGTCTTTGTGGTGTCGGGCGGAGTCGTTCCACGCCTCACGGTTGCTGGCGATGGCTGTTTCTTTTGTCGGCATTTCCATTGCGCGCTCCAGAACTCGGGCCTTTATTGACCGGCACGGAGTCTAGATCAGCGTATTAAAAAAACCTGTTCGAATCTTGTAAACCGGGCATGACGAACGCGTGCCCGTACGACAGCTATAGTTAATGGCCTTGGGGAATTGCAGAAAAACCGAATACACAGGTGTTGCCATGAAAAAAACCGAACTGATGCTGTTCACTGTCTGCCTGACACTGGCAAGCGCCGCCCACGCAGGCGAGACCCTGCCCCTTACCACCGAATACAGCAGTGATTTCAACTATTACGGGGCCGACCAGCCCTTCGCCCACCCCGCTCCACCCTCCGCGATCCTGATACCGCCAGGTTCATATACCTCGACCTCGCCTGGGGAGTTCATACCGATTTCAAACCAGCACGTGTTCCACGACTCACTCTTGCCGACAATTGCCAGTGCCCGGGTTCAGGTGTTCATTCGCACGTACGATGCCGACCTCAACGTGTACATGAACGAGGAAGTCCTGAACCCGAGTTGCACACTCGAATGCCTCAGTAAACAGGGCCCGAGGTTGGAATAAGGCCTACCACTGGCGTTTGTCCGGACGTGCCAGCCCGAGTTTTTCGATCCGGTAACGCAACATGTCGCGGCTCAGGCCCAATAGCCGAGCGGACTTGGTGACGTTCCAATCGGTCTTGTCGAGCATCTTGCGCACCATGTCGCGCTCGACCTCCGGCAGGTTCATCGACTCGGTGCCGCTGTAGACCGGGCGCGGCTCGTGGTGTTGCGGCTCATGCTGATACATCGGCGGGTCGTCCACCAGGCTCAGGCAGACGTTCAACTGGTGCGCGGCGATGGTATCGCTCTGGGCCAGCAACACGGTCTGCTCGAGCATGTTGCGCAGCTCGCGAACGTTGCCCGGCCAGCTGTAGCTGAGCAGCAGTTCTTCGGCCTGATCGCTGAAATGCAGGTTCGGCTTGCCATAGCGTTTGCCGTGGATCGACAGGAAATGCCGGGCCAGCAACAGGATGTCTTCGCCACGGGCATACAGGCGCGGCACCTTGATGGAAATGATCCGCAGCCGGAAGAACAGGTCACGGCGAAACTTGCCCTGCTGGACCATTTGTTCGAGGTTGCAGTTGGTGGCGCTGATCACCCGCAGATCGACCTTGCGCTCCTTCACCGCACCGACCCGCCGAATAGTCCGGTCTTCCAGCAGTTTGAGCAGTTTGGCTTGCAGTATCAGGTCCATTTCACCGACTTCATCGAGAAACAGCGTGCCGCCATCGGCCGCTTCCACCAGGCCGGTCCGGCGGTCCTTGGCGTCGGTGAAGGCGCCCTTCTCGTGGCCGAACAGTTCCGACTCCACGAGATTGGACGGGATCGATGCGCAGTTGAATTCAATAAACGGACCTTTGCTGCGCGGGCCGTCGAAGTGCAGCGCCCGTGCCACCAGTTCCTTGCCGGTGCCGGTCTCGCCTTCCACCAGCACCGGCGGCAGGTCGGTGTTGGCCATGCGCCGCTCGGCGTCGAGCAATTGGGCGATGGTGCTCTTCAGGTAGTTCATCGGCGCCGATTCGCCGATCAGCGCCTGCACGCCCGACTTCTGCGCCTCGCGCTCCTGATAGAACGACAGGGTGCGCTCCATGCGATCCGTGGCCAGCGCCTTGTCCAGCAGCAGCTTGAGCTCGGGCAAGGCCACCGGTTTGGTGACGTAGTGAAAAGCGCCCTCTTTCATCGCCACCACGGCGTCTTCGACATTGCCGTAGCCGGTCATCATGATAACTTTCAGATCCGGCGCGCTGATGCGCAGCTTCTGGATCAAGTCGTGACCACTCATGCCCGGCAACGAGTTGTCGGTCAGCACCACGTCCGGGGCGAACGTACTCAATTGCTCCAGTGCATCTTCAGCAGAGTGGCAGACCGTCACCTCGAAGTCTTTGCGCTCCAGGTAGGTCTGAATATTCTCGGCGAGGATTTCGTCATCCTCGACCAGCAATATGCTGTGCTCCATATTCCCCTCCCGTTGCCACTTTAAAATTGAGACAGACGCGGGTTCCCTCCTGCTCTTGGCTGGTCAGTTCGACCGAGCCTTCGAAACGCTCCATTATTCGTTTGACCAAGGCCAGGCCGACACCCAGCCCACCTTGTTTGGTGGTAAAGAACGGCTTGAAGACCATCTGTTGTTGCTGCTTGGTCATGCCTTTGCCGGTGTCACTGAGGGTCATGCGCACATGGCCCGGTTGTGGCTGTTCGATGTCGACGGTCAAGTGGCCGCCCTTGGGCATGGCTTCCAGGGCGTTGGCAAACAGGCTATTGAGAATTTGTGTGAGCAGCACCTGTTGACTGACGACCGGTGGGCAGGATTGAGGCTTGAAATGCACTTGCACGTTTGAACGTTTGATCAGCGCATCGAACGCACTCAGGGTGTCATCAATGGCCAGCACCAGATCGACCGTTTCGTAGTCGTCATTCATGGGTCGCAATGACACCAGCAATTCCCGTACCCAGCGCGACATACGGTCGACCTGATTGATGATGTCGCCAATGTTCTTCTGCGCACTCTGGCTGGCGATTTCCTGGGCCAGTTCAGCGCTGGAACGAATGTTTGCCAGTGGATTGCGCAAACTGTGCGCCACCGCCGAAGACATCTCCCCCAACGCGACGAAAGTCTCATTGGTTACCAGTTGCTGTTGCTGACTCTGCAGCAACATTGCGGCCCGGCGCACAATCCAGAACAACCCCAGGTAAATGACCAGGCCGCCCAGCACCGTCGCCAGCCAGATCGCCTTGAAACCACGCTGGATGCGCTCCACCAGGTCCACCGGTTCCTTGTAGATCTCGACCATGGCGATGACTTTGCTTTTGTCGACATTGAACATCGGGATGTAGTTCTCGACGAACAGATACTTGGGCTCGCGTAACAGCATCTGTTCGGGACGCTCCTCATCGATCTGGTGATAGCTGGTCGAGACGAGTTCCTTCATTTCAAAGGACTCGTCCAGTTCTTCATCGCCTTCGACGCGCATGCCGATCATTTGTGGATTGGTCGACCAGACCACCGTGCGATCCAGGGCGTATACCACCGCCAGCAGCGTGTCCGGCAAGTGTTCGACATGATCCAGAAACTCTATGCGGGCCGCGGCACGAGCGCCTGGATCGACATCGGGATAGTTGTTGTCATCGCGTGGGTCGAGCATTTCGCCCATGGTTCTTGTCGGGGTGATGCCCGCGTGGCGAATTTCCGCATCACCGATGGCCTGAATGAATTGCGCGGTCAACATGGAGTCACGTTCGATGCTCTCATCAACGACAAAACGCGTGGACACATAACCCAAACCCAGCGCCACGGCGGCGATGATCAGAAAGGCGCCCAGGGAAAACCAGCGCAGCAGATTGAACGGTTCCAACCGGTTCTGGCCCTTTGCTGCCGGCGTGGCCGGCGCAGGTATTTTTTGTTGTTCTATTGTCGGCATAGCGTTGTCCTGAATGCTCGTATCAAGCCTGCTCAACCATTTCACGGATCAGTGTAGGTCGCATTGAACGTGCCTGACTGAGCCAATGATAGTATTTCGCCGCTATTGCGCCTGCGCCGCTTGCAATGGCTGCTGGCGCTCGGTTTCTTCCTGCAAGAAATCCACAATCGATTGCGCGGATTTCTCATCCAGACGCAGGTTAGGCATCGGTATTTTGTCGAAGCGTTCAAACAGTTCCACGGCAATCGGGTCTTTCTCCTTGAGCATGCTGTCCGGCTCGCGAATCCAGCGGTTGAGCCAGGCCGGGTCGCGTTGGCGGGTCACGCCGATCAGGTCCGGGCCAATGCTGCGCATACCGATGCCCTGCCCGTCCATCGGGCCCAGGCTGTGACAGGACGCGCAGCGGGTGCGAAACAATTCTTCACCATTACTCGGTGGGCGAATCTCCGGGGCGTTGGCATAGCTTTCTGCGACGCTTTCTTTTTTCCAGTTCTGCAAGGTGTTGGCCAACTGGTCGGCCAGAATCCACGGGTTCTCGAACGGTGAGGCTTTCATCCAGCGACCGGTACCCTGGTTGCCGACGATCAGGCTCAGGTTGTGGTCCTTGCTGCGTCCGTTGTCGACGCCTTCAATGAACAGCCCGAGTTTCTTGCGCAGGTCAGTGACGTCGGCAAATTCCCCGGTGAGGAATTTCCAGCCCGGCCCGACCTTGAACCGTTGCGCATAGGCCTTGAGCACTTCGGGTGTATCGCTCAAGGGATCGATGCTGATGGAGTAGAAAAAGATGTCCTGGCCGACCCGGTCGCCGAGCAGCTTTTGCACCTGGCGCAGGCGCGCGGTTTCCAGTGGGCAGGAGTCGCTGCACGAGGTGAAGATGAAGTTGATCACCACCACCTTGTTCTTGATCAGGTCATCGAAAAAATGCAGCTGCTGACCGTCCTGGTCGGTCAGCAGGGTGTTGGGGAAATAGTCGCCGCCCCAGGGGGTCGCCGACTCCGTCGGCGCCAGCACACCCTCATGGGCCAGCAGCACCTGACTGGCCAACAGACAGACGACCAGTACCAATATCAGGTGCATGCCCAGGGCGCGGGAGCGCGGCGTGTGCACGTTCATGTCGGCTCCCTCGCGGCGTTTCATGGTTTGACCGTCACTTTAGGGCCGAAGCCGTCGCCAGTGCGGAAGGTTGGCAGCGCCGCGGAGTTGACGTAGCGCACACCATCCCAGCTTGGCAGCGGTGTTGGCATCAACTGGAATTGCCCGGGCTTCTCAATGTCCCAACGCAGCAGCATCGAGTTGTCTTCGTGCTGGGTGTTGTGACAGTGCTCCATGTAGGTCCCGGCGAACTCGCGGAAGTTGATCGCCATCTCGACGTTGTCCAGACCGTCTTTTTCCGTGCCGATGCGGTACACGTCCTTACGTGCCCACTTTTCCCATTCCGGTGGCGCCTTGCCGCCGCGACTGAGGATGATCCCCTCCTCGAAGTGCACATGCACCGGGTGGCTCCAGCCACTGCCGCCGAGCTTGATGTTCCACACCTCCAGGGTGCCGAACCCGGCGGCCCCGGCATCGGTCGGGCCGTTGGCCAAGTGAGTCGCGGTGTTCAAGCGGCGTGGGTCCATGTGGAAACCGAAGCCGCCATCGGTCTTGACCGTCCACGGCGCTTCATCGGTGCCGTCGGAACGGCCGAAGGTGAAGGTACGGTGACGAGCCTGGGCCAGCAGTGCCTTGTCGGCCGGATTGTCGCGATGGATTTTCAGCGGGATCATCACCAGGCCTTCAGGCTTGCCCGGTTTGGCCGGTTCGTACGCTGCAGGGTCCATGGCCAGGTCCTGACCGGTGTAGGCCTTGACGTTGAGTTGCAACACTTTGCCCACTGCCGGGTCACCCTTGTCCCACTGCGGGCCTTTGCTGCCTTGTTTGATCACCGCCAGGTATTTCTCGGACAACACGTCGGCCAGGGAGATAGGTTCTTTCGGGCCTTTGCCATCGTCGTGCGCCAGCAGGTTGACGAAGAAAATCTTGTCCCCTGGCTTGATGCCGTTTTTGGCGAAGTTGACGATGATGTCGAAGCGCTCGGCAATGCCCTGGGTCGGCAGGATTGCGTTGTGGTTCTGTTTATCGCCGTCGGCGTCGAGGTCCATGGAGCCGTCGAACGGCACGCTGTGTTCCATGATGTTGCCGTCGTTGGCAATCATGTGGAACGGCACGCGGGCATAGGACACACCCGAGCCTTTAGGCCCCTGGAACTCGCCACTGGTGCCCTTGATTTCACGCACCAGTGCCAGTTTGTAGTAGCGCGATACCGAGCCGTTGAGCATGCGGAACCGATAGCTGCGGGCGCGCACATCCAGAGCCGGTTTCCACTGCCAGTTGACCAGCACCTGGTCACCGAGGAAGCCGTCGGTGTTGAAGGGGTTGAACCACAGCTGACCGTTCTGATCCCACGCCTTGTCGGCGAACACCAGGTTGACGTCGTAGTCGCGGTTACCCCACGGCAAGGCGCTGCCACTCGGGAAACGCAGGTTGACGCCGTCGTTGACCGATTCGTTGCCACGGTCCAGGGCGCTGTAGTAGTTCATCATCGCCGCGTTGCCCTTGTAGACGTTCTGCGCGGTGAAATCGAGCATGTGGTCGTGGAACCAGTGGGTGCTCATGGTTTCGCGCCAGTCGCCACGGATCTTGATCGTGCCGTTCTCGCAGGTCTTGCGGCTGGGGTTGACGTCATTGGTCCACAGGGTTTCGCCCGGCGAGCAAGGAAATGCCGCGCGTGGATCATGAGCGTCGGTGTTGATGGTGTCGTAACCGGCCAACTGGATCGGCCAGCGATAGTCGTAATACTGGCCGGGGAAGAAAAACGCGTTGGCATAACCATCGCTTTCCGCCGGTGCGTGACCGTTGTGTTCGTGGGTACTGATGGTGTGTAAACCAAAACCCATGTTGGCGGCGGGGTCGATCGGCAAGCCGTTGTAGTGACGCATCAATACCGGTTGGCCGTAACGCACCATCAGCAATTTAGGCGGCAAGGTGCCGTCGAAGGTCCAGACCGAGTTGTGGTTCTGCACCGGCATGTTCGGGTGGAAACGCGCATCGACACCTTTGGAAGTGCCATCGGTCGCCGGTACACCGGCGACGTTGTGATACAGGCCACCGGGGCCGAACTCGCCCACGGCGTAACCGTGCATCTGATGGCTGTCACGCCAACCGCTGTTGAGCCTCGCCCCGGTTTGCACGGTTTTGTAGGCCACTTGCGGGTAGAACTCGTTCCAGCGCTGGTGCGACCAGCCCTTTCCTGGCGGGCGACCTTCAGCCGACGAGCCGATATGGCGGTTGAGGAACACCTCGATCTGCGCCTGCCACGGGTTGCGGTCCACCACGTTGGAGAATTGGCTGGGGAACGGGGTCAGCCCCGGTTGACGCATGAAGGCATCGAGTGCCGCGCTCGGTGGTGCACTGCGAGCGGCATTGGTCGGGTCCTGTTGTGGTAACGGGCCGACAGCAGCCGGCGGGAAACCCAACGGCGCCGCCGGTGTGGTGGGGTCGAGTTTTTCCGGGCCGAACTCTTCGAACAGCACCAATTGCTGAGTGAATGGCTGGGCGCCAAACAACGGGCTGGGCTTGCCATTGGTGGGGTAATTGAAACTGGTCTGCACCGCCGGCGGCAGGACATTTTCCTGCCGTGGGGTCAGGCGGGTGCCTTTGACGCCATCGGGCAAATCGAAAGAATCCTGGTTGGCCTCCGGCATGGTCAAAATGGCATTCAACGCCGTGGCTTCGTCAGCCGGTTCGTCGTAGTAGGCCGAAGGATCGGAAGGTTCTGGCTGTCGCTCGTCATCGATCGGGCTGGCACGCAGATTCGCTGTGCCCAGCGTCATCGTCAGAAGGACGCCCAACGGCGTCAACAGGCCAAACCATTTGAAGGGATAACGCGCTTTTCTGTCCATCACCAGCCGCCTCGAAGTCGTGAAGGGGGTGATGGGTGTTTTGCAAGGAGCTCGCCAGATTTGTAACTGATTTATACGAAAGTATTAACACCCAGAAAAACAATGGCTTATCAACATCAATGTGCCATAACCGCAAAAATCGACTGGGGCTTGACACCCGCTAACGGGGAAAGTTCACACCCGTTTTCAGGGAATCCGTTTGAACGACAAACGGACAGTCGTGCCCTCGCCTTCACGGCTGTCCAGGGTCACCTCGCCACCGAAACGGTCCATGATGCGCTTGACCAGCACCAGCCCGACGCCCAAGCCACCTTGCTTGGTGGTAAAAAACGGCCGGAACGCCATGCTGCGCTGCTCCTCGTTCATGCCTTTGCCGGTGTCGCTGATGCTCACACCAATACCTTTGGAGTCCGTCGGCTCGAGCATGATCGTCAGCGTGCCGCCCTTGTCCATGGCCTCAAGTGCATTGGCCAGCAAACTGTTGAGTATTTGCGTCAGCTGCACCTGCTGGCTGAGCACCATCGGTGTCTCCTTGGGCTCGAACACCACGTGAACGTTGGCCTTGGCAATCTGATGCTCGAAGGCGAGCAGACTGTCATGCAAACAGGCAACCAGGTTCACCGACTCCGCCTCGTCATTGAGCGGTCGCAAGGATTGCAGCAGTTCCCGGACCCATTTCGACATGCGGTCCACCTGACCGATGATGTCGTTGATGTTCTTGTGAGCCGGGCCACTGTCGAACTCAAGGGCCAGTTCGGCGCTGGAGCGAATGGTCGCCAAGGGGTTGCGCAGGCTATGGGCAACCGCCGAGGACATCTCCCCAAGGGCGACAAAGGTTTCGTTGGTGATCAGTTGTTTTTGCTGCGTGGCCAACAGGATCGCTGCCCGCCGCACGATCCAGTACAAGCCTAGATAGATCAGTCCGCCCCCCAGGGCCGTGGCCAGCCAGATCAGGGCCAGGCCACGTTCCATGCGCTCGATCAGGTCCTTGGGCTCCTTGTAGATCTCGACCATTGCGGTGACGTTGTTGCGGTCGACATCGAACAGCGGGATGTAATTTTCGATGAAGATGTAATCCGGCGGCGTGACGAACTTCTGCTCCATGCGCGCCTCGTCCACGTTGTGATAGCTGGCGGACACCGGGGTCTTGGAAGCGAACGCGTGATCGAGGTCCTCGTCGGCATGAATCGTGGTGCCCATCAACGCCGGGTTGGTGGACCAGATCACCATGCGGTCCGGGGCGTAAATGTTGGCCAGGATCACATCGGGCAAATGCTCGACGTGGTCGAGGAATTCACCCCGGGCACTGGCTCGGGCTTGTGGATCGTCGTTGGGGAAATCCTTGTCTTTGCGCGGGTCGAGCAACTCTCCCATGGTCCGCACGTTAGGAAGGGACACATGGCGCACCTCGGCCGAGGCAATCGCTTCAATAAACTGTGAGGTCAATAACGCATCGCGCTGCACGCTCTCGGTAATCACAAAGCGCGTGGACACAGCGCCCAGCGCCACGGCTACCGTGCCGATCACCGCCATGCTGATCAGCGAGAACCAACGCAGCAGATTGAACGGCTGTTTGCGCGAACTCAGGCGTATGTCGCCCTCTTCTTTAAGCAGGGCTGATGCTTGAATATTCATGAACGTGGTTCCCGGGTGCTCCCTATAGGGTTATAGCGCACTGCCCGATGTTTGCCCGGCTTCGGGTTTTATCCCCCCACTTTCCCCGATTGACCCACTGCCCCGATCACCCCCCAAAACTGGGGACAGTCGCCCGCTTCAACAGCCAGTGAGATTTAGTCGCAGTCATGCCACAGGCCTTCACTACGGGCTTGTGGTGACGGTTTTCAAAAATTGGTATGGAAGTTGCCGAAGCCCTCTCAACTGACCCACCCCCAAGGGGCAGGTCTTCTGATAGAGGGAATACTCATGCACCCTTTACTGTCCAAAACCACGATCGCCCTGATCGTGTCCGCTCTGGCCCAAGGCGCTGCGCAGGCGGCGCTGTTTGCTGTCGACACCGGACCTTACCTGCCCGCCAACGGCAATTTCGCCGCCTGGTATCAAGATACCCACGGCCGCACCCTCGATCTGTGCCTGTCCAAGGCCGTCAGCTCGAGGGTGGCCAGTACGCCGGGCGCCCCGACTTACATGTGCTCGCTGATACCCGCACCCGGCGTTTTCGACGACACTCAACCGATGGTCTTCCCGACCAACTTTCCCGACGAAGCGTTCTGGGCGACCGGCGAAACCACCATCGTCGATGCGGCCCGCGGCATCGACCTGACCTATGTCTCTGCGGTTGAAGCCGCCTTCAGCGGTGGCGACCCTAAGGAAGGCGACCAGATCAGCTTTGCGCGCATCCGCATCCGCATCGACGTGCCCACGGCCGGGACCTATGTCATAACCCACCCCTATGGCGTCGAAGTGTTCACCGTCGATACCCCAGGGCGGCGGGCGATCAACATGACCCGGGACATCGGCATCGGCGCGGCGAAAACCTATGACGGCGCGCTCAAGGGTGATGTCGGACCGTTCCTGCGCAGCGTCAACGGCCCCTACACCGAGACCAACCCGGTCAGCGGCGCCGCCGAACAATTCGTCGGCGACCCGAACCTCACCGAAGCCGTGACCGGCAGTCCGTACAACACCAACTACGTGCGCATCGAAGGCCCCAATGGCATTGACTTGCGCACTGACCTCTTTGCCGTTTCCGGCAAGCTGTCGACGGTGGTCCGGCCAACCCCGGTCATTGCCCAACGCAGCACCTACTCTCGGCATGCCGGTGACAGCGCACCGGTGGCCCAACAAGACGTCTTCGTCATGGCCCCGCCTGCACCGGCGACTGTGACCCTGGACAGCAACAACCCGGTGTTGAACCTCACCGAAGCGGACAGTACCGGCCACTGGTACGCGCAGTCGTCGACCAATCCATCGTTGCCGAACACCTTGCAACTGACCGCCGACAACCATCTGGCCATCGCCAGCAGCACGCCGACAATCCTGCCCATGCCCCTGACTGACCTGGTGGTGATCTCCCGTGCCGAGTACAGCCTGAGCAACGGCCAGATCACCATCGTCGCCTCGACCAGTGATGAAACCTCGCCACCGGTGCTCACCGCCACCTCGGGTACCGGGGTCGCCATCGGTGCCCTGAGCGGCGATGGCGCTGTGAAAAGCCTGGCCACCGGCATCTCGCCCATTCCGCCAGCCAAGGTTCGGGTGACGTCATCCAATGGCGGCAGCGACACCGAAGAAGTGGTCATCGTGCAATGAACGCTCACATGCCCAGATCCTCATCAGGAGGCATCATGAACAATTGGCCACGCCTGGCGCTCAACGCCCTGGGACTGACTCTATCGCTGTCCGGCAGTGCTTTCGCGCAACTCGCTGCCGTCGACCCCGGCCCCTATACCTTTGCCACCGGGAAATTCCCGATCTGGTATCAGGACAACAATTTACTGTCGATGGAGCTGTGCCAGTCCAAAGCCGTCAGTTCACGAGTCGGGGCCACGGTGCCACCGGCCTACATGTGTACGCTGCTGCCGGCGCCGGGCATTTTTGACGACACCCAGCCGATGGTGTTCCCGGATAACTGGCCAGATGAATCCTTCTGGTTCCTCGCCGAGACGACCATCCCCAACAACGCTGCGGGCTACGGAATGGACGCCTACGTCGCCGGGATCGAGGCAGCATTTGCCGGCGGGAACCCGCTCGACGGTGATCAGATCAGCTTCGCGCGGATCCGTATGCGGATCAACATTCCCGTCGCCGGCACCTACACCATCACCCACCCTTACGGCGTGGAAACGGTCAACGTCACCACCCCTGGCCGTCGTGCGATCAACATCACTCGAGACGTCGGCGTTGGTGCACCCGGGGTATTCAGCGGCGCGGTGAACGGTGATATCGGGCCATTCCTGCGCAGCGTCAATGGCCCGTATACGGAAGTGAACCCGGACACCGGCGCCGTCGAAACCTTCGTCGGCGATCCGAACCTCACCGAAGCCGTGACCGGCAGCCCCAACAACACCAACTTCGTGCGCATCCAGGGGCCCGCCGGGACTATCGAGACCAGCCTCTTCACCGTGTCCGGCAAAGTGCTCGACAGCCGGGCGCAAACGCCGGTGGAGATCAGCCGAGCCACGTACCGGCGCACCGGCGGAACGGGAGGCAACAGCACCCGCGTCGAAGTCTTCGGCACATCAAACAATGGCTCGACCCTGTGCTTCCGCGAAAGCATCGCCCTGGTCCCCGGCCCTCCTGTCTCGCCATGCCAGACCAGCATGGTCGGCGATAACAACGGCTTGTTCTTCGGCCAGCACCTCCTGGCCAATGGCGCCGTGCCGCCGGTCGTGGTGATCACCGCCACCAACCCGACCGGTTCGACCCGCCCGACCTCCGTGTCGAGCAAACTCACCGACGTGGTGAAAGTCCAGACCGCTCGCTACAGCTGGAGCAATCACAGCCTGCTGATCGAAGCCACCTCCACCGACGAAGTGGGCATACCTGACATGGTCGCCCAGGGTTACGGAAGGCTGTCGAAGAACGGCACGCTGCAGAGCTTGACCGTCCCCGATCTGATGCAGCCACCGGCCACCGTGACGATCAAGTCGGCCGCGGGCGGCAGTGACACCGAGCCGGTCGTGGTGGTCGGCACCGCACCGGACAGCGGTCAGAACAAGGCGCCGATCGGTGTTGCCGATGTGGGCAGCACCACCTTTGGCGTGCCGGTCACCCTCAACGTGCTGGCCAACGACAGCGACCCCGACGGCAACACACCACTGAGTGTCACGGCGCTGACGCAACCGGCCGCCGGCAAGGGCACCGTGGCATTGGCCGTCAACAATGTGGTGTATACGCCGCCCGCCGTCGTCAATGCACCGTTGACCGCAACCTTCACCTACAAGGTTCAAGACGCCAAAGGCCTGGCCTCGACCGACCCGGTGACCGTGACCGTCAACGTGGCGTCTAACCAGCCTCCGGTGGCTGTCAACGACAGCGTCTCGACCCAGGCTGCGCCCGTCACGATCAACGTGCTGGCCAACGACACCGACCCTGAAGGCAACCTGCCGCTGGCGGTCGCCAGCCTCACCCAACCTGCAGCAGGACGCGGCAGCGTCGCCATCAACGGCACGGCGATTACCTATACGCCACCCGCCGTCGTGCTGACGCCTTTCACCACGACCTTCACCTACGTCGCCCGGGACAGCTTCGGCGCCCTGTCGGCACCGGCCACGGTCACCGTGCAGGTGTCGCCACCGCTGGTCCTTGAAGCCTTCAACGTGTCGGCTGCCACGGTCACCGCCCGTGCCGGTAACCGCTTCACCTGGAACTTCGCCGGTACCTCGTCGGTGGTCGTCGGCAACTCAGTCACCGTCCAGGTCACCACACCGGCCGGGCTGGCTACGCTGGGCACCGCCACCGTAGCGATTACCGGACGCTGGACCCTGACGGTCACCAACACCACGGTCGCCCCATCGCTCAACCCGACGGCCACCATCCGATCAACCCCGGGCTCGGTGCGCAACGTCTCCGTCACCGTGCAGTAAACGCTCGCCCCACCGACCGCGATGGTCGGTGGGGCAAGCCCTAACCCAAGGAGAAAGCCATGAAAACGTCGACCGCCGCCCTGCTCTGCCTGCTTCTGCTTTGCAGCAGCGCGGGTGTGCGCGCCGATGACTTGATGGACAACGACGACCTCGGTCCCGGTGGCGACCTGGGCGAGTTACCCCCACCGGTTGGCCAGCACGCGCTGATCGACCAGAACGGCCAGGCCAACATTGCACTGGTGCAACAGAACGGCCAGTCGTTGCTCGGCAATATCGTCCAGTCGGGCAGCAATCAGGAGGCTTACATCCTGCAACAAGGAAACGACCTGATGGCAATGATCAACCAGCAAGGTTCTGGCAACGATGCCTCGATCACGCAAACCGGCAGCCACAACCGTGCGCAGATTTCCCAGAACGGCAATAACAACGACGCCAGCATCGTCCAGGCCGGCACGGGGCTCTCCAGCGCCGTGACCCAATCCGGGAACGGCATGAGCGTCTCCGTCAAACAATATCGCTAAAGCACTGCACCACTTGGAGGTTCCATCATGTTCAAATTAATGCCCCTCACCGCCGCCATCCTGGTCATCCTCAGTGCCCAGGCGATGGCCGACGACAGCACGTCCATCCAGAACCAGAACGGCGATGCCAACATCGCCAACGTGAAACAGACCACAGCCAGTTTCAGCACGTCCACCCAGCAGCAGTCTGGATCAGGCAACGATGCCGCGACGGTGCAGGACAACGCCAGCAGCACCATCGAGCAGATCCAGGTCGGTGACTACAACGCCGGCTACGGTGAGCAACTGTTCGAAAACGGCAGCACCATCACCCAGCAACAGGTCGGCACGTTCAACACCAGCCATGCCAGTCAGTCAATTGGCGTGGGCAGCAGCCAGGCGCTGCAACAACAACTGGGCAACGGCAACTTCTCGTTCCTCTATCAGGACAGTCAGGACGGCAGCAGCGGCACGACCTTCCAGCAAGGCGACAACAACGAGGCCAACATCGAACAGATGGAATTGGGCGTCGGCAACAACGCGTCCATCACCCAGTTCGGCAACACCAACTACGGCACCGCCGAACAGGTGTTCCACGAAGGTGGCCAGATCAACATCAACCAGTCGGGCAACGATAACTATGCCTATGGCGATCAACGCAACGGCCTGGGCGGCACCATCAGCATCAACCAGCTCGGCGATGGCAACGGCAGTGAAGTCTGGCAAGACAGTCAGACTGCCAGCCAGACCACCATCCAACAGATCGGGCAGACCAACGAAACCGTGGTCGACCAGAGCTTCGGCCAAAACAACGTGGCGACGGTGCTGCAAGTTGGCGACCTCAACGCGATCTATGCCGACCAGTTCGAATCCCTGGGCTCGACTGTCGCGCTGTATCAATCGGGCACCAGCAACGTGCATTTCACCTATCAAAGCGGCGACAGCCATGTGCTCAACGCCAACTCGGTAGGTACCGGCAACAAGGTCTACGCCAGCAACTGGAAAGGCCCGCAAAAAGGCGGCCAGTTCGGCAGCAACCAGCGTGCGACCGTCAATCAGGTGGGCACCAACAACGTCGCCAACTTCACCCAGAACGGCGCCGGCCACATCATGACCACCAACCAGTCCGGCACCGGCAACACCACCAAGGTCAACCAGGCTGATTCTTACAACGAGCTGTATTTCGACCAGAACGGCAGCGACAACATCCTCATCGCCGACCAGCGCGGCACCACCAACCTGGCCCAGGGCAGCAGCAATGGCACCGGCAACAGCACCGAGTTCGACCAGTCCGGCAGCGGCAACCAGGCCTACACCACACAGCTGTATGGCAGCGACAACATGATCACCGTCAAACAGGCAGATACCATGAACGTCGCCTATGTGACCCAGGGCGGCACCGGCAACATTGCCAATGTTGATCAAAGCGGCGTGAGCCAGACGGCCACCGTGCAGCAGTTTGGTAGCGCCAACTCGGCAACCGTGTTGCAGCAATAATCGCAAGGCGTAAAAAACCGCGGCCTTTGGTGGAGGGTCGCGGTTTTTTTGTGCCGTGTGATTGTTCCTCTGTGGGAGCGAGCTTGCTCGCGATGACGGAGTGTCAGCCAACATCAATGTTGAATGTTAAATGTTAAACAGCCTTCGCGAACAAGCGCGCTCCCACATTTCGGTCGGGGCTGGTCTGAAAATCCGGTGGAGGTCCTACAGCCGAGGCGCTTTTGGAGGAGGATTCCCTGGTCGACCAACCTGCGCACAGCTTGCCACCCCACTGTTTGGTCGCAGTCGTGGCGGATTCCTTTTATTCGAATGGAGCTTCACCATTATCAAAGAAACACCAAATCCACCGGAAACCGACGACGTTTCCCCCTACGAATCCATCGATTCCAAAAAATTTCATGACGCCGCCGAACGTGCTTTGAATCACTACCTCAACCCCGCGGCCCTGAAATCATCGCCCACCCGCAAACCCAGCACGATGTTCATCCTCGCACCGGATATCAAAGACTAAGACCTGCTGGCCCACACCTGTGAATCACTGGCCCAGGCCAGCGTGATGGCCGGCGATTTTGCCGGTTATCTGGAAGGCCCGCATCGCCACACGGCCATGGCCATCCAACAAATCGTCATGCTCGCCGAACTGGCGGCGAACCGGATGATGGACAACCTCGAACTGCCCAAACCCGCGCCACACCGATAATCCCCAGCAAACGCCAATCCCCTGTGGGAGCGAGCCTGCTCGCGATGACGGTGTGTCAGTCGACTTCAATGTTGAATGTGCTTCCGCTTTCGCGAGCAAGCCCGCTCCCACATTTTGAGCTGGGTACATCGGATGGAGAATGGTCGGCTGTGAGGCCGCCATCGCTGGCAAGCCAGGCTCCTACAGTTTGAGCTGGGTACATCGGATGGAGATTGGTCGGCTGTCAGGCCGCCATCGCTGGCAAGCCAGGCTCCCACAGTTTGATTTGGGTACATCTGGTGGAGAATGGTCGGATGTCAGGCCGCCATCGCTGGCAAGCCAGGCTCCTACAGTTTGAGCTGGGTACATCGGATGGAGAATGGTCGGCTGTCAGGCCGTCATCGCTGGCAAGTCAGGCTCCTA